>Ga0310691_10009257_pt1 | contig 10035 bp, 9 predicted proteins | sample 176DNAGHGlowgp2_FD_203887 | JGI IMG/M metagenome (GOLD analysis project Ga0310691, IMG submission 203887) | Sheep rumen microbial communities from Palmerston North, Manawatu-Wanganui, New Zealand - 1766 DNA GHGlow gp2 (v2) (version 2) | ecosystem: Host-associated > Mammals > Digestive system >...
CCACGAACCACTCCAGATTCCTCACTGGGGCATTGTAAAGGATGATGCCGCTCTTGGTATCCAACACCTGGCGGAGGAAAGTAAGATAAGCACGGTACTGATGCTCGTGGGAGGCCACGAGGGCAAGCCGTTTCCAGCCTCTCTCCATAGCCATCTTAACCACCTCAACGGCCTGCTGCTGTGTCTGAAGTGAGTTGTCCTCGTGGATCAGGTCTTCTTCCGGAACGCCTGCATGCAGGATAAAAGGCTTTACTTCTTCGAAAGGATAGCTACCGTATTCTTTCTGGACGATAGCACCGCTGAACACGATTTTCTTGCCCATACCTTTCTTATACAGATCCACCGCTTTCCTAAACCGGTGAAAACCATCACCCTCCAGAAGGATAATAGCATCTGACGGGGATAAACAATCGTTATCCACGATTGCCATTATGATTTCTCTGTCAGTTATCATACGAGATTAGATGTCTTCCCAGAAAATAGGGTCACGGGCAGGGATGTCTTTGTTGACAGTCTTGCCGATGACGATGTTCTTGTACTTAGGCAATATGCCCAGGGCCGGACGCAGCACGTCCAAGTCTTCCTCACGAATCACCTGGCCTTTCTTCAGGTCGTGCTTCGCATAGAGGCAGCGGCGCTGGACGAATACCGTCTCGCTCTCCTCTTTCTGCACCTCCTTGCGCGTACTACCCATAGCCTTCTCCACCTCACGGATACTGTCAACCATGAACTTGAATTCTGCAGGCTCCATAGAGTGTGGGTGGTCGGGGCCCTTGTCTTTCTTGTTAAGTGTGAAATGCTTCTCTATGACACGTGCGCCTAGCACGACAGAGGCAATGGCCACAACAGGACCAGGTGCATGGTCGCTATAGCCTGTCAGACAACCAAAGGCACTCTGATAAGTCTTAAGAACATTCACGTTGGCACTTTCCAACTTGGAAGGATAGTTGGTAATGCACTGCATCAGCACAAAATCCTTGTTGCCCGTTTTCTCAATAGTCCGGACAGCCTCATCGATCTCCGACATCGTAGCATCACCCGTGGCGAGCATGATGGGAATATTCTTGCGGGCAATATAGTCGAGCATCTCCAGCCAAGTGATTTCACCAGAGCCGATCTTGATGAAAGGCAATTTCATTTCTGCACAGAGATCGACAGCCTCTTTGTTATAAGGAGAAGTAGAGAAGTCGATTCCTACCTGCCTGCAATAGTCTGCCAGCTCCTGATGCCACTCCAGGGGCAACTCCACATCCTTGAACACCTCTGAAACCGTACGCCCCCAAGAGCCATGCACGCCATGCAGCTCCATTTTGGAAAAACCGCCTTCAGAGACTATGCTCTCGGCCTTGAAGGTTTGAAACTTAGCACAGTCTGCCCCTGCCTCTTTTGCAGCGTCAATCAGGCGCTTTGCCTTTTCCAGACTACCATCGAAATTTCCACCGATCTCAGCTATAATGTAAGTGGGATAATCGGGACCTATCATGCGGTCACCAATCTTGATGTTTTGATTAAAATTCAGCATATTACTATTTTATATTTATTCTCCAAGCACTTTCTGATGTACATCCTGGTTGATATGTATTAACTCAGGATGCTGCGCAATATAGTCATAAATCACCTCATTTTCAATAGGTTCATGATCGTACAATTCCCGATACAGCGTATCCGCCACATCGAAGTCACGCTCCTCATCAACCGTCAGCCTGTACGACAATCCGTTGTATGCCAGGTAGGCAGAATTCATATTCTGGATAATGTAAGGCGTTACATGCTCCTTCTCAGGTTCAGCGTTAGCATTTTGATATGCAGTTGTCAAAGACTGCATTGTGAACACCTCAACAGCCGTACCAAGTGGTGTATCCTTACACCCAACGTAGTCCCGACCATTGAGACGCTGAATCAGCTTATCACAAAGATGCCAATCAACAAAGGGATTATCACAAGTAGCACGGACAACTACCTGAGGAAGGTACTGCAAGGCACAATGATAGAACCTATCAAGGACATTATTTTCATCTCCCCTGAAATAAGGAATAGACCTATCCTCCATAAATGAGGCAAGGCTGTCGTTGAGCGGCGAATCCGGGATTGCAAATACCACTTTATCTATCAATTTGCTTCTGCCAAGTCTTTGGTACACGTGTTCCAGAATGGTCAGGTTGCTATTCCCTAGCTTCATCAAGACTTTATTCGGCAGGCGTGATGAGGTAAGGCGAGCTTGTACGATACACAGTGTCTTTACCATATTGTCCATCCTCCATCTACTTGAATATTCTGCCCCACCACGTATTTAGACGCATCCGACGCCAGGAAAAGCAGGGCGCCGCTCAAATCTTCGGGATTACCTAACCGATGCGACGGGTTCTTCTCCTCTAGCCTGCCGACAAAGGTTTTGTTTTCTTGCACCTTCTGAGATGGAAACGGCCCAGGAGAAATTGCATTTACCCGAATATTTCTGTCTATGAGATAGGCTCCAAAATAGCGAGTCATCTGAATAACGCTCGCCTTACCTGCACTATAACTAACAGGAATAAGCGAAGACTCGCAAGGCGGGGTGTAAACCGACATATAAGGCGATACTATACCATACATAGATGCTATATTAACAATAGACCCACCATTTTTCATATATGGGATAATCTCCCTGATACAGCGGTAGGTACTCCCGGCAATACCATCAACACACTGAGCCCAATCGTCATCAGTAAGGTCTTCCGATTTTTTGCCGATACCAGCATATTGAGCCGCATTATTGACAAGAACATCTATAGAACCTTCCTTACCGGCTATCTGATCAAATGCACGCTTTATGCTATCGGAATTCATAATATCTATCTCTACAAAATGCAGTGGTGTCTCTTGTCCAAAGACGCTGACGAACTTTTCCTCGCTCGTGCCAGTCACATATACATTAGCGCCAGCATCCTGCAAAGCCTTCGTCATAGCTCTTCCCAAGTGTCCACAACCTCCCGTTATTACGGCAGTTTTTCCCTTGAGGGAAAACAATTCCAAAGTATCCATATATCTTCTTTTGCCTGCAAAGATACACATTACTTATTAGGTAACCAAATAAAAAAGGGAAAAAACGTTGATTTATCGGATTTTTATACGTACCTTTGCAGTCAGTAGCACCATCATGAACAATCAAAGAGAACACAGCCTGCTAACATGCAAGGCTAAACTAACCCATTTCCTTGCCCTGCCTTTCTGGCGGAGTTGGACGACCATTACTATTATCTATGCACTGATTCCCATTATCATAGGACTGCTGAAGTGGCACAAGAGTAATGACACTTACCACATCTACAAATCCGTCTTTTGGAATACCATCAACCAACTGCCGCTCTACGAGTTCTACGACTACTTGAAAGGCGACTGCAACCACTATGGCGTTATCTTCTCCTACGTAATCGCACCTTTCGCCCTGTTGCCCGATACGTGGGGGATGCTGTTGTGGGAGTGTTTCCTCGTCGCCGTATTCTACATCGGTGTGCGCTATATGCCACTGGAACGGTGGCAAAAGGTCTTTATGTTCTGGTTCTGTCTCCACGAGGTACTCACCCCGCTATTTGTCGAGCAGTTCGACCTGGCGATGGCCGGCATGCTATTGCTCACCTTTGCCTTTGTGGAAAAGCAGAAACCTGTCTGGGCCGCATTTGTGATCATACTAGCCATTTTCATCAAGATATATGGTGTCATGGGGTTTGCTTTCTTCTTTTTCATCAACGAGAAAAAGAAATTCCTATTGGCCTGCCTTGGGTGGAGTTTGATCTTCTTCGTGGCTCCGATGGCAATAGCAAGTTCTGAATTCGTAGTACAACAATACTTGGGCTGGTACGAATCACTCGTGGCTAAAAACGCCCAGAACCTTGCCGAAGCCTTCAATACGACAAACACCTCACTCCTAGGTATTCCACGTAAGATATCTGGCAATACAGAATACAGCGACCTATGGCTGATTGTCCCCGGCATCTTGCTATTCTTGTCGCCCTTCCGTCGTACAGACCAGTTCAAGCAACTTGGATTCCGCTATGCCATGCTGGCCTCGGTGGCTATGTTTCATCTACTTTTTTCCACAGGCACTGAGAGCTATGGCTACATCGCTGCCATGACGGCTTTCGCCGTCTGGTACACCACAGCCCCCTTCCAGCGCGGCCGATGGGCTACTTGGCTGCTAATCTATGCTTTTATATTTACCACCCTCTGCACGAGCGATGTGCTCTTCCCACGTTTCATCTGGAAACAGTTGATAGCGCCATACGCACTGAAGGCACTACCCACCACCATCCTATGGCTTGTCCTGATCTGGGAGATGAACACCCGCGACTATAAGACCTCGGCGACGTGATAAAGTGGACGCCGCTTGACCTCTGTGTAGATCTGTCCGATATAGGTGCCGATGATGCCCATCGAGATAAGGATAAAGCCACCGACAAGATAGATGGACAGGATCAGTGATGACCAACCCTGTACGGCTGTGCCAACAATCAGCGAATAAATTACATAACAGCCAATACACGCGGCTATAATCAAGAATAGCGCACCTATATTATAGATAAGGAACAGGGGGCGCACAGAGAAGGCGGTAATGCCATTGAGCGCCAGACGCAGCATCTTCTTGAGCGTGTATTTCGACTGACCAGCAAAGCGCTCGCTGATGACATCATCGACAGTAGTATGGGGCAAGCCGATCATCGGAATAAGTCCACGCAGGTAGAGATTGTGCTCTTTATAGGTTGACAGCATATCAAGCGCACGACGACTCAGCAGACGGAAGTCGGCATGATTATAGATACTCTCCACACCCATTGAACTCTGCAACTTGTAGAAGGTCTGAGCTGTCAGTTTCTTCATGAACGGGTCGGCCTTGCGCGACACTTTCACACCATAGACAATATCGTTGCCTGCTTCAAAGTCACGCACCATCTGAGGGATGCACTCAATGTCGTCCTGAAGATCGGCGTCAAGCGTTATAACGGCATCAGCCCACTCGCGGGCCGTCATCATACCTGCCATGATGGCATTCTGATGACCTACATTACGCGACATATTGATACCTCTCACGAATTTGTTCTCGGCATGCAGTTCACGGATAATCTCCCACGTACGGTCACGACTGCCGTCATTGACAAACACCATCATGGAGTCGCTTGAGATGAGTCCTTCGGCAATCATGCGCTCAAAGAGTGCTGTCAGCCGTTCCACACTATGCCGCAATACTTCTTCCTCGTTGTAACACGGCGATACGGTTGCTAATTTTATCATTTCTGTACCCTTTCCACAAACTCGTTAAAAGTCACGAACTCCTGCCCCTGAGCCTTCAGCATCTTAACCAAACGGTCGAGGCGCTGGCACATCTGCAAGCCGCTATGATTCTTGATGATAAACGGCATCTTAAATTCAGGATGTTCTTTCAGCTCATAAAACTCCCAAGGGTGGAAATAGGTGACGAAATAGCCGTCCTTTGAGAGCACACGGCGCGTCATCCTGTGATAAAGTGTCTCAGGCAGATTGTGGAGCGCAAGCCAGAAAAGCGGGAAACGGATGAGCGGGGTGACGGAAGCCGGTATCTGCATCACACCATCCTTCATAAACCAAGTGCGCGGTTCCGTGAGGTGCATGTACCGACCGGGTATAAAGGCCGGATTCAGAGATGAATTGTAACGATAGCCCACGCGCTTGATCTCCGACTCTATGACAGGGAACATACGGGGCTGGCGATAACCATAGACGGTACGCCCTGTGACACGTTCCACAATCTCCTTCGAACGGGCAAAGTCTGTTTCCTTAGGCTGCCAGTGGTCCACCCCGTGACAGGCCACCTCATGCCCTTCGTCCATGATGCGCTGCATCACCTCTGGCGCATGCTCTGCAAAGTTTCCCGTACAGAAGAAAGTAGCGCATACACCATTCTGTTTCAGTACATCGAGGATGCGGTTGGTTCCAACCTTCGAAACGGCCATCCCCTGCTCTAGTGAGAAATCCACTCCGTGCTCACGAGGCACGTCAAACTCTTCTGTATCAAAGCTTAATAGTATCATACATTCGAATTAATTCACTGCAAAGGTAAGCAAAAAACTAAAAAAAAGCAAAAAACAACTGACATTTTTGTATTATTACGATGTTTTAGTTACTTTTGCAGATATGCAGAAGAAAGAGACACTTGGCGAACTAATACGTTTTGCCATCGTAGGCACCACGGCTGCGGCCATTCATTACGCCATCTACTGGGTGCTGCAACACTGGATCAATGTAAACGTGGCCTATACCATCGGCTACGTACTTAGTTTCCTTGTAAACTACTATCTCTCCGCTCATTTCACATTCCGCGAGAAGACCTCTGCCAAGAACGGCATCGGTTTCGGAGGAGCGCATCTGGTGAACTATCTGCTTCACATGGTTCTCTTCAACTTCTTCCTATGGGTTGGACTCAGCCGCGAGCTGGCACCTATTGCCGTGCTCTGTATTGCCGTTCCCACTAATTTCGTACTCGTCCGCTTCGTTTTCAAACACTTCAAGAAGTCATGACAGAACGAATCATCATCGGCTTTGATGCCAAGCGCATCGTCAGGAACGGTACCGGACTAGGCAGCTACGGACGCACCCTCGTCAACGACCTGACACAGACGCAGCCCTCGTTGCAGCTACGCCTCTATGCACCAGACCAGGGGCGTGATGACCTGCGCCGACAAGTCTGTGAGCATGAGAATATCTGCTTTTGCTATCCTGCCAAGTCGTTAATGCCTTTCAGCAAAGCGCTTTGGCGCACACGAGGCATCATCAGTGACCTGCAGCATGATGGCGTACAAGTCTATCATGGACTTACGGGCGAATTGCCTGTAGGCATCCGCAAGAGCGGTATTAAAAGCATCGTTACCATCCACGACCTGATTTTCCTACGCCACCCGGAATACTACCACTGGCTCGACACGAAAATCTATGCCTGGAAGTTCCGGCAGGCCATTCGTGAGGCAGACCATATCATCGCCATCAGCGAGTGCACGAAGCGCGACATCATCGCCTACAGCCATATTGATGAGCGGCGCATATCTGTCATCTACCAGAGCTGTGCGCTCAAATTCACCGCAGCGGGAGAACATCCCCAAGATACCAACAGATACATCCTTAGTGTAGGCAGCATCGAACGGCGCAAGAACATACTATTGGCCGTGAAAGCACTACAACGACTTCCAGAATACCTCTCGCTAGTCATCGTAGGCAGACATACGCCCTATACGGAAGAGGTGAATGCCTATGCCGCCAGTCATGGCCTGAGTCATCGTGTGCGTATCATGCACGGTGTGAGCAACGAAGAACTGCCTGCCCTCTATGCAGGTGCCGAGGCTTTTGTCTATCCATCACGCTATGAGGGCTTCGGCATCCCCATCATCGAAGCCATCAACTGCGGACTGCCCGTCGTGGCCTGCACAGGCTCATGCCTGGAAGAAGCTGGAGGCCCTGATGCCCTCTATGTCGATCCTGATGACGATGAGGCAATGGCCCATGCTATCAGTCAGGTGCTCCGTGGTGCCGAGGGGCGTGAGGAACGCATCCGTCGCAGTCGCGACTACATACGCCGTTTCCAGGGTAACAATGTAGCTGGACAGGTAGCCGACCTCTACCGCAGTCTGTTATAGTTCCCTTAGAATTTCCATCTTAACTGTAAGTCCAAGTCCGTCTGCGACGAGCCTGCTATCTGCTGGTAACTGCTACCGATGGTGCTGCGATCGAAATAGTTCGTCACTCCTATCTTCGCCGTCAGCGTCAACTGTTGTCCGATGGCCGCCCGTGCCATCAGCCAGTAGCGGATACCCTCGCCATAGAACTGCGTCATCCCGTAGGAATAGAGCGGTCCCCGTTCATAAAGATACACCCGACCGTCGTAACTGTTGGTATGGAAGTAGCCCACCCCACCGTTCAGTCGCAGCCAACGGCGTTCATACGACAGTCTCTCACTCATCATCATCCCCCATGCTGTCGTCCCATCAGCACAATAGTCACCATCCATCTGGGTACGTATCCCGAAACCGCTTCCGCTATCATATTCAGCCCCTAGTCGCAGGCGGTGCTCTGACAGATCGTCGAGCATTGTCTTGTCGTCGCTATCCTTTTGTTTCCGGCGTAACCGATAGCGGGCGTCCAGTGTCCATCGGCGATGTTGCCAGGTGCTTTGCACCAGATGGTCCCAGCTGTGGGACGACTGAGAAACCTGATAGCGTGCCCATGCGAAATAGGCAAAGTCGGTATAAGCTTCGATGCGCAGGCTTGGCGAAGGTTGCCAAGTAAGTCCGACATAACATCCGCTTTCGTTCTGCACACGTCCACCCTCGCTGAAGCTCTGGGCATCGAGCGAAGCATAGCCATAGGAATAGAAGCGTTGCAGGACCATCATGCTCCAGGCATCGCCCAGCCGGATGCTGGCAGTATTTATAGTAGCGAGATGACCAGCTTTGTCGATGGCCGTCTCTCCATTCAGCGACAACCGATGACTCGCATAACGATAGTCAAGGCTCGCGTTTAGGAAGTCCTTCCCTTGGGGATTATTTCTTCGATAAAGCGCTGTGGTGTTCGGTTTCAGTTCACGACTTAGGCAAGTATAGGCCACATTCAGACCGGCATACAGTCCCCCATGCTGATAGCCGAGACAGCCTCCGGTTTTCAGCACCCCGAGGTTGTGCTTCTTGTCCATCTCTGCCTCCGTACGGTGATAGCCCGTATTCAGGATCGTTGCAACCGTACCGTCCTTGTTCAAAGTCGCATCCTGTAACCGATAGGATCCGAAAGCCGTCAGCCGCAGTCCCTTGCCAAGATTCAATGTTGCAGCTGCTCCTTGCAGGTAATTGTCAGACCGCGAGGAATGCGCACGGATTCCTGTCGAGCCGCGTCCCAAGTTTTGCAGCATGGCCATCTTACCTAGGCTGAAGTCACTGTTCATCACCAATCCCATTCCTATCGCCACGCGATAGTGACCCAGACAAAGTGCCTCCAACCGTCCCAGTCCTCGCAGCTGCAGATAAAGCGCATAGTGATCGTAGCCCCATCGGTTCCGCTGGATGAAAAACGGTTCCCCTGCATCCTTGGCACCCACAATGCCAGCCTTCACCACGTCTTGATACGTAAACTGATAACGCAACCAATGGCGGTAGGGATCACCCAGATAGCCGCTATCGTCACCCTTACGCCGATAGAAGGGAATACGTGCCGTCGCCATCAGTTCGTGCCGTCCATAGCGGGCTACGTCTGCCAACTTCGGGAATCCTTTTTCTTGCGCCTCGCCTACATATATAAAATAGGTGAAGAGCCGACGCCGTGCATAGTCGAGCGAACAGATCATCTGCAGTTCACTGAGCGACTTCAATGGTCCGTAACGATCCCGGTATTCCATGATTTCCTCTATCTGCTGCGCCGACAGGAAAGGCAACTGCTCCAGCCTTTCGCGCGTTACAGTATTGATGTCCAACGGATGTTGTTCCAGTTCGCAGAGTAGGTCATAGACCGTCTCCAGCGATGCCGACTCGGCCTCCTCAAGTGTCACCACCTCATTCAGGTACTCCTCCCAAGGATGCGACTCCACCTCCTGAGCCTTTATGCCCAGTGCCACCAACATAAGAAAAGTCACTATCTGTGCCTTCATAAGCTATTATTTTTAAGTTTAACGTTGCAAAGATAGTGCATTTTTCTGAAATAAATGCAAAATCAGATGAATTTTCATCGCAGAATCAGAAAAACTGCGTATTTTTGCAGCTGAGATGCGACATATACTGAACATAGCCATCCTTTCGGGCCTGTGTCTGACGGTTCAGGCACAGGAGCAGCGGTTGACTGCCGAGCAGGTCTTGGCAGAGATGGACTCGCCCACCTTCGTACCCACGGTAAAGGTGGGTAAGGTGCTCCATGAGGGCGACAGCATCCAGTATATGGAGATGAACAACGTGTATGTCTTTCCAGAACTGACCTTCAAGAACAAGAAGCAGGCAAAGTCGTACATGCGTCTGGTGTCGAATGTGAAGAAAGTGTTGCCTCTCGCCAAGGAGG
>Ga0310691_10009258_pt1 | contig 10034 bp, 7 predicted proteins | sample 176DNAGHGlowgp2_FD_203887 | JGI IMG/M metagenome (GOLD analysis project Ga0310691, IMG submission 203887) | Sheep rumen microbial communities from Palmerston North, Manawatu-Wanganui, New Zealand - 1766 DNA GHGlow gp2 (v2) (version 2) | ecosystem: Host-associated > Mammals > Digestive system >...
AATATTCTATATAGCGCTCTATGTAATGAACAAACATAGAGCGTTTTATAGAATGAACTGATCAACTCCATGACTCCTTGCCGTATCGACGGTGTCCCTGGTGGCATCCGGCGTTGCCAGTCTCACCAGGTGTATTGGACAAGGATTGTCAGTCAGACAAGTGCTCAGACTAACAGCCTCTAGTCTGAACATTAGTCTGAAAGATCACCTATTGTCATATGATCCGTCCACTCCGCAGTCTTCCGCGCTTTACTATACTATTGTAAAGGTGTCCCCGCTGTCATCCACTCCCCATACACTCTCCAGTCGCTCCCCGCCAGCGCGAAGGACAATTTTCCGGGGATCTTTGGAGCCGAGCGGCAAAAAAAACGCAAATGTGTTGCACACATTTGCGTCCTGTGATGCGAGCGACTGTCCCCGGAAATATTGTCAGTAGCGCCCTTTTACTTAGACTTCGTATACTCCACTGTATTAAGGCCGTTGCTCCACTTCATCGAATCGCCTTTCATGACAACCTCGTATTCGTTTTCGGCATGGAGGGCGGAGTTGAGCACATAGATCTTATTCTCATCGACCCTGTATGTCTCCGGATAGTTCATTGAATCGATGACATTGCCGTCCTTATACACGGTCCTTGTATATGTCATATTGCTGTTGAAAGTATATGATTCAGTCTTGCCGTCATATTCCCTGATCCATGTTCCGAAGACATCTTCAGCCTTGATATCCTTGGTTGAAGAACCACATGCAGTCACAAAGCAGCAAACACCGATAACCAATGTCATGATAAGAGCCAACATTCTTTTACCCATAGTAGATACCTCCATAACTGTGATCAGATCTCTATCTTGCCTAATACTTCCGAAATACTTTCGTGGAACACCAGCTCGGCCATCCTGTCAGCTGATGTAACGTCGCGGTTGATGATTATAAGGTGACGGCCTCTGAACCCGAATGCGAGTGAAGCCGCCGGATTGACTACAAGAGAAGTGCCGCCGACGATGAGGCAGTCTGCCTTGTCAACGAGGTTGACGGCATTTCGCCACGCTTCTGTCGGGAGGCCTTCGCCGTACAAAGTTACGTCAGGTCTGATCATGCCGCCACAGATACTGCACTTAGGGATGGGATCTTCGGACTTGAAGATCGCATCGGCGGGATACTTCTTATGGCACCTTTTGCAGTAGTTCCTGAGCGTCGAACCGTGAACTTCCTGGACGTTGACCGAGCCGGCCTTCTGGTGAAGGCCGTCGATGTTCTGTGTTATGACTCCGTCGAGCTTGCCGGCCTTTTCCATCTCGGCAAGCTTGTAGTGAGCCTTGTTGGGATCGATGCCTTCAACATTCATCTTCTGGCGGTAGAACTCGTAGAAGACCTTCGGAGCATCCTCGAGACAGTTGATGGACAGGAGATATTCCGGCGTATATCTGTCGAACTGCACGTCACGGTTGTTGTAAAGACCGTCCTTGCTCCTGAAATCAGGTATCCCGCTCTCAGTGGATACGCCCGCGCCTCCGAAGAACACGATGTGTTCGCTCTCAGAGATTATCCTGTTAAGGTCATCATACTTGCTCATAATCCCACCTTAGATATCAAGCTTCATGTCTCCAAACTTGATCCAGTTCTTCTTGCGCATGAATTCCGAAATGCCGAGGCTTATCGCTGCAGGCAATACGAAATACATCAGTACGATCTCGCCAACGACGATCCAGGGATTGGTCGTCTCAGCCATTGTAGTGAACGTTGATATGGGTCCTACGAGTCCGGCAGTACCCATTCCTGAACCTACCGCATTGCTCGTCATCCCGAAGACCATCGTGGATATGGGTCCTAAGATCGCGCTTGAGATGATCGAAGGGATCCAGATCCTGGGATTCTTGATGATGTTGGGCATCTGGAGCATCGATGTTCCGAGACCCTGGGCAAGAAGACCGTCCATCTTGTTCTCTCTATATGATATTACCGCAAAACCGATCATATTACAGCAACAACCTATCGTTGCAGCGCCTGCCGTTATTCCCGACAGACCGAGTGCGACGCCGATCGCCGCAGATGAGATGGGCAGTGTGAGGAAGATGCCCATGAGAACTGATACGATGATACCCATGAGGAGCGGCTGCTGCTCCGTACCCCAGTTAACGATGCCGCCGAGCCATGTCATGAACGCCGATACCCAGGGACCTAAGAGGATGCCTGCAGTACCGCCGGCTGCGATCGTGCACAGGGGCGTGATGATGATATCGACCTTTGTCTTGCCTGCAACGAGGTGACCGATGCCGATGCCTACCATTGCCGCAACGAAAGCGCCCAAAGGCTCACCGGGTGAAGGCAGCAATACCTGCTTGCCCTCAAAGAGGAGCACGGCATCTGCCGTGAAGACTTTCGCATAGGAACCGATCATGCCACATACTGCAGCTGAGATCGTAACGAGCGGCGTCTCCTTGTACTTGACTGCCACACCGAGACCTATGCCGGCACCCATGAGGCACTGCGCCATCTTACCGATCAGCGTGATGAATACGCCGATGTCACCGGGGATATATCCGCCTATCGTTCCTACGATGGTACCGATGATAAGTGTACAGAACAGACCTGTCGCCATTCCGGACAGACCGTCGATGAAGATCTTGTTAAGGACCTGCTTAAGTTTGGAATCCTTCTTTTTTGCTTTGGGATCCTCTCTTTTGACCGCTTTGCTTGACATAAATAACACCTCTCCATTTGTTCATAAAAGCAAATTTAACTTATATTACTACATTTTCGCTTTTTTACCACAATAAGTTATGTATAATGTAATTACATCAAATAGCGAGGTAATTATCTATGTTAGATGCATTGAATGGCAAAGATTGGCTTGAACAGTATAAGCAATTCACCGATCCGGCAAATGACTGCACCATTGAGGAATTAAGGAAAGCATACCTGCAGATGACAATGAACCTGATCAATGAGATCGTCAGCACCAAGCAGCTTGAAGAATTTGTTTCCGAGCATTACGGCGAGGAGCAGGTCGAGAAGCTCGCAGTTGAAGGCGCGCTCAGCAACAGGCTGATCAGGATCCTGTGCCAGCATCCCGATGATCTTAAGGCACAGACAGATGCTGCAGTAAGCTTTATCGAGTACAACGTACTGAAGTAATGCCCAAGCGCAAGTCTGTTTTATATCCGGATCTCAAACCCGCAAACAGGGTTGAGTATTTTATGTATGAAGCGATCAAGGAAGCCGAGAAGGCACTCGACAAGAGAGAGTGCCCTATCGGCTGTATTATTGTCAAGGACGATAAGATCCTTGTAAGGGCGCACAACCTAAGGCTGACAAGGGGTAACGCCATCTGCCACGCCGAAGTTCTCGCGATCGACAAGGCATGCAGGAAGATCGGCGACTTCAGGCTCAACGACTGCGATATGTACGTGACGCTTGAACCTTGCACGATGTGTGCGGGCGCGATCATCCAGTCGAGGATCCGCAAGGTTTATTTCGGAGCGTATGAACCCAAGAGCGGTGCCGTGTGCTCATGCAATGACATCTTCAATGTCAGCCACGGACATAACCATCAGGTCGAATACGAGGGCGGCATCCTTGAGGAAGAGTGCGCCGCCATGATGAAGGATTTCTTCAAGATGCTCAGATCTCAACCAATCTCGAGTATCTTACGAGATAAAGATATCTTGACTTGACCGGGATGTCCGAAGCCTCACACGAAGCCGCATAGCAGCTTATCTGGAAAGAATGTCTGTCACGGGCATTTTTTATTATCTCCTCATCAGTTACCGGACCATAGTCATCTGTCTTGTAGTCAACGATCACCGCGCCGTCATCATCGTAGAAGATGGCATCGATGATACCCTGAACAAGAACGAAGTCCTCAGAAGGCGCGCCCTCATATGCGGGAACTGCGAACACTACCGGCTTCTCAAATTCGGCTCTTCCCTGCTCTGACGCCTGTGCCATCTTGATGCCCACGGAACTTCCTGCAAAAGCCATTATCCCGTCAGCAAATTCTTCTGCGACAAGCCTTATGTCATCAGGCTGATACCTGTCGAATACGCCTTCTTCTATGAGCCTTCCGACTTCACTCATCAGGCCCTCCACGCCGTCTTTGTAGACTGCAGGATCAGCCCACTGCATGATAAGGTGTACGATCGTACCCTTGCCTGATGCAGTCACCCTTCCCGAGAACTTATCGAGGTATTCCTCCTTGTCCTTGACCTTCATGTCAACGTGAGTCGTGGTAGAGATGTTCCAGTCGTTGATACCAGTTACCGCCACCTTGAACGGTATCGTTATCACCTTCTCATGCTTATACGCACCGTGATCAACGGCACTTACACTATCGACCGGCTCCTCAACGCTGACTTCAGTATTCTCGCCTGCCACCTTGGAAAGCTCTATCAGTCCGTCATCAGTCAGCGGGCAGAACTCAAATCCGTCGTACGGTATCACTCTCTTCATCATCGCCTCATTGATTCCGAGGCACTTCCTCAAGCCGGAAGCGCAGGACGCCCTTATCACGGCCGACATTACCGCATACCCTATCTTGGCATTGCCCTGCAGCCAGTGCCCCAGCCCGAAAGTGATATCCTCATTCGCCATCGCGCCTTCGATGCTGTTCTTCGCGAAAGAAACACCGCCGCCTGCTTCATAATCAACTCCGGTTACGATGCTGAGTTCGGACTTGGCCCTCGTCAGCGCGACATAGAGGAGCCTTAGTGTCTCCGCATTGTTTGCCTTCTTGTTCTTGACGGCATTGATCGATTTCTCCAGTGACGTCATCGTCCTTAATGCCGATTCGTCAAAATCATCTGCGATCAGACCGTAATCCCTGTCGAACACGACAGTTCCGCTCCTGTCGGCGCCCTCATGGCTGTCATCGAAAGCAAGGATGACACACGGGAACTCAAGGCCTTTGCTCTTGTGTATTGTCATGCACCTGACTGCCTTCTCGGAATAATCCTTGGCACCGAACAGGGCATTCCTGTTGATCTTGATCTTCATGTCCTCAAGCTTGCTTGCGATCGTACCTATGTCGGTACCGTATCTCTTAAAATTATCAGTCAGCCAGTCCTTGAGCAATATGAGCTTCTTGGCTCCGAAATTATCATCTGCCTTAACGTTCGCCATTATCCCGGACGTCATGTAGATCTCGTCGATAAGATCATCGATATCACCGACTCTGGAAGTCATCCTGAGATCATCAAAGACATCGATAAAACCAGCGAGTCTCTTAGCAAGGTCAGACTCTTCATCTTCTTCACAGAACTTCCTTAATCTGGTCATGAGATTAAGGCTCAGATAACCCGGATCACTGACCTTGAAGTATGCATTGACTCCGGCAAGATCATCGAGCGTAAAATTACTGAACCTGAAGTTCCTGAGCATTACCGACATAAGGTACTCGTCGCGGTACTCATTGCCCATCAGTATTATAAGGTGTATCACGCTCTGGATATCAAGGTCCTCGAAGATCCTCGTCCTGTCATCAGCCTGTGCCGCGATCCCGTTCTTCCTCAGAAAATCCGCAATGTATTTGCACTGGTCGCTCTTCTTGGCCAGGATACAGATATCCTCCGGCTTATAAGACAGTTCGTTAATACATCTCCTTGCCTCTTTGAGAACGCCAAAACACAAGGCAGGCTTAAGCCTTGCGCTGAGCACCTTGGAATCGATATTCCCTTCTTTGTTCCTCTTAACGGCAGGTGCAGTCTCCTGTTCATCATCTTCTTCAGTATCACTCCTGACGCCATCACTGTCATATGTATCCCAGAACTTTGCCGACAGGTCACATATAACGACGCGAGGAATGTTGGAATCCTTTGCTTCGTCAGACGGATTGAGCTGTTGGTTCTCATCGTATTCGACCTCGGCCGCATCCTTCGTCATCACCTGTTCGAAGATAAAATTGACAAAATCCAATATCTGCCTGCTACTCCTGTGATTCTGTGTTATGTAACGAGTCAGCTGTGTCTTGTCATCCTGTCTCTCCATGAACATATAAGGATCGGCATTCCTGAACTTATAGATGCTCTGCTTAACGTCACCAACCCTGAATACATTGCCTCCGTTCTCACGCCTGGCAAAAGACGTGATTATATCATCCTGCAGTGGGCTGTTGTCCTGATACTCATCGATATAGATCTCGATGAACTTATCGCGGTAATAATCCCTTGCATCACTATCTTCGCCTTTAAGTACGCTCAGCGCACCGAACTCCTGGTCGGCAAAATCCGCTCCGTGAACGGATGCCTTGAGCCTTGCATAATTCCTGTCACATTTCTTGATGAGCTCAGTATACGCGGTGATGATCTCCGTATTGATCCTCGTTTCCTCCAGATGCTCATCAAAGCTCCTCGCAATGATATTCTTGAACGACTCAGGAAGGCGGTTAACTCCTGCGTATCTGGCAAAGTTAGGCGGCACCGAACACTTCCTTTCCTTGAGAAGTCTGCCCGTCAGATCGAGAACTACGCCGAAGCATGACAGATTGTATGCGAATTCCACATCATCGGGATCGCTGTGATCCATCTTCTGAAGGCCGCCCAGGAACTTAGCTGACAGGACCTCTGCGACCGGATCTATATTCCTCACCGCTTCATATTTCTCACGTTCGGTAAGACCCGGGGCATCATAAGCATCAAGAACACTGTCTACATACTCTTCGAAAGCATCAAAGGCATGTTCACACGCCTCCTCCCTGTTCTTCTTGACACTGGCAGGAACCGGCAGCCGTCCGGTCCTGAAGCAATAGTCTTTTGCATTCTCAAACTGACCTCTTATCTTCCTGAACGATCCGGCGACCATTTCGAGCAGATACTCGATCGCACGGATCTTCTCAGCCTGATCGTTAGCTCTGCGTTCAGCAGTAAATTCCTCTATCTTTGCAATATAATCCGGCAGGCTCCTCAGCTTCTTATAGATCTCAGTAACGCTTGCTATGAGCGAATCGTCAGTCCTGCCGTTGCCGAACCTGTTCGTCAGTTTGATGAACGGATCATCTTCGCCGCTTGCCTGCGTAAACATCTCATCTACCGCCAGGCTTACCGCCTGATCGAGGATAAGGACAAGATTGCACTCATCCAGGATGACATTACCGGGCGCGAAAACATCCATGTCCTCAGGAACCTTGATAAGGTATCCTTTCTCCTTGATGACACGAGAGCAGAAACTATCTATCGTCTGGATATATGCATTCGGGAGCAGGTCGAGCTGTTCTGCAAGCCTTCCGGCAAGCTCCAAGTCACCGCTCTCCCTGGCCTTGGTGATCTTCTCCTTCAGCGAATCCTCGATCTTATTTGCCATGTTATCGGCAGCATCATTCGTAAAGGTCACGACGAGCAGCCTGTCGATCGACAGCTTGCCCTCCGAGATCTCCCTTATTATCCTTTCGACAAGGACAGTCGTCTTGCCCGAACCTGCCGCAGCAGATACGAGCACGTCGCTGATGTCCGCATCTATTATCGTCTTCTGTTCACCTGTAAATTCAATCTTGCCCATCTTCTGTCTCACCCAATATCTCAGACATCTTGTCAATGTAGTTCTTATCTTCAACTTCAATGGCAGGCTTTGTGACCGGCTTGGACTGCGGGTTGCCCGAAAGCCCCATCATCTTATGGAAATCAGAATGTCCCTTCGCAGCCTCGCTGAGGAGCGCGTTGGCAATACCCGCTGATATGTCTTCGATCGCCTGCTTTATCACATGATCAGCATATCTGATCGCGATATCCATCTCTTCCCTGCCGAGGTTAGCGTTCTTCTGCTTGAATACAGGACCTGAAGCAGTCGTTGTTATGTCAAGGGATATCTTGGAATACCCCATGTCGACAGGCACGAGATCGCTGTTGCTGTGGCACACTGACGCAGCATATGCGGGAAGCTGGATCTGCACGCCGTTAAGGAGCAGTTTGGGATCGAACGCTTTGACGTAAGTCTTGTAATCCTGGATCCTGAAAGCATTCGGATCATCAGCTGACACATCGAGCCTGTCGATCGAACCGGTAAAAGAGAACTCATGCCCCCTTGACCCGTATCTGAGCAGATAATCGCCTTCCCCGATCCTAAGTTCATAGCCCCTTGGCATAAACCTGCTGTCGGCACATTCCTTGAGCACAGGCGGATACAGGAACCTGAACATCCTCCTCAGCTTGTTGCCCTGGTTATTATTGAACGTCCTGTTGATGCTGCCGTCCGCATCAAGTGAACCTGCAAGCTTCTCCTCCCTTACTGTCCTCTCAAGGACTTCCTCGCAGACCCGGTCCAGCAGCTCAGGGTCAGTGGCGAGTTTTGCTGCATACTCGCCGAGCTTCTCCGGCGTATCGAAGACCTTGCAGGCCTCTTCCACACCGACCTCGAACATCTTATGCGCGAGCGTTCCGAAATGATTCGCCTTGACCTCCCTGTTATCGTCACGTTCCCTGATGCCGAGCACCTTATCGAACATAAACTCGATCGGACATTCCATGTATTTCTCGATGGTCGTAACGCTTACCTTCATTCCGTCCTTAAGCAGGATATCCATGAGTTCGGGAGAGATCCGGGCAGTCTTGAAATCAAACTTTCTCGGTGTGTATTCGCCATAGATCCTGACCTTGTACGGATCGATCCTGATGTCTTCCTTCCTGACACAGAAGGCAAGGTCATCGAAGACCCTGCTCGTATGTGCGCCATGCTCATGGATCATGTAGAGACGGTCCGTTACGGCTCCCAATATGAGACAGGAGGTTATGAATTCTTCTCGCGACTGCACGACTTTCTTATCGGGGAGCGTGACCGAGATGGAACCCGCAAGTTCACTGAGTTCAGATGAACTCATTATCCCGTCGACACATCCCCTGTAAGGGAAGTTGTCACGCTTGGCGCCTAAGATGAACATGACCTTGCACGGGGAATAATAAGCATGCTCGGGCGATGTTATCTCAACAGAATCGACTTTCAGCGGGATGGTGCCCGACACCTTGTTCATCATGTCGGTCCTGTACAGTTCAAGGAAATTCCTCTGCGTTATCTCCACCCTGTTCATCTCATGCATGAACGCCGCAAGGAGCGCCATCGTCTCATCGTATGCACGTATCGTCGCCTCTGCCACATCCGTCTTGCCGCTGTCCATCAGTTCATCGCGCAGAGCTTCCGTGTAGTCCCTGATGCTGTCGAGATAATCAAACAATGCCTCCGCCTTGCCTGCCATATCCTCCCTGTTATACACTTCCAGGACGGATTTCCTAAGCGGCATGAGGACGCGCTCCACGATGTAACCGTAAACAAAGCATCCTGCCGTGACGATCTTCTCTTCCTCACCCGGAATGGTTCCTTCCTCGAGTAGCATCTTCATGGCATACTTATCTTCAGCATCGTCATAATTCGCCTCGTTGAACATCCTGGTGCTGTCCACGATATTCTTCGCCACGCAATAGTTCTCGAAGATATCAACATAACGCGGATGGACCTTGAGCATGCCGCTCCTTAATATGGCCAGCACGTCCTCGAGCCTGAACCTCGATATGGGGAGCTTCAGGAATAACTCGACGAACTTCGGCACAGCCGTATTATTGAGTGCGATCTTCCTGTCGATAAAGATATCAAGCCCGTACCCGGATGCGATCGACCTGAACTTTGCCGTCAGGTCCTCATCACAGCAGACGATCCTGATGTCTCTGTATCTGTAACCTTCCCTGCGGGTAAGATCCATTATCCTGTCCATGATGTATCCTATCCTGCTGTCGGTACCTTCGATGTCGGACAATACGACCTTGTCAGTACCCATATCCTTCAGGGGCTTCATGTCGCCCTCCGAATAGCATCCGGCGATCCTGGTAAGATCTGATCCCGAATCTTCATACGGCACATTAATGAGCTTTGCATCACATGAATCCTTCAGCGTCCTGATCACCTGATCCGAACACTTGTAGAAGGCACCCCAGCCCTCTTCCGTGCTGCCGTTCAGATATATGTCAACGCCGCGCGACAGCCTGTCTAATTCCTTCAGGAGCGCATACTCGCCCGGTGTGAGATTACGCGTCACGCCAAACTGTACGACTGCGATATCA
>Ga0310691_10009261_pt1 | contig 10033 bp, 9 predicted proteins | sample 176DNAGHGlowgp2_FD_203887 | JGI IMG/M metagenome (GOLD analysis project Ga0310691, IMG submission 203887) | Sheep rumen microbial communities from Palmerston North, Manawatu-Wanganui, New Zealand - 1766 DNA GHGlow gp2 (v2) (version 2) | ecosystem: Host-associated > Mammals > Digestive system >...
TTGCATAGTTCAAGAATTACAATCATTAGTTGGTGGAAAAGTTGATAGTGTATTTCAACCTACTGACAATAATTGTTTAATTGGCATATATAAAAATAAACATTATGCTTTAAACATAGATACTTCTGCCAATAACTATAGACTTAATCTTACTACTACAAGTAAACCTAATCCAATGATAGCTCCAAATTTTTGTATGGTTCTTAGAAAAAATCTTATGAACTATAGAATCAAACGTATTTATCAGGTTGGATTAGAGCGTATTTGTTATATAGAATTTGAAGGATTAAACACTCTTGATGATACAGTAGTTAAAACTTTATCAATAGAACTTATGGGTAGATACAGTAATGTTGTTCTTCTTAATAAAGAATATAAAATCATTGATGCATTAAAAAGATATAGTTCAATTGATTCTACAAGGCATATTTTGCCTAACCAATATTATAGTTTGCCTGAGAATCAAAAATTAGACTTTTTAAAAATCGATAAAGCTACTTTTATAGCAGAATCAAAAAAAGCTGATGAGAATATTATTTCAGATGCAGTTCCAAAAACTTTCAATGGCATTAGTAAACAATTTATAAATTATGCAATAACTAAATTAAAGATTACTAATACATTATCAGATAGTAATTTAGATGAACTTCATAATTACATTAGTAATATTTTAAGTGGATCATTCTCGTTTATACAACTTGAAAAAGGTTATACTGTTTCAATATCAAATGAAAGCAAAAAAACAGATTTTGATTTTAATATTGAATTAGATGATTTCTATAATAGTAAAATTGTTTCAGAAGAATTTAATAATTTCAAAAATGCTCTTTTGAATGTTATTAATGGAACTTTGGATAAATTTAGTAGAAAGCTAAAAAATATAAATGACAAAATTGCTTCATGTAATGATATGGAAAAATATCGTATATATGGTGAAATATTAAAATCAAATATATATTTATATAAAGATACAAATTTTAAAAAAGATAATATTTCAAAACTTACTCTTCTTAACTATTACGATAATACTGAAATTGAAATTCCTATTGATGTTAATTATGATATTACTCAAAATGCTCAAAAATACTTTAAAAAATATAATAAATTAAAATCTACACTAGCAATAACACAAGTTCAAAAAGATGATGCAGAAAAAGAATTAAATTATTTAGAATCTATTCTTTATGAGTTATCTGATAGTACTAGCATTGAAGCACTTAATGAAGTGTATGAAGAAATAAGTGAAAACATTCTATTTTCTGATACTTCAAGTATGGATAAAATTAAAGCTAAAAGGAACAGATACACTGGAAAGAAACCTCAAAGTAAAGAACTATCTGCTCTTAATAACTTTATTAGATTTAAAATAGATGATTATCCTGTTTATGTTGGTAAAAATAATAAACAAAATGATTATTTAACAAAACATGTAGCCAATGAGAAAGATATTTGGTTTCATACAAAAGAAATACATGGAAGCCATGTAATATTAAGATGTAATGGTGAAACCCCAAAAATAACTACTTTAACCAAATGTGCTGAAATTGCTGCATACTATAGCAAAGCAAAATATTCTTCACATGTTCCAGTTGACTATACTTTAATAAAATTTGTAAAAAAACCAAACCATTCTCAACCAGGCTTTGTTATATACACAGATAATCATACTTTATTTGTAGATCCAAAATCATATATAGAATATCAAGAAAAAAACATATAACTAAATAATAAAAAATAAATAACAAGCAAAAAATCAAATAACAAATAATTAATAAATTAAAAATAGTAAATAGTAAATGATAAATAATAAATAATAAATAATAAATAATAAATAATAAATAATAAATAATAAATAATAAATAATAAATAATAAATAATAAATAATAAACAATAAACAAAAAAAATCTAAGCATCACTGCTTAGATTTTTTAGTCACCATTTCTCAAAATATTTATTAAAATTAATTATAGTTTTAATTACTTTATAAATATTTATTTTGAGATTAAACTTTTTTTGCGGCATTCGTGGGGAAAGCCACATTGTCAGATAAATTTAAATAATTTTAAACTTTTTGTGGGGTTATATAAGTTAAAAATTATTAACGAATTGTAGCTGTTTTAAAGGTCAGCTTCCTTTAGGCTATGATGTTTTCTCGAATTTTTTTTAAATAGTTTTGTTTGTAAATTTCATTCCAGAAACCTCTATAGTCTTCCATCTCTTTACAATTCCCAAAAGGTAATGTTGAAACGCTAGAAACATCGTTCAAATAAATATTGCCATTTGCTGAAATGTAAAGTTTTCTATGATTAATCCTAAAACCTATTGCCTTTTTAAAAACTTGTTGTAGTCTAGGATCTTCTTCCTTGTAAATACTATAATAATTTGGATCAATATGATTCATTCTTTCTAAAAAGAAAGCATAGTCACTATTGTTTATCTTTTCATCAATAAGATTTTCAGCTCTATTTCTTTCAACCAAATCTCTTATAGTTAAATGAATCTTATCTTTGCTTAACTTTTTGTAAAGATTTATTATATCATCTTTGTTATTTTTCATAAGAACACTACAAGCTTCAACATCTATTCCAGAAGATTGTAAATATGAGATTGCCATTATAGCTTTTTTATAAGTTAAGGCTCCTCTTATTTTGTCATTCTTTTCTTCTGAACCATCTAAACTAATGAATGCTTTTTTAAGACCTACTTCTTTTAATTGATTAGCAATTTCTTTAGAAATTAAAGTTCCATTACTAATAATTGATGTATAAATCCCTAATGAATTTGCAAGTGCAATCAACTCAAAGATATGTGGATTCATTAAAGGTTCTCCACCAGTAAATCTTATTTCCTGAGCACCGCTTTTAACCATATCATTTATTAGATTAACTATGTCCTCATATTCTAATTCATCATTTAATTGATTTCCTGAATCATTTAAACAATGTTTACAATGTAGATTACATTTTCTAGTTAATTCAATATAAACAATATCTGCGAAACTCAAATGATTAAGTAATCTTTCGTTAGGTTTCAGCTTTGTATACTTAACTTTTTCTGAAGAGGTAGTATTGATATCCATTGGATAATCTTCATGATAAATAATATTTTTAAGTTCATCTTTAGTAAGGTATCTCCTCTTCCCATCACTTAAATCAAGTAATGTAGCACCAAAGCTTTCCTGTCTAATATTAAAATCAAATATCATTATTAAATTACTTCCTTTACATAAAAGCCAATTATTTTATACCACGGTTAAAACGTAAAGTAAAATATTTATTTTTAATATTGGATATAAATAGATTTTATAGCTTGCAAATAGGCACCATTCTTGACTTATATGTCTCAAGAATGGTGCCTTTAAATCGTGTGAAACTTTTTTCAGCTTTTTATGTAAATTCATTTTTTATCTCATTCATAAATTCTAATGGTACGTGTGTTAAATAGTCACTTATATAAACAATATTTAATCCTATTGTTGGTAATTTTTCTTTTACCTTAACTTCAAACAAATTCTTTTCTTTAATATCATTTTTTACAGCTGACTTTAATACATAACCTACTCCCATATCTTTTTTTATAGCTTGAATCAACATTTCTGTTGTTTCAATAGTCATAAAAGGTGTTAATGTTACATTGTGCTCATTACAACACTTTATTAACTCTTTTCTAGGGGTACTTCTTATAACTGGTAGAATTAAGTTTCTACCTTCTAAGTCCTTTAAAGAATGAACTTCATCTTTTAGATCTCTATTAGAAATAAAACAATTCTCCAATTCTAATAGAGGTTTAATAGTAATATTATTATATATAGTATTGATAGGTGAAGTATCAATCATAAAATCAACTTGATTCTTCTCCATCAAACTAATCATCTCATCAGTATTTCTACTGATAATGTTAATTTCAATATTTTTATGTTTCTTGTGGAATTTTTCAATAAATGGAAATAAGAAAAACTCTCCAATATGTGATTGAACTCCCACAGATATTTTTCCATGTTTTAAATCTTTAGATTCTTTTAAATTTCTTTCCCCACTAAGAATAATACTATAAGATTTTTTAACATATTCTAATAATTCTACTCCATCCGGAGTAAGCTTTGCCCCACTTGGTACTCTATAAAAAAGTTTGGTTCCTAAACTCTCTTCAAGTTGTTTAATTGAATAACTAATACTTGGTTGAGTTATAAATAATTTTTCAGCTGCTTTTGAGAAACTACTACATTCAGCAACTGTGTAGAAAATCTTATATAAGTCCCAGTTGAAGTCTGAATTCCCACTAAAACTCATTGTCTTAAAATTCCCTCCAATTTACCTAAATCAATATTTTTATAATTACATATCTTTTCATCTTTTTGGTCTTTTGTAACTATAAAATCACCACTTGGATTAATTAATAAGTAGTCATCCTCTAAGTTAGTATTAATACAAATTACAACTCTTGTATTTGGTGCATGCTTTTGTGCTATAGATGTAGCTTCTAGATACTCTTGATCTGTTATATCAAATAATTGATCTGTTTCTATTGCTTTTCCTCTTAATGGTGTAAATTTAAATAGTTTCCATCTTTCTACATCATATTTATCAATTACTCTAGCTAATTTTTCAAAATCTTCTAAATTCATTTTAGAAACTAAAGAATTAACTCTAAGCTTAATATTTGTTTTAGCTCTTATAAAATCCATTAATTCCTTAATATGTTTATAATGATTTGCTCCTCTTCCCATTTTTTCATTAATTTTCGAGTTAGTTGAATCTATAGAAAAAGTTATATAATCAACAAAATCTTCTATTTCTAAAATCTTGTCTTTGTCTAATAAAACTGCATTACTTATTAAAATGTTTTCTATTCCTGCTTCATGTGATAATTTCATTAAATCAAATAAATGTGGATATAATAAACACTCTCCGCCTGTCCATGTAATCTTTTTTGCATTTAACTTAATTAAATTATCTAATATAATTTTGTTTTCTTTAAAGCTTAGAACATTGTTGTCTGTAAATCTAAAACAAAACTTGCAATTTTCATTACATTTACAAGTAATGTTCCAACATACGGATCTTTCCATTAGTTAAATAATTCCTCTCTATTTCTTTTATAGTTCTTCTATTCTATCACTTTCTTCTCTATGTTCTTGTTGTTGTCCTATTTCATCATCAAAGGCTAAGGTTCTATACTTATATATATCTATTCCATATTTTTTATAAACATCTTGTGTGTTACAAGAAACCATTTCTTTGTCCTGTAGCCCTAAACTATTAACTATTGAATGAATTGTATCCATAGAATCATGTTCAATTTCAACATATGTGGGAATTAGAGGCCATGAATCAATGTCAACTTCTACTCCATTCAAAGAATAAGTTGTTCTCATTTTTTCTTGATAATTTCTATAAACAAATCCTAGTTGTTGTAACAATGCATTAGTATCTTCTATTGATTTTACAGGTATCTCTGTTTCTAAAACTGGTTGAAAACCACTATCATATTTTTTTTGCATTTCTGGATTTAAAATATGTTTTACAGTTAATGTCGCTTGTCCATTAGTTTCTCTAAGTCTTATCCATTTTTGTGGATTAATTTCAAATCCATCTATAAACGCCTCTAATCCTTCTTCTCCAAAAACTTCAAGTAATTTATCAGATGGTGTACTTTCTAATAAAGCTACCAAGCTATCTTTATTATACTTTTCTTTTATTCTTTCTTGTTGTTCAGCATTTGTTAAATTATCAATTTCTAATAGTATTCCTCTTAATTTGTCTTTTATTACTTCATATTGATAATCAAACTTGCTATGTTTTAATCCATGTATACAATCAGCAAATCTAGATGATAAATCAGTTAAATCATATACATATATTTTTTGAGTAGCTTTGCTTATAAGTTTAGCTCCTAATGCTTTCAACTTAGCTTCTACAGCTTCTGGATCCACATCAAGAATCTTAACTTCGTTTTCTAATTTACTCATACTTCCTCCACTTAAAATAAAAGACTTTAAAACTTTTAGTGACATCTTAAATTATACCACTTTTTAGCATTAAAGTCTACTAATTATGTTAATTTATTCTTCTGGATTTAATATTTTCTTTATTTCTTCATTTTCATACACTTCTGGTTCAAGATAACTTTTTATTTGACTAAAGTATCTGTCTTTTAGAGAGTGTTCTAAAGTTGCTTTTGCCACATCAATGTCAGCCCTTAGTCTTCTACTTGCATACTTTACAATTAACGGCTTTTGGCTTACAGCAGCTAAGACAACATCTTTATCATCTCGTAAATTCTCACTTGCATAATAAAGAACTTGTCCATCTATTTTAGCACATTTTAATATTAGCTCTTTATCAGCTTTAATAGCATCATCAGCATATGCAATAACCCATGTAGCTTTATCATTAATTGCTTGATCAAAGAATTCTCTGTTGTGAGAATTCTTTTCACAATCTTCTATATCATATTCTTTCTCTTCTACTTCTTCTTTATCCTCTTCGTTCATTAATCTTCCTTCATCAAATCTCCTGCTTATATTCTATATCTGTCATAAATGGAAACATCTCCCTTATGGCCTTATGTGTTATCATTGCTTTTGGTGGTACACCATTTTTGCTATGTTGTTCTAGCAACTCTTGCATATAACAATTATCATTTACCTTGAATACAAAATAGCGATTCTTTACATATGTAAAAATAATTTTGTATCCATTATCTAAATCTTCCGAAAACTTTTCGAAAGTATAACCATTAATCATAAATACCTCTATCCTATCATCTTTAAGAAGTCTTCCTCAGAAATAATAGTAATTCCTAATTCTTGTGCTTTGGTAAGCTTAGATCCAGCGTCTTCTCCAGCTAGTACGTAATCTGTCTTATTAGAAACTGATGATGAAGTTTTTCCTCCAAAACTCTCAATTATGTCTTGAGCTTGTTCTCTAGAATATTTTTGTAAAGTACCAGTAAGCACAAATCTCTTTCCTTCAAATCTATTGTCATCACTTTCTTCTACTAGAGAATTCATATTTACTCCAGCTTTCTTTAATCTTTCAATTAAATCTATAGATTGAGGATCATTAAAGAAGTCAAATATGCTTTGAGCTATAATATCTCCAATTCCATCCTTTGATGTTAAGTCCTCAATGCTGGCATTCATTAAATTATCTAGTGTTTTATACTTCTTTGCTAAAATTTTTGCTTGTTTCTTTCCAACATGTCTAATACCAAAACTACAAATAAGGTTTGATAAATCACTATTCTTAGAAATCTCTATTGAATTTACTAAATTTTGAGCAAATTTAGTACCTTCTTTTTTTAATTGCTTAATGTCTTCTAGTTTTAAGTCATAAATGTCTGCTATATTTGAAATCAAATTATTGTCTATTAATTGTTCTACAATTTTTATTCCTAGACCTTCAATATTCATCCCTTCTTTTGATGCAAAATGATAAATATTTTGAAGTAACTTTGCAGGACATTCAATTCCTGTACAACGAAGTGCCGCTTCGCCTTCTTCTCTTATAGCTGGAGCTCCACAAACAGGGCATGTACTAGGCATTGAGAACTCTTTTTCATTCCCAGTTCTCTTCTCTTTATTAACTCCAATAACTTCAGGGATTACATCACCTTGTTTTTGTATTACAACTCTATCACCAATCATTAGACCTTTTTCTTTTATAAAGTCTTCATTATGTAATGTGGTCTTCGAAATTGTAGAACCAGCTAGTCTAACAGGTTCCAATATTGCAACAGGTGTTATTACTCCAGTTCTTCCTACTTCTAAACTTATTTCTTTAAGTAGTGTTTCTTTTTGCTCTGGTGGGTATTTATATGCAACTGCCCATCTAGGAAATTTAAATGTAACTCCCATTTTTTCTCTAAGTTCTAGATCATCTACTTTAATTACAGCACCATCTATTCCAAAAGATAATTGGTCTCTTTTTTCTCCAATTTCTTTTATTGCATCAATTGCCTCATCTATATTTTTACAAAGTTTTCTGAAAGGCACTACATTAAAACCTAGACTTGCTAAAAACTCTAATTCTTCAAAATGTGAGTAGAACTTTTTATTATCAACTTTTTGGACATTAAAAATATAAATATCTAATGGCCTTGAAGCTGTTATTTTAGAATCAAGTTGTCTTAAAGATCCTGCTGCTGCATTTCTTGCATTAGCAAATAGTTTCTCTCCTGTTATTTCTCTTTCTTCATTTAGTTTTTCAAAATCCTTGCTAGATAAGAAAACTTCCCCTCTAACAATAATATCAATAGGTTCTTTAAGCTTATGAGGAATTGATTTTATTGTCATTACATTTGCAGTAACATCCTCTCCAACATTGCCATCTCCACGAGTTGCCCCTTGTACTAAAATACCTTTTTCATATTTTAAAGCACATGATAATCCATCAATTTTGGTTTCAACACAATAATTAGTATCTCCATTTTCATGAACTCTTTTATCAAATTCATAAATAGATTCAAAGTCAAAAACATCTTGTAAGCTTTGAAGAGGTACTTCATGTGTTACTTTTTCAAAATCTGATTTAACATGACCTCCAACATGTTGTGTTGGTGAATTACTCAATATAAGCTCTGGATTTTCTTTCTCCAAAGCTTTAAGTCTATTATTCATCATATCATATTCATAATCAGAAATTTGAGGATTATCTTCATCATAATAAAGATGAGCATAATAATTTAGTTTATCAACCAAATCTTTAATCTCTTTTTTTATTTCCTCTTTATTATGCTCTTTAGTATCTTTTAATTCATCATTAAAAATATTTAGTTGGTCCATTTTAAACCTTTTCCAAAATAATTATTATTTATCTTTTAATAATATGTCTTTTCCATCTTTCAAATATTCATATCCAGAAAAAATTGTAGCTATTACAGACAATGTCATTATTATTGATTGAATAATATTTAATGTCATAAATCCTGGGTTCTCTATTACTCCTCTAGCAAAATCAAAATAAGCATAATTATCTATAAAGATTAATATAAGAGCAATCATTTGAGTAACAGTTTTTAATTTTCCCCATTTATTAGCAGCAACAACTTTTCCTTTTTTACCAGCTGCCATCATTCTATATCCAGATACCAAAAATTCTCTAAATACGACAATTATTGGAATCCATGCTGGGAGCCTTTGCATTCCTACTAAAATTAGCATTGCAGCAATTACTAAAATCTTGTCTGCAATAGGATCTAAAAACTTTCCAAAATCGGTAACTTGATTATTCTTTCTTGCTAGATATCCATCTAATTTATCTGTTATTGATGCAATTATAAAAATAATCCACATCAAAAACATTGTCATCGGTACCCAGAGAACTTTCCCTGGGATATCGAAAAATGACAAAACTACCATTATTGGTACTAATAAAATTCTTAAAACTGTTAATTTATTAGGTGTATTCATAAAGCCCCCTTTAAACTATTCGTTTACATTTTCTACAGCATCATTTGCTGTTTGATTAGCCTCTTGGCTAGCTTTTATTGCATTTTCTGCAATTTTATTTTCTTCTTCTCTCTTTACAGTTGATTCAAGTTGATCAAGAAGTTTTGTAAGTTTTTCCATGTCTTCGCCATATAGTTTCCAATCATTATTTTTGCTTGAATTCTTAACATTGTTTTTGGTTTTTATAATTTCATTTATTAATTCATCTTTATCATCTGTATTAATAATGTCAATATCAATAGCTTTTGAAACAAAGTTATTGCGAGCTTCTTCTGCTGTATCTCCAATAGCAATTTTATTACCAGATGCAATTATTACTTTTTTCAAAGTAGGTTTTTGATTTGATTCATTAATAATATCTTGATATATAGCTTCGACATACACAATCGTATTATCTACTGGAATAGCATACATTTTTCTAGTTATTTTTGTACCACTAATACTTAATGAAGCAACTTCTGATGCAATTGTTTCATCTTGGTTTATTTGTGATTCAAGTTGAAGTAAGCCAGGTACGCTATTATCTGAATTAAACGAATTAACATTAAGTACCATATTTGAGCCATCCATATATCCAACCAT
>Ga0310691_10009262_pt1 | contig 10032 bp, 6 predicted proteins | sample 176DNAGHGlowgp2_FD_203887 | JGI IMG/M metagenome (GOLD analysis project Ga0310691, IMG submission 203887) | Sheep rumen microbial communities from Palmerston North, Manawatu-Wanganui, New Zealand - 1766 DNA GHGlow gp2 (v2) (version 2) | ecosystem: Host-associated > Mammals > Digestive system >...
AGAGACAGGGAAATGTTATGCGTTGAAGTGTTTCACCAAGGAACAGGAAGGACGGACAGAGGCCTATAAGCAAATTGCAGAGGAATTGAAAGATGTCGATTCGCCTTATCTTGTTTCTATTCGCTATTTTGATAAAGAACTATTTGTTGATACGGAGCAGACTGATGAAACGGAGTTTCCTGTGCTGCTGATGGACTGGGTGGAAGGAAAGACGCTGGACAAATATCTTCGAGAGAACTTAGGTGACAAATATGCTCTCGAGATGCTTGCTTACCGTTTCAGCCAGTTGGCTCAGTGGCTTATCCCTCAGTCCTTTGCTCATGGTGACTTGAAGCCAGACAACATCCTTGTTCGTGAAGATGGCTCTTTGGTATTAGTAGATTATGATGGCATGTATGTTCCTGCCATGAAAGGTCAAAAGGCTCGTGAACTTGGTTCTCCAGATTTCCGCCATCCATTAAGAACAGAGAATGATTTTGATGCACATATAGATGATTTTCCACTGGTGTCAATCCTTCTTTCTCTTAAAGCCATTTCATATAAACCGCAATGGTTGGCAGATTATGGGGCTGCTGAAGGATTACTTTTCTCTGAATATAATTATCAGAATTTTAATAGCTGTGAATTGTTAGAGGCTATTTTGAGAACAAATAATAATGAGTTGAAAAAGATATATAGCATTTTTCTTATAGTATATATTGATAGTTATATTAAAAACAAATCACTTGTATCCTACATAGAAGGAACGGTTCCAAATAATAATACTATTCAAGCAATATCTCCTTGCTTTTTAGAATCTAATAAAACGGATATAAAGGCTTATGACTTGATTGGTGCCTGGAAAGACAAATATGGCGTTACATACAGTAAAGATGGCAAAAAGCTACTAAAAGGAGGGGCTTGTTCAACAGTAATTGTGCGAGAGGGAACTATTGTTATCTGTAATTATGCTTTTAATGAGCGATATAAAACTAAATACAAATATAATAAAAATGACAATACTTATGAGTATAACGGGGAGCGATTGGTGGCAATTAAAATTCCCGACTCTGTCAAAACAATTGGTAAATTTGCTTTTTGGGGGTGCGAATCATTGGAATATGTTACCATTCCTAATTCCGTTGAAGAAATTGGATCATTAGTCTTTTGGGGCTGTGAAAAATTGGATGTAAAACTTCCTGTAACAAATGTAAAAATTTTAAAAGGGCCAATTGACACTTATGGCATATATAGTGATTCTTTATTTTATGAAGACGGGGTATTATACAATAAAGAAAGGAATACAATATTCTCTGTGAATACTAAATATAAGAGAAGGACTATAAAAGACGAAATAGATCATTATTATGATTTGCAAGAAAAGCCTTGGTGGTCAATTTCATATGAGGAGCGTGAGTTGCGTGATACAGAGTTTATGGGACATCCTGTGGATATATATGATTATAATGAAGTCATAGACCTAATTATCCCCGAGACAATATACCAAATAGGTGATTATGCCTTTTTCAAGGCAGAAGGAATTAGTTCTATTTTTATTCCTAATTCTGTTTTTTATATAGGAGAAGGTGCATTCGCAAATTCTTCTATTGAAACTATATTCATTCAAAATCCTTCTTTAGTTATAAGGAGAAATATGTTTGGAGGTGCTCGTCCCCAAATAGCAGTACCATATGGGTTCTTGAATAGATATACATTCATGCTAAGTGAGGATGACGAAGAAGAAAAATTTGATATTATTGAGTGGGACGGGAAGATTATATCTGATAATGATTACGAACTTGAAGAAAACGAAATAGTAACCAAATCACCTTTTTAATAAATGAACTATCCACTGATATCGGAATATATAGAGGCCATCAGTTCGGCAGAAGATAACTTTGAAGAACTAAGTTATCTGAGGCCTGTATTGGGGGATGACGGACTGCCAGTGATGACAAGTGGTAACTTCGCAGTAGTCTTTAAGATGAAGGATGAGCAGAATGGGAAATTCTATGCCGTGAAGTGTTTCACCAAAGAGCAGGAAGGACGGGCAGAGGCTTATAAGCAAATTGCAGAGGAATTGAAAGATGTTGATTCACCTTATCTTGTTTCTATTCGCTATTTGGATAATGAATTGTTTGTTGATACAGAACAGACTGAAGAGAAAGAGTTTCCTGTGTTGTTAATGGATTGGGTAGAGGGCAAAACACTGGATAAATACCTTCGAGAGAACTTGGATGACAAATATGCCCTTGAGATGCTTGCCTATCGCTTCTGTCAGTTGGCTCAATGGCTCATTCCACAGCCCTTTGCACATGGAGACCTGAAGCCTGATAATATTCTGGTTCGTGAAGATGGCACGTTAGTATTGGTGGATTATGATGGTATCTATGTTCCTGCTATGAAAGGTCAAAAGGCTCGTGAACTTGGGTCTCCAGATTTTCGGCATCCGTCGAGAACAGAGAATGATTTCGATGAGCATATTGATGATTTCCCAATTATTTCAATTCTGTTGTCATTGAAAACCATTTCACTTAGTCCATTATTGCTGGATAAATATGGAACTTCTGATAGATTGTTGTTTTCTGTGAATGATTATAGAAGTATAAGTGAAAGTATTGTCGCTTCCGAAATACAATTATTTTTAGTAAAAGAGGATTGTAGAAATATAATGTCTACATTTTTGCTTTGTCTTACTTTAAAAATAATTCCCGTTTCTTTTTTGAAATGCTTATGTGTGTATTTTGAAGGTTTGAATAATGAACAATATGATTCTTTGTCAAATGAATTAAAAGAGATAATATCGAAAGCTGTAGTGGGCGATAAAGTGGCACAAGGATCATTAGGTTATAAATATTATTATGGAGAAGGACTCCCCCAAGACTATACAAAAGCCATTTATTGGTATAAAGCTTCTGCGTCTCATGCTTATCCCGTTGCTCTCTATAATTTGGGAATCTGCTATCAACAGGGCACTGGTGTGAACAAAAGTTATTTCGAGGCCTTCAAATGGTTCCTGAAAGCCGCAGAACAAGGAGAAGTTGATGCGCAATATAATGTCGGAATATATTATCGTTTCGAAAAGTATGGCATTGGAGTTAATTTGAATGAATCCTATAGGTGGTTTAGAAAAGCTGCTGATCAAGGTAATGCCAATGCTCAAGATCAGCTTGGATTATTTTTTCAGTTTGGCAAAGGTGGAGTACGCAGAAATTCACAAGAGGCATTTAGATGGTATCAATTAGCCGCCAAACAAAGATGTTCTTATGGTCAATACCATGTTGCAAAGTGTTATTGGAATGGTATTGGAGTTAACAGAGATAAAAATAAAGCTTTAGAATGGATAAAGCTTGCTAGCCGACAAGGGAATGAAAAAGCCATGAGACAGTTATCAATATGGGGAGATAACTGGTGGGACGGCATAAAAGCCACATATAGCAAAGACAAGAAAACATTGTTAAGCATTGATTCTAATCTTTCAGAATATCAAATAATTGAAGGCACAGAAATCATCTGTGAAACAGCATTCATAGGTCATCGCGTTTCCAAAATAGTTATTCCTTCATCTTTAAAAACAATAAAAGGGAATCCTTTTTTTATTTATTCAGATAATCACAGTTTTAATATAATAAGTCTCTCATCATTATTTGTAGTCAAGAACAAAATGTTGTTTAGAGGGAATAAAATGATTGCTTATTGGGGGGAATTTAAATATGTAGAAATTCCTTATGGTATAGAATCCATTGGCGCATATGCCTTTGATAGTTCCAATATATTAGAAATAAAGTTACCAAACTCTATAAATAAAATTGATGGACATGCTTTTGAATCTGGTTACGATTACTTAGATGATACTGTTAATCAGCCATCAATTCTCCCTAAAATCATTGTCCCCAAAGGGGAATTATCAAAATTTAGGAGAATAACTCCTCATTGTATGCATAATAAAATGATAGAGGATGACCAATTTGAATATATCTCATCCTAAAATAACAACAACAAGAAAGAATAGGAAGAATCTATGAAATTATATGTAAAATTGAAGAATTGTTTTGGAATAGGAGAATTTGATGATTCCTTTGATTTGACAAAAGACAATACAATAATGATTTATGCCCCTAATGGTACAATGAAAACGTCATTGGCAAGAACTTTCTTGTGCCTTGAGAATAATCATAATGCTGCAGATTTATTAGATGACACTAAAGAGTCAACATATTCTATTATGTTGGATGGAAATATCGTAACACACGATCAAGTCTATGTGTATAAGACAGAAGATAACCAAATAGAACAAAATGGGATTTCACAGATAGAAGAGGATAATATCAAATCGTTTATTTCTTCTCCGAAAGAAGTTGCTAAATTTTGGGATATCTTGAAACCTATTGAAATGGTTTTGAGAGATATTGACAGTCAATTTGGTAAATTAGTAAATCAAGGGAAGATTTTTTTTCATGAAGAAACTCTCAAATTATACAAATTTGAAGGAATTCTTTCAACATATGATTCTATTTCTAAAGCAATAACAGAATCGATGGCCTTCGATTCATCTAAATGTGATTTTTCTGGCTTTTCCTACGATGAGTTGTTTGATGAACATGGAACCTCTGTTAAATATATTCATGATCACTATAATGAATTGATTATTAATATAAATTTAAGAAATAAAGTGAAAGTAGATCCTCATGGTCAAAAACGATGGGAAAGACTATGTGAAATCGTTGATAATAACTCATATGTTAAATCTAAAATAGGTGATTTAGAATCATTACGAAAGGAGTATATCTTAAATTTTATACATAATGAGAGCAAAATAATGACTGAGTTCAATTCTCTCTATTTCAACAAAAAAAGCAAATTGCAAGAGATTATTAAAAAAGTTAATAGAGATAATAGGTTGTGGAATCAAGTTTTATCTGTCTATAAAAACCGCTTTAATGTTCCTTTTCAACTTCAACTTGATAATAAGGCTGAAGCGATATTGGTTCATGATTTTCTTCGTATTAAGTATTTGAATTCAAGTAGCAGAAAAACTATAGAATACAAAAGTAAAGAGCATTTTCTTAATTTTATAAGCACAGGAGAGAAACGTGCTTATTATAATTTGATTAATCTGTTCGAGATAGAGAAACGAAAGAACTCTAATAAATCCCAAATTATTGTTATAGATGATATAGCTGAATCTTTTGATTATAAGAACAAATATGCTATAGTAGAGTATTTGGCTGAATTACGTAGACAAGACAATTTTATTCTTATTATCTTAACCCACAATTTTGATTTCTATAGAACGGTACAATCTCGATTGGATGTTAAAAATATATTTATTGCGAGTAAAGATAAGAATAGATGCATCACGCTTAAAAATGGTAAATATGTGAAAGATATCATTAAAAATGAATTAATTAGGAATGCTCATATTACAAAATACATGATTGCTTTAATACCTTTTGTTCGTAATATTGTTGAATACACAAAAGGAGGGGATTCTTCTGAATACAAATTGTTAACAGCATATCTTCATATGCAAAATACAACAAAATCATTAACCTTGGAGAGTTTGTATAATACTATTTGTTCTAATATAGTTGTAGGCGAGATGTCTAAAGAGAATATTTCAGCGGGAAACTATTTCAACGAATTAATAAAATTGGCTAATAACATATTATCATCTAATGATGACATTTCAATTACTAATAAATTAGTGCTGTCAATTGCTATAAGACTGACAGCAGAAGATTTTATATATAATTCTTTACCAAAGGAAGTCCTGAATAATATAGAAAATAATAAGGATTTCACCTTTTTTCTATTTGATGAATATAAAAGTTTTTTTCGACAAAAAGGAAATAATTGCTCTGTCCTGACGAAAGTTCTAATGATGACATCAGAGAACATACATTTAAATAATTTCATGTTTGAGCCTATCATTGATTTATCCTTAGAATATTTGAAAAAATTATTTAATGAAGTAAAAACATTGCGATGAGTTATGAATTATCCATCTATCGGTCAATATACAGAAACAATAAAGTTGGCAGCAAGAGCACCAAAAGATTACTTTGACAAGCTAAGTAATCTTAGCCCAGTACTTGATTCAAATGGTGAACCCATTATGAGTAGTGGTAATTTTGCAGTAGTGTTCAAAATGTACGATCCAAAGAAGTGCAAGTATTATGCATTGAAATGTTTTCATAGAGATCAAGAGGGAAGAATGCAGAATTATCAAAAGATATCTGAGGAATTAAACAGGGAATTGTCTCGCATTGATTTTGGAACTCAAAACATATCTTCCAACTATCTTGTTCATGTTCAATATTATGAAAAGGAACTGTATGTTGATATAAATAGTGCAACATCTTTATTTCCTGTATTACTAATGGAATGGGTAGACGGTATCACTTTAGATAAATGCATATTACAAAATATAAACAACACGAAATTATTACATGCAATTGCCTATAGATTTAGCCGTCTGGCAAGATGGCTCTTAACTCAAAGGTTTGCTCATGGTGATTTGAAGCCAGACAACATATTGGTAACTAAAGATTATCGATTAGTACTTGTTGACTATGATGGAATGTTTGTGCCATCCATGAAAGGACAACAATCAAAAGAGCTTGGAAGTCCCAATTTTCGTCATCCCATGAGGTCTGAATGTGACTTTAACGAGCATATTGATGATTTCCCAATTGTTAGTATTATTCTTTCTTTAAAAGCAATAAGTCTTAATCCACATCTTTTTTCCCACTTTATTACTGGCGATAAGTTCTTGTTTGAAGAAAAAGATTATGTGTCTATGTCAAACAATAAAATATTACCGATATTAAATACGCTTTTGTATGACAAAGAATTATCTATGATTTTAGGTTCTTTTCTTATTATGCTTAATTCGCCAGTATTTCCTTCCAATTTATCATCTACGATAAATATTCAACAATCTATAAATACAAACGTTAAAACGTACTCTTCAAATGAAGCGAAAGAGAAAATAGATTTGTTTTTTAAAAGAATAGCATTAGACCCTATATTGATAGTTTACTTAGTTTCTGATTTGTTCAGCCCTAAACTAAGGCAGTATTGGATACCCCAAAATCTGTGGAGTACATTTCAGGTAAATCCAATTTGGTGGGATAAAGAGACATATAATTCTTTATATAGATGGGCTGTCAAATATGATGCAATTCAGTATTCTGTTATAGGAGAATTCTCAAAAAGAAGTCGTCCAGACATAATTAAAGCGTTTGATGTGATTGAAAACAAAAAATACGATTATTATGTTGACTATACATTTAACATTTTATCGGAATTAGGGGTTATTGACAATTTTGTAGGTAATATTGAAAAGCTGACAGAGATTATTAAACAGGACAATAATTACACATATTCATTTAAGAAGTTAAATAATGAGAATAACAATAGTATAAATAGTATTGATGATTTACCCTTTTAATGAGCTTGAATTATGATTATTATAGAATCAAAGCGAAAGAAGCCAGCAACGGTATGGAAGAAACACCCCAATGCGTTAATTGAAATGTTACCAGTTCAGCAAAAGATGGGCTGGTCTTCAAGTTGAGTCCTTTCTATCCTCACGGTGGAATTCTCGTACCATTTAGCGAGGACTATACTGCATAGAGGATATTAATTTGTCGCAATAGAACAAGAACAAAAACGTTATAATGATATGGCAAAGATGAAACCTAAAGAGTGCCAGAATGTGGAATACAAGGAGAGTTGGCACGATAAATATCTGGCGTGGATTTGCGGATTTGCAAATGCTCAGGGGGCGGTGATGTACTTCGGTGTGAATGATGAGCATGAAATCATTGGCCTTGACAACGTGGACAGGCTGATGGAGGACATCCCCAATAAGATTGTCACGACGATGGGTGTTGTGGTGGACGTAAACCTGCATGAGCAGGATGGACTGGAGTATATCGAAGTGGAGATAGACCCCAGCAATATCCCCATCAACTACAAGGGGAAGTACTATTATCGCTCAGGCAGTACGATGCAGGAACTGCGGGGGGCTGCGCTGCAGCAGTTTATCCTAAAGAAGATGGGACGCTCATGGGATGACATTCCTCATGAAGGTGCGGCGATAGACGATTTGGACAAGGCGGCAATAGACTATTTCCTGAGAAAGGGATATGAGAACGGACGTATCACTAATGAAGAGCGGAATATGCCCATAGAGATGCTGCTTCAGAACCTGGATCTCATCACTGAAGACGGCAAACTGAAGAATGCGGCACTATTGTTGTTTGCCAAAAGACCTCAGAGATATTTCACCAGCGTCAGGTTCCATATCGGGCGCTTTGGCGCTGATGAGGCAGACCTAATGTTCCAGGATGTCGTTGAGGGTAACATCATACAGATGGCAGACAGGGTCATTGATCTCTTGAAAGCAAAATACTTGATTATGCCCATCACTTTCAAAGGGATGAATCGGATAGAGAAACTTGAGGTGCCTGAGGAGGCGTTGCGAGAGATACTCTATAATGCGATTATACATAAGGACTATACCGGCGTTCATATCCAAATGCATGTATGGAACGACCATGTGGACGTGTGGAATGACGGCGAACTGCCTGCAGGCTATACACTTGAAACGCTTTTAGGGCAACACTCTTCACGACCACGCAACAAGAATATTGCCAACGCTTTCTTCAAGGCGGGCTTCATTGATGCCTGGGGGCGTGGCTATAAGAAAATACGTGAGGGCTTTGAGGGTGCGGGACTGCCCATGCCTGAAGTCGAGAATTTCTGTGGCGGTGTAAGAGTGTCGTTTAAGAGAAGAAATGTGAATCTCGGACATCAAGATATCCCAGGAAACACAGACAGCATTTCTGCGAGTCAACTTACTGAACGTCAGAGGAAAATCGTTGGGAGACTTATAGAGACAGGACAATGGAATGTCCTAGAAAATGTCCTAGAGAATGTCCTAGAAACGTCCGCTACGCTGGCTGCCTTATTTGGAGTTGATGCCAGAACCATTCGACGCGATCTGAATACTTTGCAATCGAAAGGGATTATAAGGCGTGACGGTCCTGACAGGGGTGGACGTAGGGTTATTCTAAAAAAGATAGAACCATGATTATTATTGAGTCAAAACGAAAGAAGCCTGCCACAATACTGAAGAAGTATCCAGATGCGATTTTGGCAGACGTGACGAGTGGGGCGAAGGATGGCTTAGTCAAACTGAGTCCGTTCTATCCGCATGGTGGAATACCCGTGCCTTTCAGTGAGGGCTATACGGCTACTTGTGTCGAGGCTATTTGGCAAGGGCTGAAAGTATTTGAAGGTTCTGATGTGGATATTTCACTCTTCCATAATGACACGATGAGAGGGCTGAAACGGACTGTTCGTAAATTTGGAAAACCACTTGGACACAGGAAGGGTGTTAATGGCACGGATTTACTTGGTTATATCGAGGCAAGAAAGTTGATATACATTCCAACTTATCGATGGGTTTTAGAGAATAAAGTGGCGAACATTATTGAGCGGTTGAAGTCTGCAAACGAAGAGGGCAAGACCATCGTCTTGTTAGACTATGACACAAATGCCGATGTAGATAATCCAAAGAAACCGCTTTCACATGCTTCGTTGATTAAGGCTTACGTGGAAGGAATCTATCCTTATGGGGAGAAAAAGTTTGATGTGAAAGAGGATGCATCTTCCCCAAATAAAAAGTCTACGAAGAAAGGCAATAACAAGCAGTTAGAATTATTTAATGAATAAAGATAACAATTATGGATAAAAAGAGTAATTGGCAAGAATTCAAGGCTGTGCTGGATGAGAACAGAATAACGAAGTTGTATCACTTTACTGATAGAGACAACTTGGAGTCCATTATCAAGAATGGAGGGCTGTATTCGTGGATGGATTGTGAACGCAAAGGTATCAAGATTAATAAGCCAGGTGGTGGCGAATTGTCTCGTTCGCTTGATAGGAAAGACAATTTACAGGACTTTGTAAGAGTAAGTTTCACTACACAGCATCCAATGATGTATGTGGCTATGAAAGAGGGTCGCATATCAAATCCTG
>Ga0310691_10009264_pt1 | contig 10032 bp, 7 predicted proteins | sample 176DNAGHGlowgp2_FD_203887 | JGI IMG/M metagenome (GOLD analysis project Ga0310691, IMG submission 203887) | Sheep rumen microbial communities from Palmerston North, Manawatu-Wanganui, New Zealand - 1766 DNA GHGlow gp2 (v2) (version 2) | ecosystem: Host-associated > Mammals > Digestive system >...
GAGCGGGAAATAGAGCCGCAGCTCGCCGTTCGCTGCCGAGAAGAAAGGATATGACTCACCGCCGTCCGTCACGGCAAATGCACCGTCGTAAGCGATGGCGCCGTTTTCGTCGGTGATTCTGACAGCACGCGTGGTGATCGTTGTCTCATGCACCGCGAGGTTATTATCGATATAGGTAACGGTGACGGGCATCTCCGTATCAAGATTCAGAATCTCGCCCGTCTCGGGGTCTGTCACGGCATACGCATACCAGCCGTCGAAGAGGTATCCCTTGCGCGTGGTTGTCGCAAGGGAGGTAAAGATATTCTTGCCCTCCTCCGGAGTCTGGTCCGGAAGCGAGGTCCATTCGCGCAGGAAACGCGATCCCACAAAGACAGCGCCGCTGCCGGTAGGGCCTGCGACGAAGTCAACCCAGCGCGCCTGGATGAAGATCGGGAACAGATCGATGTTCTCGTTCCCGGAGGTGACGCTTATGTAAACACCGTCCTTGCCTTCCTCCTTGATCTCCGCGCCGAAGTAGTCGACCGTGGGGTATCTCACCCACTGCGGATTCTCCGCCGTCCCGGCGTTGTACTCCCAGCCTGCGAAAATCAGATGTACGGAATCGGTGCTGGTGGCGCGGATATCGCTGATTTTCACCTCCACCGCCGTCTCGGCACTGCCGACCGCAACCATCTTGCGGGTCATCAGATTGCTCGCGCCGCTGACCGCCGAATCGCGTGGATACAGCATAAAGTTGACGAAATGATAGTTCTCATACACCGGGGCAAGCAGCACGTGAATGCAGCCGTCCTCATCCAAGATGCCCTCTCCTGCAACACCGTTTAACGACCAGTGGATTGTGCCGCCGACCGCAACGTCCGTCTCCTCGATGGAGACGGGCTGCTCGAAGGCAATCGACTCCGGATGGTCCGGCCAGGTGTAATACAGCTTCCCGTCGGTCGTGTTGATGCCGTAGGTATTCGCTCCGGCGGCGGCGTACGGCGTCACAATGTGCCAGCCGTAGAAGTATCTGTCGGAAGTATTTCCGGGGTCGTTGATGAGCTCTAAGGCTTCGCCGTCCTTAAGAATCTGCGTGGTCTGCAGATCGCCGTTTTCGCTCTTGTTTCTGAATTCGTACGGAGCCCCCTCATAGTAGACGGTATCGCCGGTATGCTCCACGGGATTTCTGTCGATGAAGTGGAACATCACGCGAGGCGTCGCAACGACGGCCTCCTCCTCATGTGCCACGACAACGTATACCGAGAAGCTGTCCGTGGTGAACTCCACGGTCTCGCCCTCGACAGTCTCCTCCAGATTCTCCGCGGTGAGGTTGCCGGACTTCGTCTCCTCCGTAAAATGCACAATGTCTACATTCGCATACCGGGAAAGGTCCTCATCGACCAAAGTGATGGAAACCTTCACCTCGGTCGCGGGCTCGTAAACGGTATCATGATTGTTCGCATCGACGATGCGGATATCAAACACACGGGACAGCTGGAGCTTATCCACGGCGATTCCGAGCTTCTCCGCGGTCGCTTTGATGTAGTCGTCATACGCTGCGTCGCCGGGTTTGAGCTCCGTGACAAGCAGTTCCGTTTTGGACATCGGAATTCCGGAATCCTCGCGGTACGAGACCTCGATATCGTAGGTCGAGCCGTCGGAGGTCGTAATCTTCTGCTCCAGCTCCGTGTCTGCCGGGGCCCCGGTATCTTCCTTCGGCGCATCCGCGCTGCCGGGTTCCTTATCAGCGGGCGCATCCGCGCTGCCGGGTTCCTTATCTGCAGGCGCATTTTCACTGTCGGGGGCGGCATTTTCCGAGGGTTCTTCTTCCGAAGACAACGACAAAAGCCGTGCGACGGATTCTCCCTTCGCATTTGCGAAAGGCGAATGTCCCACGGTGCCGATCACCAGACATAACGTCAATACCAATGCCAACGCTCTTTTTTTCACAAGGAACCTCCGTCGTTACGGCGAATCATGCTTCTTCAGACCTCTGTGCGCCGTTTTCGCGATACCGCGTAAGCGCCGCATCTGCGACAAATGCAGAAACCATCAACAAAAGCATCAGCGGCGTCCACTTGTCGATCAGAATCATCGGGAGCCGCATATTTTCAGTCTTAAAGAACACAATCATCGAAATCGCTGCAAGAGCTGCCTGAAGGGCAACTCCAAGTCGGAATTTGCGGGCAAAACGGTCGACATGATAATACTTCCGCTCAACCGCTGCGGCAAATTCTCTCTTCGTCACTTCCTGTCCTTCTTTCTTCCCGGACATCGTGCGGGCAAGTGCGATCAATTCCGCGCGCTCCGAAAGCTGCGCCGGACTGAGGTCCGCCGCATCCCACAATGCCTTCTTGGCGTCATTCAGTTTGCGCATCTTGTCGATGCGGGCGTATTTGCCGCGAAGACGTCCGAACGGGAACAAAATGTATAAAGTCAGGTAAACACAAATCAAATTGATCATCGCCCATGCGCGGGTTCCGTAGGAACTTCCGCCGGGAAGGAAACGGTCAAAGAACCGTCCGAGCCACGTCGAACGCTGGCCGGTCTGCGGCGCATCCGGGCCGGCTCCGTCTCTTCCGGACGGGGTGGGCGACACCGAAGGCTGCGGCTCATCCGGCGACACGGAAATCTCCGGAGAAACCGAAGGGGTCGGCTCCGTATAATCGGTAAGTACTCCGAAGACAACCATTCTTCCGAGCGTGGCGGCATCGTAACAAGTCGAGAGCGCCACGATCTTCTTTGCTCCCTTCGCATCCTCAGGCCATCCCACAATCGCGTGAGCGCCGATGTAGGCAAGCAGCTCCTCAAGGTCACGGTTGCCGGTCTTGTAGATCATCTCGTCGTACGCGTCCGTGGAGACTGCCGCAAAAAGCTTCACCGCATATGTGTTATCGGGTGAGATAAGTACGGCGTCGCGGTGTGTTTCGAAAAATGCTTCCTCCTCGAAATGACTCAGATCTCCGAACATGGCACCATTGGCCATATGGTGTCCGAAGATGATGATATAGTTATCGCTCAGATCGGAAGCGTTGCCCGACGACATGTAAATCGCGCCGGTAAGGTTGGCGTTGCCGTCGAGATCATGTCTCGCATAAAAGTAGTCATCCGTTCCCTGCATCACCGGGTAATCGATATGGGTATCGTCCACCCGCAGCCACGCGCGGTAATCCGCCCGGGCATCCTTCAGGGATTGCTGCGCCTCCTGAATCTCCGTCGTATCCTCAAAGGCACGAACGCCGGAATCAAAAGCGCGATTTTGTGTATAGACCTGCTCATAAATGGAGTAGCCGCTGTACACAACCATCAGCGAGCCTAGCATCGCCGAGGAAACTACCAGAACGCGGATGCCGGCGAAGCTCAGCAGATTCAATGCACTTTTCAACTTCAGCAGAAACATCCGTTTTCCTCCTTACAGTTTATTTCGCCGTATCAAAGTGATGACGGTTCCCAAAATATCCTTCTTCTTCACCGGTCCGAAATACCGGCTGTCCACGCCCGCGGTGCGGTTGTCCGAGAGCACAAAATACTCATCCTCTCCCAGCGTGAGCGGGTACTGTACCCTCTCTCCGCGGCGAATCGTCTCCACGCGCAGCAGGGGCGACTCCACGATTGCGTTGCCGTTCACCACAAGGCGGTTGTTCTCATTGATATCCACAGTGTCTCCGGGCGCTGCCACCACGCGGCCGACCATCATGGTCTCCCTGCCGGTTCCGTCAACGTCCTTCTCAAAGATGATGACGTCGTCGAACTCCGCATCGCGGTCCAACCGGTAGAACACTAACAAATCTCCTGCGTCAATCCGGGGTTCCATCCCCTCGGAAGGCATGTGCGTAATTCCGATAATCTTGAAGAATACAATCCATACAACGAAGAGGAATACGACAAGATAGATGAGGAAGCGATGGGCGTTCTTCATGCCCTTCTCCGCATCGGCGAGCTCCTTCGCAAGCGCTTCCGCATCCCCTTCGGGCTCGTCGGACGGGGCTTTGGCAGCATCCTCGGAATCCTCCTCCGGTTCCTCCTCAAAGTCGTCCCCGAAATCCTCCGAAGCGTCATCTTCAAGCTCGTCGGAAACGTCCTCGGGGTCGTCGTCGGGCTCACTGCAGAAATCTTCGTCGAAGTGTGTCGACTCGGGCACCGATGCAAGGATTTCCTCCAGGGTCTCCTCCGAAGATGTCGGTTGCATTTTGTTCCGGTCTTCTTCCGCCATCATTCCACTCCTACCGCAGGAAATGCCAAAAACCCGGCAGCCGTATCAGGGACACGGCTGTCGGATCTTCCAAGCCGCACGGTCCGTGCGGCTGTCAATTCATAATCAGGCTGTCTTTTCGTCTTTTTGCAGACGGCGCATCCACTTTCTTCCGAGAATCAGAAGAACGATACCGCCGAACAGAATTAAAAGATACGGTGCATAGCGAAGCACAACTCCCGTCGGGGAGATGTTCAGAAGCTTGTTGGTTACGCCGATAACGTAATCATTTTCTTCATCAGCATCCGCAGTCGTTGCAATCGTCGTCTTGGTGGACTGGTAAGCCGGCTTCGTTGCAGCTTGTGCAGTCGCCGTCGTAGGAGTCGAACCGTCGGTCACATTCTCCACCGTCGGATCCGTCACACCGGTCACCGACGTTGTTACAAGATATGTAACTCCCTTAACGTCGTTCGTCTCATAGACTTCTACGCCGGTTCCGCAGGGGATGCCGTAATACTTGATGGAACCGCCGTCCTTGATGCTCACAATACCCTTGACGGCCCCGCCGCTGAGCGCCGATACAGCAGGATCAATAAAGCCCGTTGCTTTGGTCGCCGTGGCGTCAATCTTAACTTCCTTGGTAATCGCTTCATTTGTGAAAAGAACCGTGAACGGGAACTCATGGTTCTTCGCCGCATAGGCATCGTTCACCACCGTCTTGTCAATTTCCACGTTGAAGGTGTAGTAGCTGTCGGGCAGATACAACGTCTCCGTCAGAGCGCGGTTGACCAAAGCCGTATACTCCGTAAAGCCAGTGGTCTTCACGGCTGCAGTGGTCTTGTTTTCCTCCGTAATGGACGTATCATTGACAAAGCAGGTGTATCCGTAGATATCCCAGTCGTTCGTTTCGTCATTGTCGTCCAGCACACCGTCGGCCGGATTCGGACGAACATACACATCGATGTAGCGCGTATGGGATGCCTTGTGATCCGCATCGAACTGCGCCTCGGTCACGCCGGAGCTTTCATACGTGAACCCGGTGGCCAGGGTCTCGGTAACCGCATAGCGGTAGATGCCCGCGCCGGTGAATACTACATTGCTGAAGTCAAGGACAAACGTCTTCTCATTGTCCGCACCGTCGTCGGCCGCAGTAAGCGTCTCCGTGGTATCCCACGAAACGGTAATTGCGGAAAAGCCTCCGCTCGGCACGATGCCGGCCTTCACCTGTGCCGTCACCGTCCCTGCGGGATCGTGCTTGTCAGCTCCGTCCGTCACGGTAGTACCTTCGGCCGGAGTAACAGCTGTGATTGTATAAACATAGCTGATTGTCGGTGCGTGAATCTCCGCTTCGCTCTCGTTGAACGCGCGGAGCACCTTGGTAAGAATCAGTTGCTTGCTCTGGCTCACGGCGGTATCGGGCGCCGCATACGCACCGGCTTCACCGTCGTCATTCAGTGTCGCTTCATCCGCGGCAAATGCACCCGCGGTCATGGCAAAAACCATTACCAGCGCAAGAATCACTGCAAAGATTTTCTTGGTATTCATTTTTCCTCCTCTTTTCCTCTTTGCCTTCGCGAAATTCAAAACAACCCTTCGCAGGGGGACCTCGTCTCCTCCCCCGTTTATCGGAGCAGAGACAGTTTCTCAATATTATACGTGTATATTTTATACCACCATTGTAGAAAAATCAAATGTAAATTTATTACAAAAAGCGGCCCCCGCAGGAACCGCAATTTTGACGTCTCTCATATCATGATTATGTAAAAAAATTACATTTTTGACGCCTCAAACCGTCCGAACACCTTCGCGAAGACCTCCTTCACCACCGGTTCCCGGAGCAAAAGCCCGAAAATGCCGGCGCTGCCGAAGTAGACGGCGGCCTCTGCGGCAAGCCGCAGGAACACATTTCCGAAAGGAATCGGCACAAGATACGCCGGCACCGCGGCAAGCAGGCACGTAAGAATCGTGCGGACGTCCGGAAGCATGTCCGAAACCGGCAGACCGATTTCTCTTCTGTCGATGACAAAGCAAAGGACAAACACCAACACCTCCGCAGCGAGCGTCGTGGCTGCGGCTCCCTCGATGGAGTACCGCGGAATCACGTAGAGATTCAGCGCAAAATTCACCACCGCCCCCGCGATTTCCGCCGCAAGGAGTCTCCGCTCTCTTCCCGCGGGAATCATCACAAGCCCTCCGAGCACGTTGCTTAAGCCTATGGGCACCACGGATAAGACGGTGATGCGAAACGCTGTGGCGGCATTTGCGTAGGAAGCGCCGCCCATGGCGAGCGTGCAGTCCGCGGCATGAATCAAAGCAAACACGGTGAGGGAGAGATTGACTGCGGTGATCAGACGCACCGCACGCCTCGTAAGCTCGCGGAAACGCTCCCGGTCCCCGCTTCCGAAGGCATTGGTCATCTGCGGAAGCATCGACGACCATAAAACGCCGCCGAAGAAGATGAGCATGATCTTGCCCTTTGACACAAGACCGTAAAGGCCGGTCTCATAGTTTCCGCGGATCGCGCCGAGCATCACGACGTCGAGATTGCCGTAGATGCTTGTCATGCAGCTCATGGCGAAAAACACAAGCAAAGGCTTCAGATGCTTGGTGTTAATCCGCAGGTGAAATGTAATGTCAACTTCGCGCCGCAGGCAAAAGAAGTTGCTCACGGCCGTGATTGCACCGGCCAAAACGGACAGCCCCGCATACAGAAGCTTATCCTCCGGCGAATGCACCGCCAGAAGAATCAAAGAAAGCGCCGTGATGTACGCAACCGCGGACACCGTCATCAGATAGCGGTAGCGCTCCAGCGCCTTATACAGCCACTCACAGCCGATGGCATTCCAGAGAATCTGGCTTCCGAGAAGCAAAAACAGCATCCGGTTTCCACGGAACGGATCTGTGATAAAACAAAGCGCAACCAAAACCCCGCCGACAATCGCCGCCAGCAGAAGGCTTATGCTGAACAGTTCCGTGAACATGCGGGAGAGTTTCTCGCGGTCACTGCGGCAGCGCGCACAGCACCGGATCGCGTAGATCGGCATGCCGAGGGTAGCGAACATCGTAAAGTACGCCGTCGTCGACGTCGCAAAATCAACCTCGCCGCTTGCCGCAGGCTGCAGCTTACGGCTCACGTACATCATACAGACCGCGGAGAAGACATACTTCATCACGGTGATCATCGTATTGTACGAGATATTTCTCGCAATCGACCCCTTTCGATTGTCTCCGCCGCCTTGTGTCATCTGAAACAAGCTCCGTCCGTTAGTTTGCGCCGCCCTTTCGGGGGCATTTCAGAGTATCCCGCGCGGAACTAAAGCCGCGCGAACCAGACCTTTGCAAGGTCCGACCAAAGTCCCACATCCCGGGTAAGGGTCGGGTCCGGCTTCCACGTAAACGCCGGCTCCTCCTTTGCGTCCCCGTCCTTCGGGGCCGGCTCCTCCCGCTTGTCCGGGAACTGCGCCTTAAGCTCCGCAACACGGCGCTCGGAGACGTTCACGCCCCTGCCCGCCTTCACGGCCGCAACGGCGTTGTTCACCTGCTCCATCACATAGCTTCCGTCGGTCCAGCCGTCATGGCCGAAGCCCTTCGAAAGCCCGAGCCCGTGAAATCCTTCCGGGAACACGTAGTGCGCAAACGGCACGCCGTTTTCGCGGAGCGCCTGCGCAAACAAATAGCTGTTCTCCACCGGCACCACCGTGTCGGTCTGCGTCTGCCACAAAAAGGTCGGGGGCGTGTCCTTCGTCACGTTTTTCTCAAGCGAATAGTAAGCAAGCTCCTCCTCCGTGGGATTCGGCCCGAGGAGCGCGAGCATGGAATATTCGTGGGTAAACCGGCCGGAGGTGATTACGGGGTAGCACAAAAGCGATGCGTCCGGCCGCGCGGAAACGCCTGCATACGCCGGATTGCTCTCCGGGACATCGTCCCAGTGCACCGTCACGCTGCCGGCCACGTGGGCTCCTGCGGAAAATCCGCACACCGCAATCTTCTTCCCCTCGATCCCGTACTCCGCCGCATTTCTTCGAAGGACACGAATCGCTCTGGCAATGTCGCGAAGGGGCTGGTCCTTAAGCGGCACCGACATGGTGATGTCCGTTGTGTAGGTAAGCACGAAAACATTCATACCGCTCTCATAGAAAGCCTTCGCAACCGGCTCTCCCTCATGGGCCGCCAGCATGCAGTATCCGCCGCCCGGCACCACCAGCATGGCGTCGCGCATCGCGGCACCCTCCGAAGAGTCATCCTCCGGCTCATGCAAAAAGGCCCGAATGTTGGGCGTAAAACCGTACGCCGCAGCGTAGGTGTATTCTCCGTCCTCCCAGATATCCCTGCGAAATTGCTTCATCTCCGTAAACCCTTTCCGAGTGAATTCTATTGTCCTGTCAATGTCGCCCCGGCCGAAGTCGCCCCGGATTACGCCTTGGGCGTTCCGTCCGCGTTGAAGACAGGGAGCGGTGCGAGGAATACGATGTCGTCTCTCTTCGCAGCGTCGCCCTCCGCTAAAACTGCCGCACGGCCGGTCACAACGCCGCCCGCCATCTTGACAAGTTCCTCCATGGCGCGAAGCGAGCCGCCGGTGGAAATCACGTCGTCCACCAAAAGGATGCGCTTTCCGCGAATCAGCTCCGCGTCGTCGCGGCCGAGGTAGAGCGCCTGCTCGCCCTTCGTCGTAATCGAGCGGTCGGAAACGCGCAGCGGGTCGGGCATGTAAACCTTCGGTCCCTTGCGCGCGATAAAATACTTCGTCGCCTTGGACTGGCGCGCCATCTCGTGGATGATCGGAATGCTCTTCGCCTCCGCCGTCAGCATGTAGTCATAGCTGTCCGCCGGAACAGCCTTGAGCAAAGCTTTCGCGCACGCTACCGTAACCTCCGCATCGCCGAAGCAGATAAATGCCGCGATGTACAGATCGTCCGTAATCTTGCACAGCGGAAGATCCCGCTTCAAACCAGCGATTTTCATCGTATACTTCATAATAATTTGCCACCTTTCTATCTCAAGGCCCCGCATAGGGCCTGATGTTCGTTTTTTGCAGGCACGGCCGCGCTGCCGCAATACTGCCGCGTGGGGAGGATTCCCCCGACAACCGCACACAACAAGTATACGGGGTCGCACCCTGTTTTTCAAGTCTTAACTGCAATCGAAAACTTCAGCGCTTCCGGAAGACGCGTGGCATTTGCCATAGTTTTGCGCTCCCCTACGGACACTGACGGATGTCAAGCGACGGGTTCAGGTTGTATTTGGCGACCTCATAGACATTCATGATTCGGTTATTGTACGCATTGTACATGACATAGTACGGCTCGCTCACGTAAGCATCCCGGTATTGCTTGTCATTCACCTCATAACTCTTGTCGCCGAAGTCAAGGAAGTACACCTCATAAGAGCCCGGCTCATCGTCGTAGGACCGGTAAGAAATCCGCTTGTTCGTCATCGGCCGTTGAATGAAATACACCTGCAGCTCGCCACCGGCCTTTCTGCGGTACCATGTCATTCCAAACCCAATCGAGCCGCAGATTATGAGCCCGGCCAAAAAGCCTGCGGAGCCTCCGACAAGGGTCGCCCCCACGGCCGTGACAATCAAAACTCCCATGATGAACCGATACGTGCGCGTGTGACTTTTTTGAATCTCCTTCACAAATGCCTGATCAATCATTGTCTTTCCGTCCATGTCGCTTTGTCTCCTATCTCCGGGTGCGGCCATCTTTCTATCGATTTATTATCTCTGTTACTGAATCAATCAGATCCTCACTGAATCCTTCCAGATCTTTCAGGGTGATGACCTTCTTTTTTATGAATATGGCAATATCCCATATCGCTTCGGATTTGTTCATTTCCACCATCACACCCGGATGCTT
>Ga0310691_10009266_pt1 | contig 10030 bp, 9 predicted proteins | sample 176DNAGHGlowgp2_FD_203887 | JGI IMG/M metagenome (GOLD analysis project Ga0310691, IMG submission 203887) | Sheep rumen microbial communities from Palmerston North, Manawatu-Wanganui, New Zealand - 1766 DNA GHGlow gp2 (v2) (version 2) | ecosystem: Host-associated > Mammals > Digestive system >...
CCGAAGGTGATCTTGCTGTCGAGCGTGTACACCCGGTAATCGTCGGGGTCCATCATGTTGACGCGCCACAGCAGGTGCTGTTCCCTCAGGTTGATGGCGTCGAGCAGCTTGCCTTGCCGGTCATAGGTCATCAGCTCCACGCAATAGCCGATGCTGTTGCCGGCAAAGTAGGCAGCCAGGGTGTTGCCGTTGCCCACGTCGCGCACGCCCAGCAACAGCCAACGGCTCATGACGTCGATGAAGTCGATGCCTGCGGGAACGATGAGCGCCTGGTACTGTTCGGCCGACAGCTCTTTGCCCTTGACCTCGTTGTCGTCTTGGCTCGAGTCGCCGTTGTAAATATCGTTGAGTGTGATATTGTCACCCAGCATCAGATTGTTGTTGATGCTGATGCCCAGCTGTTTAAAGAAATCAAATTTTCCTTCAGGAACTTTGTCGGAACCGGTGCAGGCCGTCATCAGCAGGGCTGCAAACAAGGCCAACAGTAATGGATATCGGGTTTTCATAAAATCAGAATCATTTTTCTTGCAAATGTACACATAATAATCGACTTGTTGATGGGTTGAACCCAATAATTGGTCGATTTGGTCAATGTGTTGCTTATAATGTCGGGAAAAACCAGTACCTTTGCACCACAATGGAAGCGAAGAACAATATCGAAATCCGGCATCCCGAGGCATGGGAACTGCTTGTTGCCATCGGCGACAGGCATGTGGACTATATCCTGTACACGCCGACGGTCGCCAACTCGCTGGTCATCGGCCAGGTGAAATTGGCCGACGGGTCGTTGCAGGCGCTCGAGGACGCCATCTATGACACGCCCGAGCTGTTGAACGAGTACAAGCGTGTGAGGGTGCTGGTCCATTCCCGTCATTTTGTGCTGTTGCCGATGGAAACGGGCGATGACGACTGTGTCGCGCTGGTGCGGCAGGCCTATCCCGACGATGATGGCGACGCTGCTGTGTGCCCCATGCCGCAGAACGATGTGAAAAACGCTTTTGTGATGCCCCGTGGCATGCAGGCCTTCCTGGGACGCACGTTCAATTATCCGGTGGTGTATCACTACCTGGTGCCGTTGTGTGAGTATTTCAAGGAGCAGTGCCGTGGCAACGCCATCTCCCGCATGTTTCTCCACCTGAATGGAGGGAACATGGATGTGGCCGTCTATCGTGAAGGTGCCTTGATGTGTGCCAACAGTTACCCGTTTACCGATGCCGATGATGCTGCCTACTTCGCCCTCAATGCCTGGACCACCTACGGGATGGACCAGCTGACCGATGAAGTGCAGCTTGCGGGTGACGGCGACCTGCGTGCCGCCATGACTCCTGTGTTGAGAAGATTTGTGAAATTTGTGATGCCTGCCGTCTATCCTGCCGCAGCCATGAAGCTGGGGCGCAATGCGATGCAGGCACCGCTGGAATTGATTTTGCTGGCGTTATGCGAATAATCAGTGGAAAATACGGGCGCCGCCGCTTTGACGTGCCCACCAGCATCACAGCGCGTCCCACGACCGACATGGCTCGCGAGAACCTGTTCAACGTGCTGGCTGGCATCATCGACTTTGAGGGCAAGACTGTGCTCGACCTGTTTGCTGGCACGGGTGCCATGAGCTTTGAATTTCTGTCCAGGGGATGTGCCCAGGTCACTGCCGTTGAGAAAGCCCGCACTCAGGCTGAATTCATCAAGAAGGTGCAGGGCTTGCTTGGAGACCCCAACTTGACGCTTGTGCGGGGCGACGTGTTCAAGTTCCTGGCCACTTGCCGCCAGTCCTTTGACATCATTTTTGCAGACCCGCCTTACGACCTGCCGCGCTTCGGGGAGATTCCCAAGCTGGTGCTCGATTCGCGCGTGGTGCACGACGGCACGCTGTTCATCATGGAGCATCCGCGGGAGCACGACTTCAGCGCATTGCCCCACTTCTCGCAGCAGCGTGTCTATGGCAAGGTGAACTTTTCCCTGTTTGAAATCGGCGATACCAATTCTGAATCATGAGAATCCGTTTACACTTGAGACTGATAGCCATTGCGGGACTGATGGCTGCTGGAGAGCCCATGGCATCCCAGACATCCATGCCCGCCGATAGCACCACCCGTGTGATGTCACCCATCGTGGTCACCGCCGAGCAAGTGAGCCAGCAGCAGGTGACAAATCCTCTGGAGGCCATCAATGGACGCGTTGCAGGCGTGACCATCCAGAAAAGCAACAACGGCGCCGCAGCGATGAATGCCGTGCGTGTGCGCGGCACCACATCGGTCACGGGAGGCAATGACCCGTTGATTATCGTCGACGGCGTGTTCGGCGACCTGAGCACACTATCATCGATTTATCCGTCGGATATCGAGAGTTTTACGATTCTCAAGGATGCCAGTGAAATAGCCCAGTATGGCTCGCGTGGCGCATCGGGTGTCATCGAGGTGGTCACCAAGAAGGGCAACGCCCATCGGGCCACCGTCACCTATAACGGCAAGGTGGGACTCACCCACGTGAGCAAAAACCTCAAGATGCTCAACGCTGACGGGTACCGCGATGCCATCAGAGCCAAAGGCGTCATGCTCATCGACAAGGGTTTCAACACCAATTGGCAGAAGGCTATCCAGCAAACCGCGTTCATCCAAGACCATCATGTCGCATTCATGGGCGGCGGCAGTCATTCAGGCTACCGCGTGTCGCTCGGATACATGGACCATGACGGGGTTATCCTGCACGACAAGTTACGCAACCTGACGAGCAACATGAACATGTACCAGCGCATGTTCAGCGACCTGCTGACCATCGAGGTGGGCATGTTCGGCAACGTGCAGAGGGGGGTCACGGCTATTTACGATGTGCAGAAGACCTTCTACTCGGCACAAGCATGGAATCCCACTTTCGGGACCGAGCGAAACAGTGCCGGAGGCTGGGACGGCTTTACCTATGCCAACCAGATTAACCATCCGATGGCACTGATGGACAGCCGCACCCAGGACAAGACAACCCACCTGAGCACCCATGCCAAACTCACATTCAACCTGACGCACGACTGGACACTCTCGTTCTTCGGTGCCTACAGCCACAACGAGGTCGAGACGTCACAATTCCTGCCGACAAGCATCTGGAGCGGCGGCAAAGGCTACCGCAGCAGCGCCAAGGCCGAGTCTTGGCTTGGAAATGCCATCGTGACATGGGACAAGACGCTGGGGCGCAACCATCTCAACGTGATGGGCCTTGCCGAGGTTGAGCGCAACATCCACACGGGATTCTACACCACCACAACCGGTTTCTCTAACAACGACATCGGCATTGACGCGATACAAGCGGGTGCCGTGACACTATGGGAAGGCACAGGCAGTTACCGCAAGGCGCCGTCGCTGGTTTCATTCATGGCACGAGTCAACTATGACTACGATAACCGTTACTCATTGACCATCGCAGCCCGTACCGACGGTTCGTCAAAGTTTGCCCGCGGCAACCAATGGGGTTTCTTCCCCTCGGTGTCGGCTTCATGGAATATCGGCAATGAGGCGTTTTTGAACGATGCGGGCTGGCTCGATGACTTGAAGTGGAGCATCGGCTATGGTCTGGCGGGTAATCAGGGCGCCGTGGACAGTTACATGGCGCAAAACGTGCTCACGCCTGCGGGCATCGCTCCTGTGGGCCAAAACATGGCTGTAACGCTCGATGTCCTGCTCAATGCCAACCCCGACCTCAAATGGGAAGTGAAGCACAGTTTCAACACCGGCCTGAGTGCAGCTTTTTTGGGCAATCGCATCATCACCTCGCTTGATTTCTATGTTTCCAAGACGACCGACATGCTCTACCTCTATAATGTGGGCGTGCCGCCTTTCAGTTACAACAAGTTGCTCGACAATTTGGGGTCGATGCTCAACAGCGGTGTCGAGCTGGCACTGGGTTTCTCGCCGCTCACCACACGCGATATGGAGTTGAACATCAATGCCAATATCGCCTATCAGTCCAACAAACTGCTCTCGTTGAGCGGCTATTACCTGGATTACTGGCTGGAGGCTCCCGGCGAGGTGGACCTGGTCAACCTAAACGGAGCAGGTTTCCACGGTGGCAACAATCACATTGTCTATCAGATGGTGGGACAGCCCCTAGGTGTGTTCTACCTACCGCATTGCACGGGCCTAAAGAGTGACGGACGTGGTGGCTACGTGTATGACATCGCCGACCTCGACAATTCGGGCGACATCAACATCGCCAATGGCAAGGACCGCCGCGTGTGTGGCCAGGCAATGCCTAAGGTGTTGCTGGGCAGCAACATCAATTACCGTTTCAAGCAGTGGGATGTCACCTTGCAGATCAACGGTGCCTTTGGACACAAGATTTACAACGGCACAGCCTTGACCTACATGAACATGACCAGTTTGCCGGGTTATAACGTTTTGGCCGACGCCCCCGCCCGCGCAATCAATGACCAGACGGCAACCGACTACTGGCTGGAACGCGGCGACTATATCGACTTTGACTACCTCACCCTGGGCTGGAACGTGCCCCTGGGCAAGAGGCTGATGCGCACCATCAGCCGCCTGCGTCTGGCGCTCACGGTCAATAACCTGGGCACCATCACGGGTTACTCGGGTCTGACACCCATCATCAACAGTTCATCGGTCAACGGCACCCTGGGCGTCGATGACAAGAACATCTATCCCGTGACTCGTTCTTATCATCTGGGAGTTACCTTAACCTTCTAAATTGAGATCATCATGAAACGATATATCACTTATAGCCTGTTGATAGTCGCTGCCGCATTGATGCTGGCTTCATGTGACAAGTTCCTCGAGGATAACCCCACCGACCGTCTGCCTGAGGACGAGGCCTACAACACGGTTACCGACCTGTGGAATAATGCCTTGGGCAGCATCTACCTCAACATTGGCGGTAGCGCCCCCTCCCAGGGATTGCAAGGCACCGCACGCGGCGTGTGGGACCTGAACACCTTCTCGACCGACGAGGCGATGATTCCCACAAGAGGTAGCGACTGGTATGATGGCGGCATCTGGCAGAACCTGTTCCTGCATCGCTTCGGCAATGTCGATTTCACGGGTGACACCTGGAATTACATCTTCAAGGAGGTGCTCGCCTGCAACCGGGCTATTGAACGCATCGATGCGTTTGCAAAGGCACATCCTGACAAGGACGTCAAGCAATTGCGCGCCGAGGCTCGCGCCTTGCGGGCAATGTTCTTGTTCTACGCCATGGACCTCTATGGCCGTGTGCCTGTCTTCATGAGTTCCAACCCCACGGTGCAGGAGATGAAACTGCAGAACCGCTCGGTAGCATTCAAGCACATTGTAAGCGAGTTGCAAGCTGCCGAGGCTAACCTTTCACACGTGCCGAGCCGCAGGCTTGGGGAGTACTACGGTCGCATGACGTCCTCAGTAGCGCAGTTCCTCTTGGCAAAGGTGCTGTTGAATGCCGAGGTCTATGCCGATGATGATTGGACCGATGCCCAGCATCCTGATGCCTCGACGATGATGTGGGAAGTCTATGGCAAGACACTGAACACCTGGCAGGCGGTGGAGCAGTACTGTGTTGCCATCTCGAGCAACGGGTTTGAGTTGGCAACTAATTTCAAGGACAACTTCGACATCAGCAATGAGGAGTCTCCCGAGTTGATATTCACCATACCGATGGACATCTACAACTATTCCAACCGCTTCACCCAGCAGTTCCGCTCATTGCATTACAACCATGCGGCGGCACTGGGACTGAATGGAGAGAACGGCCCGTGTGCCACAATCGAGGCGATGAAGACATTCGGCTATGGCAAGGGTATTGATACAGACATACGCCTGTACTGGACGTACTATTTTGACCAGGTCTATCATGACCAGACCGGTAAGCCTGTCACACTCGATGACGGATCGCAGTTGGTTTACGACCCGATGGCGGTGAAACTCGACCTCTCTAATGACCCGTATGAGAAGACGGCTGGAGCAAGAATGAAAAAATATGAGATTGACCTGGCAGCGTTGAGCGATGGACAGTTGCGCCGCAACGACATTGTGCTGTTCCGTTATGCCGACGTGCTGCTGATGCAGTGCGAAGCCATGCTGCGGGACGGCAGAGCAGGGGCCGAAGCCGATGCTTTGCTCAATTGGGTGCGTGGCCGTGTCGGCATGGCGTGGCGACCCGCTACGCTCGACAATGTGCTCGAGGAGCGCATGCTGGAACTGGCCTGGGAGGGATGGCGCCGCAACGACCTCATCCGCTTCGGCCAATTCACGCGGTCTTACACCGACCGGCCGCAAACCGATGCCGACCGCATGGGCTATACCCTCGTGTTCCCCATTCCCGGTGAGACGCTCAGTGCCTGCGGCAGTGCACAGAATCCGGGATATTGAAGAATGAATGTGAGATGAAAGACGAGAGTAAATATATCACCCGACTGGAGCAGCACGACGTGAAGCCCACGGCAATACGCATCCTGCTGTTGCGCACCATGATGGCTCATGATGACGCATTCTCGTTGCAAAGCCTTGAGGAAGAGCTTGACACCGTTGACAAGTCCACTATCTACCGTACGATTACGCTGTTCTTGACCCATCACTTGATTCATGCCATCGACGACGGCACGGGCATGTTCAAGTATGCCGTGTGCAGCCCCGATTGCCATTGCGGCGAGGACGACGGCACCATCGACCACATGCACGCCCACTTCAACTGTGAGCGCTGTGGACGCACCTTCTGCCTGCAGACGACCCAGGTGCCCCTGGTAGCGTTGCCCGGCGGCTTCAGGGTCCACAGCATCAACTATGTGCTCAAGGGCCTGTGCCCCGAGTGTGCTGGAAGGAATAATTAGTTAGAAGTGAGATGTTGACTGCTAAAAGCTGATTGATAGAGATGAAGACGGTTACTCGCTGGTTGCGCAACATATTGATTTTCTTTTTCACCTCGACGATACTCGCGGTGGTGATTTTGAAGTATATTCCCGTGTATATCACGCCGCTGATGCTCATTCGCGCTGTGGAGCAGATGATTGATGGAGAAACACCCCAGATCAATCACCGCTGGGTGCCGCTGGAGCGCATCAACCACAACCTGCCTCAGGCGGTGATGGCAAGCGAGGACAACCTGTTCCTGAAGCACAAGGGCTTTGACCTGGAGCAGATTCAGAAGGCCCAGCTCGAGGCACAAGAGGGCAAGCGCCAGCGTGGGGCGAGCACCATCAGCCAGCAGACGGCCCGCAACGTCTTCCTGTGGCAGCAGCGTTCATGGCTGCGCAAGGGCCTTGAAGCCTATTTCACTTTCCTGATTGAAGGCATCTGGGGCAAGGAACGCATCATGGAGGTCTATCTCAACTCTATCGAGATGGGGAAGGGTATCTATGGCGCCGATGCCGTTGCCCGCATCAACTTCGGCACCACGCCCGACCACTTGACCAAGTCTCAGAGCGCCTACATCGCCGTGTCGCTGCCCAATCCCCTGAAGCGTGACAGTGCCCATCCCACCGCCAAGATGAAGAAAATGCACCGCACCATCCTCAAGCGCATGAACCAGATCGACCAATTCCCCAAGGACGCCTGCGCCCAGTAACTTGTTAGTGGTAAAAACGTGCGGTCAGAAGGAACAGAAGAACGAGACCAGGAAGGGGACCGAAAAATCGACTAGGAAGCCGTGGAATAGCGAGAGGATGACGAAGTCCTGACCGCTCGTGCGGGTGATGATGGGCAGGGTGGTGTCCATGGTCGTCGCTCCACCGCAGGAGATGGGCGTCAGCGGACCGAAGAACTTGACCAGCAACGGTGCTCCCAGCAGCGTGAAAATCTCGCGGATGATATTTGCCAATAGTGCCACAGTGCCCAGTTCGGGGCCGTTGTACTGCGTGATGAGGATGCTCGACAGGGAGTAGTAGCCGAAACCCGAGCCCACGGCGAGGCACTCCGTCAGGCTGCGTCCAGGCATGCCTAGTGAAGCGATAGCCGTCGCCGCAAGTGTGCCTGTGATGGTCATTAGCGGCAACAGCATCAGGCGCGGGTCCAATTTGGTGAATGACTTCAGCCGCGTTGTGTTGTTGCCTACCGTCATGCCCACGCAGAAAAGCAAGGCGCACAGGGTCAGGTAGCTCACGTTGCCATAAGCATTGAGGTCGGGCAGCCAGTGCATCAAGCCACAGGCAATGCCCAGGATGAAAAAGCCGACGATGATGAGGCTGCCTTTCATGGGTGTCCTCCTTTCTTGGAAATCGCCCATTTCCATAACAGCCACGAGAACAGCACCGTGCCGGCAATGCCCGTCAGGGCCAGCCACAATGCCTCGAGCCCCAAGTCACTGATGCCGTTGATGACCTGCGGATTCTGTCCCACCTCGACGCCCAGGAAGAACAGCAACAGCCAGATGAGCACCGTCACCGCGTGAGGCACCACCCGCAACCGCCGCTTCCTCAGCAGGAAGCCGACAGCCATTCCACTCAACATAATGGCAACAACCTTGAGCATAAGACTGCAAAAGTAGAGTTTTTTTATTATCTTTGCCGCGTTCAAGAAACAAAAAAATGAAAATGAAGAAAATAATATGTCTGATAGCCACACTGATGGCCTTGTATTCATGTTCGACCCAGGTAACAACCGCTGAAAAGGATGGTCAGGCAGCCGATACTGCAGCTGTGGTTCAACGCGTGAATGACATCTATGCCAGGGTGCTGGATGTCTATGGCAACTCGTCAACGCCCTCGGAGTTGATTTCCTCGACGTCACTTGACTCGCTATATTGCTCGGCCGACTGGAACGAGTGGGTGGCTCGTGTCAATGACTACGACCGCCAGCATGGGGACGACGGCATGATGGGCTTCTTTGAAGCCGACTATTGGATTATGGGCCAGGATTGGCAGGACTTGGCGGTGAGCGATGTCATGGTGAAGGAGCTGACCGACTCGACGGCGACCGTGCAGCTCAACCTGCACAACTGTGGCAACGTGATTCCGGTGCGCCTCGAGATGGCGCTGGCAGGTGGCGTGTGGAAAATCGACAATTTCATTGACCTGGCCAACAACCTTGACTGGAAAGCCGAGATGAAGGAATACTTGGATAAAACTAACCGGAAATGATGATAAGAAAGCTTTTATTGACATTGGCGGCAGGGATGTGCTGGACCATGATGATGGCAGTGCCGGCCAAGTCGGTGCCTTTTACCCACATCCAGAGTGACGGCTCCACTGTGACGCTGGTGATGCGCGGCGGGGAATTTAACCACTCGTTGATGACGATGGACGGCTTGACCGTCGCCCTGAACAGCCACGGGGACTACTGCTACACGGCAGCCGGGGCGCTGAGCGATGTCCTGGCACATGACCAGGGCAACCGCAGTGTCCAGGAAGTGGCTTTCATCACCGCCTACCGTGACCAGATGTCGCTGGATGCGAGCAACCGTCGCATGCCGCGCCGTGAGGAGAGCAACGACAACCCTCAAGTACCCACAACGGGGTCTCCGCGCATCCCCATCATCTTGGTCAACTACACCGACGTGGCGTTCATCGACAGCGACCCGGTGGCTACCTACCAGAACCAGTTCAACGAGATGGACAAGAGCTGCCTGCACTACTTCGAGTCGCAGTCGCGCGGGCAGTTCTCGCCGCGCTTCGACATTCTGGGTCCCGTGCCACTGGCCAACAACCGTGCCTATTATGGCACCAATGTGGGTGGCTATGATGCTCAACTGGGAACCATGATCTATGAGGCATGTGTGGGTCTTCCCGACGTGGATTTCTCCCGCTATGACAACGATGGAGACGGACTGGTTGATGTCGTCGTCGTGCTCTATGCCGGCGTGGGCGAGGCTCAGGCTTACCGCACGGTGCCCGAGTCGGTGTGGCCCTGTCAATGGGATATGCAGGAGTGCTATGAATGGGGCTACAGCACGACGGGCCCATTCCAGCTCAACGGCGTGACCATCGACAAGTTTGCCGTGTTCAACGAGTTGGAGGGCAGCAGCAACTACAGCACCACGATTGATGGTATCGGCACCTTCTGCCACGAGTTCAGCCATTGCCTGGGACTGCCCGACTTTTATCCCACCAACAACACCTATTCCT
>Ga0310691_10009267_pt1 | contig 10030 bp, 9 predicted proteins | sample 176DNAGHGlowgp2_FD_203887 | JGI IMG/M metagenome (GOLD analysis project Ga0310691, IMG submission 203887) | Sheep rumen microbial communities from Palmerston North, Manawatu-Wanganui, New Zealand - 1766 DNA GHGlow gp2 (v2) (version 2) | ecosystem: Host-associated > Mammals > Digestive system >...
AGAAATGGTTATCGTTCCAGCCGAATCACTTTTTGCCGCCGAAAATTTAAACGATAAAAGCTACACTCTGATTTCTTGCGTGACGACGCCGAAATTTCGCTACGAAGGTTTTCAACTCGTCACGCGCAACGAATTAAAGAAAATTTATCCCAAAGCCGACGAAAAACTTTTAAATTTGGCTTACGAAAAATTGCCCAATTAAATTTGGAGAATAACCAATGAAAAAATTTTTAGCAATTATTTTAATTTTATTGATAGCGGCTGTTGTGGCGACCGAAATTTTTTTGCCGCGTTTCGTCACGTCAACGCTTAAAGAACAGATAAGCCGCGCCACTCACGCGCAGGACGTTTCGTTAAGCATTTATTCTTCACCCAACGCAAAACTTGCACTCGGTCAAGTTGACAAAGTTCAATCGACTGTAAGCGATTGCAAAATCGGCGACGTGGATTTTCATTCGCTCGAACTTGACGCCTCAAAAGTCAACGTTGACATGAAAGAAATTCTTTTCCCGACGCCGAATTTGGACGGCAACCAACGCGCCGATAAAATTTTGAAGTCCGCCGAATCAATTAAACTTAACGGCATTATCACGCAGGATTCCTTGAAAAATTTTATTGAACAGAAAGCCGAACACGTTGACAACATTGACGTTAAAATTACGCCGCAAGAAATTACCGCGACAGGTCACGTTAAAATTTTCGGCAGAGATGCCGACATTGATATTGCGGGAATGTTTTTGCTTGAAAACGGCGACATTTATTTTCACGCCACGAAACTTGACGTAAAAAATACGCTCGTAAGAAATATTCAGATTGACAGGTTTATGGGCAACGTAAAAGTTTTGGAAAGCGCCGTGTTGCCAATCGGTTTGAAATTTAATTCCGTGCAAGTTCGTGACGGCGACATTTTGATTAATGCAGGATTATAAATTAAAAATTGTTATGAAAAAATTTATTTACAATCGGATTTTAATTTTGGCAATGGCGCTCGGTTTAATCGCGTCACTCGTCATTTGCGGGCAACGTCACGCCGTCGAAGTCCACAACAATACAGTCGATATGGCTATGGATTACGACAGCATTGTAAATCTTGCCGCGCAGGAGGGCTTGGATTTTTTTGAAGTCCTGCACCGTATGAAAAGCGCGGGTATCACGTCCATTGCCGTTTATGATTCGACTTTTGAAAAGCTTAACAAACTCGGCAAAGTCACGGCGATTCCCGGCAGTGAAATTATCGGCAACTACCAACGCGGAATTGTGATTGACGAAAATTGGCATCAGGCGATTGAATCAAACTTAATCGACGCCACGAAAATTTATATTGTCGGGCGCGACCTTCAAACTTATCAAGATGTTAAATCCGAACTTGTGCGGCGGCTCGGCAATGAGCGCGTCAAGCCTTTGACTTTGGGAACCATTGAAATTCTTGAAGTCAAAGACCGTTACGAAACTTTTATAAAAAAGCCCGTCGGACTTCTGCGCGAAGAACTCGACATCGTAAAAGACGCGGGCTTGATGATTCTTGCGCGTCCGAATAACTTTGACCGTTGCACGCCTGACGACGTTCATTACTTCTTCAATCGTTTAAATGACTATCCTATTTCCGAAATTGTTTTCAACGGCAACGAAGTTTTGGGCGCCTTTAATTACGTTGACGCAACCGCCGAAGAGATGAAGAAACGCGACATAACTTTCGGCGTCATTGAGCATTTTTCGCAGTTGCAATTTTTCCCGCAAGCCGGAATGAATCAACTTGTACGTGAACTCGGATACAATAACGTTGCGCGTCTTTATGCCATTCCGCGCGACGAACAGCCGAAACTTTTGGTTGATACCGCCGTTGAGCGTTGGTCGACGACTGACCACGAACGCAATATCAGAATAAATCTTTTCCGCATTTATGAAAAGCATTCGTCGGGTATGACGTTGCTTGAAACGAATTTGAAATATATCGGCGAAACTTCCAAAAAGTTGAAGGAGCAAGGTTACACTTTCGGCAAGGCGGGAACTTTTGAAAATTATTACCCAAACAGAATTTTGCGGGCGCTTGTGGTTATCGGCGCGGCGGCGGCTGTCGTGCTTTATCTTTCGTTAATTTCTCACAAATTCAATGCCAACCGAAGACTGCAACTGACAATTTTTGCGGCGCTTGCAATTATCGCGGCAATTCCGGTTTTAATGGGCGCAGGCAGTAAAGTCCGATTAATTGCGGCACTTGTCGGCGCAAACTTTATCCCCGCGCTTGCAGTAATTTGGCAACTTGACAGATTATCTTTCTTGAGATTGAAAGCGCGTTGGCAATCGATACGCGGCAAAAACGAAGGCGGCTCGGAATATCCGAAAATTCAAGTCCGAACCCCGCTTACAATCGCTCAAGTAATTTGGCTGTCGGTGATGTCGCTTTTCATCACGGCAATATTTTCAATGACGGGCGCGGCGTATCTTTCGGGCGCGTTATCGGACATTCAATATTTTTTGGAGTTCGATATTTTTCGCGGCATAAAGCTGACTTTCGTTTTGCCGTTGATATTGGTAGCCGTTGCCTTCCTGCAAAGATTCAACATAATTGATGAAATGCGCCGAAATGTTCCCGCGCTTGAACAGATAAAAGAAATTTTGGAAATGCATATCACGGTAAAATATTTGCTGATAGGTTTGTTTGTGCTGGTTGCCTTCGTCGTATTCATTGCGCGGAGCGGACATTCTGCGGGTATGCCCGTATCAGGCTTTGAAATAAAAGTCCGTGCGTGGCTTGAACAAATATTTTACGCAAGACCGCGCTCAAAAGAAATTTTTATCGGTCACCCGTTTTTCATAATGATGATAGCGGCGTTTCTGAAAAAATTTCCGAAGTCAATTTGTTTCGCGCTGACAATAGTTGCCACAATCGGTCAAAGTTCAATGGTTGAAACTTTTGCGCATATGCGGACGCCTATTTTTATGTCGTTAATGCGCGGAATTGACGGCTTGATACCCGGCGCGACAATAGGCGTGGTTTTGGTTTTGTCAATTTATTTCGCAGACCTTGCACGAAAAAAATTTTTGCTTAAAAAACAATAACGGGAGATTTACTTGAAGAATATTTTAATTTCCGGCTACTACGGTTCACGTAACAGCGGCGATGAAGCGATATTGACGGCAATGCTTGAAGCTTTGCGCGAAGAAGACAACGACTTACATTTTACCGTAATTTCGCAAAATCCCGCTTACACCAAAAAACGTCATAACGTCGACTCCGTAGAATATCTGGATATTTTTTCGACAATACCGAAAATAATTGCGGCTGACCTTTTAATTTCCGGCGGCGGTTCACTTCTGCAAAACGTGACAAGCAGCCGCAGTCTTTATTATTATCTCGGAATTATTTTTCTTGCAAAAATTTTCGGTTGCAAAATTATGCTGTACGCGCAAGGTATCGGACCCGTTCGAGGCGTCATTGCAAATTTTATGATGAAGTTGATTTTAAATCACGTCGATTTAATTACCGTTCGTGACAAAGGCTCTTTGGAAGAGTTGCAACGATTGAAAATTACCCGCCCGCAAATTTTTTGTACGGCAGATCCCGTGTTGGCGTTTAATCCCGTGCCGCTTGACGAAGGCAAAAAAATTTTGTCGCGTCATTTACCAACCAAACCAAATTCTTCAACTCCAAAAATCGGCGTGGCTGTTCGTCAATGTCATGTAGGCGTTGACAACAAAAAAATCGGCGTGGCTGTTCGCCGTTGGATTGACTGGGACAACTGCCAAAGGGAACTTGCCGCCGCTTTGGATAAACTTGCAGATGAACTTAACGCCGAAATTATTTTTCTGCCCATGCAATTTCCCGAAGACGTCAAAGCCTCCGAATCAATCTCCGCGCTTATGAAAAATCCTGCCGTAGTCATTGACGAAGAACTTTTAACCGCGCAGATGATGAGCCTTGCAGGGTGTATGGACGTTTTAATTTCCATAAGACTTCACGCGATGATTTTTGCCGAAGTTATGGACGTTCCCATTGTCGGAATTTCTTACGACCCGAAAATTGACCGCTTTCTTGATTCGATTGACGAAAAGCCCGTTGCCACGCTTAACGACATAACCGCGCAGATTATTTTTGATGAAACGCTGAAAAAATTGCGCGTCGACAAAAAATTTGACGCCGTAAAACAAAATTTAAAATATGAATTGCGTATGCTTGCCGTTGAAAATGCGCAACTTGCAATCAGCTTGCTTGAAGATGAAGGGTGAGTGACAGTTTGAGTACAAACGAACGCGACAAATATTTTTCCGAGCGTGACAAAACTTTTGGCGAAACAATAATCGTCACGGCGGACGGCAACCACATTCACGCCAAAAGTCACGGACAACAAAGTTACGTTGACACGATGAAAAATCACGTTGTAACTTTCGGAGTCGGTCCTGCAGGTACGGGCAAAACTTTTCTTGCCGTTGCAATGGCAACTTATTACCTGCGTATTCGTACCGTCAAGAAAATTATTTTGACGCGCCCCGCAGTTGAAGCGGGCGAACGGCTCGGTTTTTTGCCCGGCGATATGCAAGAAAAGGTTGACCCGTATTTACGTCCGTTGTATGATTCGCTTAGAGAAATTTTGGGTTTTGATATGTACCAAAAATTTTTTTCGCGCGGCGTGATTGAAATTGCTCCGCTTGCTTATATGCGCGGACGAACGCTCAGCGACGCTTTCATAATTTTGGACGAGGCGCAAAATACCACAAGCAAGCAAATGAAAATGTTTTTGACGCGGCTCGGTTTTAATTCACGAATGGCGGTTACGGGCGACTTAAGCCAAATTGACTTGCCGCGAGGTGTTCAATCGGGACTTGCCGAAGCCGTAGAAATTTTGAAAAATGTTTACGGCGTCGGAATTTGCAAACTTGATTCAAGCGACGTTGTTCGCCACGATGTTGTTGCGCGAATCGTCGAGGCTTACGATAAAGCGGAGGGCAGAGCATGAAAGAACTTTTGAAAAAAATGCATACGTGGATGGCGGCGTATATGAAAAGTTTTTACACGGACGACGCCGAAGTTATGCGCGGCATTACAATTAAAGAAACTCATACGGGCTACGTTACTTCAAACTGCGTCGAACTTGCCAAAAATTTAAATCTTGACGCTCACGACGTGGAACTTGCAGAAATTATCGGGCTCTTTCACGATGTCGGCAGATTTTATCAGTATCAAACTTACAAAACTTTCAACGACGCCGATTCCGAAGACCACGCCGCGCTTGCCTTCAAAGTCATTGACAACTTGGAATTTTTCAAGGAACTTTCAGCCGAAGATTACGATTTAATTCACTTCGCCATTAAAAATCACAATAAGCGAACGATTGAAAAAACCGACGACGCAAGAAAAATTTTGTTTGCAAAAATTATTCGTGACGCAGATAAGCTGGACATTTACCGCGCACTTGAGCCGTACTTTGCGCAGGAAAGCGTTGACAAAATGCCTACCTTCGTCAAAAGCCGTGCGCCCGGTATCAGCCCGGATTTTCTTGAAAAATTTGTGCGCGGTGAGCAAGTCAACTACAATGAAATTCGCACTTACGGCGACAGAAAACTTGTGCGCCTTATGTGGATTTACGATATTAATTTTAAGTGGACGATGAAAAAAATTGTCGAGCGCGGCTACATTGACAAAATTGCAGAACATCTTCCGATGAATGAAAAAGTTGCCGAAGGTTTGGCGCGGTTGCGTCGTCACGTTGACGAAGTTTTGAGGAGTGATTCTAATGGAAATGCCCGCAATCAGTCTTGAAACACTGAAAGATTTAATGCCGATTGACGTCGTGATAGGATTCATTGCGCTTTTCATTTTCGGCACGATACTTGGCGCGGCAATTTGTCTTCCGTACGCGCACAAAAATTCCACGTTGCCGCTTGAAAAACTTAGCGGCGATTGGATTTGGCATTATAAGCCCGATTTGGTTTTGTGCATTGTCGGCTGTATAATTTTTATCATCATGAGCTTTCTTTTGATAAGCGGTTGGTGGCGAATAATTTAAAATTTGACAAATACCGAACGAAAGGCGGGTGAATTTCGTTACAAGGTACTTTTCAAGTTCCGGTAACGAATTGACTTGGAAACCAAATTTAAAGTCGGAATCTGCGCGGGAATTTTGATAGTGGTTGCAACGGTGCTCGGCTGGTATTATTTCGTTAAAAGTACAAAGACTCCCGAATATACGCTGGAAGTCGTTCAACAATCCATTGCCGCTCACGATAAAGAAACTTTTTACGAATATGTCAACATTGACGAGATATTGGAAACGAGTTACGGCGCGATGATTGAAGGCATGACAGATTCACATCAAGCTTTGACAAATGACGCACGCGACGCAATTAAAAGTTTTACCGAAATGATTAAAACGCCAATTTTGGTGACGCTTAAAGCTACGATTGATTCTTACGTAGGCACGGGAAATTTTATCGAAGAAGACAGCGCGGGAGTTGCAGATATTCTTAAACGAACGGGCTTGAATAAGACGGAATTTCGCGGCACAGGCGCCGTAGAATTGGCGCAGAACGATTCGCAAGCCCTTGCCGATATAAAAGTATACCACCCGGAAATAGGGCGCGAATTTACCCTTAAATTCGTTTTGACGAAGACTGACGGCGGCATCTGGAAAATTACCGGAATTAAAAATTTCGGAGACTTCACAAGCCAAATTGTTCAATCCAAACGCGGCAAAATTTACGAATACTTGTCAAAATACAACGAAATAAATTCACGTCACGACACTATAATTAAAGCCGCCGAAAAAAAATACTCTTCGATTTTATCTTCCGGCAGTCTTGCAAACACAAATATCCGCGCCCAGTTAAAAGCCGTCATGAGCGACGAAATTAAAATCGATTGGGAACGCCGCAAGCAGGAACTTTCAAATTTGACTGTTCCGAAAGAAGCGGAGACTTTGCAAAGGTTAATGATAAAAATTTGTGACTTGCAGATTGACTACGCGCAAGGTTACGCGCTTTGGATGGACGATAAACTTGCGGCAACGGTAAAGTCCGCAGATGAAAAACACCGTCAAGCACAAACGTTGCTGACTGAAGTCACGGCGCTTTTGCGGCGTATGAACGAATAAAAGACAAAAAAATAACGGTCAACCGATTGGAAGACCGTTTTTAATTCTAAATTCTAAATTCTAAATTATTTAAGCTGTGCCGCAACTTCCGCCGCGAAGTCGGATTGTTTCTTTTCGATACCTTCGCCGAGTTGGTAACGGGCAAAATTCAAAACTTTCACGCCGCCCAAAATGTCGTTGACGGTCTTTTCGTTGTCTTTGACAAATTCCTGTTCGACGAGACAAACTTCCTTGTAGAATTTTTTGATACGCCCTTCAACCATACGCTCAACAATTTTTTCGGGCTTGCCTTCTTCAAGAGCCTGTTTGCGGAGAATTTCTTTTTCGTGTTCAAGCTCTGCCGCGTCAACTCTGTCACGGTCAACAGCCAAAGGATTCATAGCCGCGATTTGCAAGGCAACATCTTTGCCGAGTTCGTCGGAGCCGCCGTCAAGTTCGACGAGGACGCCGATTTTGCCGCCCATATGAATGTAGCTGGTAAGTTTGCCTTTGGTTTCGTAACGAATGAAACGACGGACGGAAATTTTTTCGCCGATTGTTGCCGTTGCTTCGGTTACAAGGTCGATAACTTTTTTGGATCCGATTTTACTTTCGTTAAGAGCGTCAAGGTCGGCGGGATTGACTTTGGCGACTTGCTCGGTAACTTCTTTGACGAGTTTGCGGAAATTTTCATTGTTGGCGGTGAAGTCGGTTTCGCAGTTGACTTCAACCATTGACGCAACTTTTCCGTCAGCCGAAACATAAGCCGCAACCGCACCTTCAGCCGCGATACGACCGGATTTTTTGGCAGCCTTCGCAATGCCTTTTTCGCGCAAATAGTCAGCCGCTTTGCTCATATCGCCGTTGGTTTCGGCAAGAGCTTTTTTGCAGTCCATCATACCTGCGCCGGTTCTTTCGCGCAATTCTTTAACCATTGCCGCAGTTACTGTTGCCATTTATTAAACACCTCAATTTTTAGTCTTCGTCGACTTTTTCAAGTAAGCCTTCGTCATCAACTTTTTCCAAAAGTCCTTCGTCGTCATTGTTGTAGGAGCCGGTTTCAACTACGCCGTGATTGCCTTCAATAACCGCGTCGGCAATTTTTTCTGTCAAAAGTTTAACTGCGCGGATAGCGTCATCATTGCCCGGTATCGGGTAGTCGATTTCGTCGGGGTCGCAGTTCGTGTCGACAATGGCAACGATCGGAATATTGAGCTTGCGGGCTTCGGCAACGGCGATGCGTTCTTTGCGCGGGTCAACAATGAAAATTGCACCGGGCAACTTGCGCATTTCTTTAATACCGCCGAGATACTTTTCGAGACGTGACATTTCATGACGAAGTTGCATAACCTCTTTTTTCGTCAATACGTCGAAAGTGCCGTCGGTTTCCATAGCCTCAAGTTCTTTCAAGCGATGAATACGTTTTTGTATCGTCTGAAAGTTAGTCATCATGCCGCCGAGCCAGCGTTCATTAACGAAAAATTGTCCGGAACGGATAGCCTCTTCCTTGACTGCCTCTTGAGCTTGTTTTTTCGTGCCGACAAACAAAACAGTTTTGCCTTCTTCGGCGACATTGCGCACAAATTCGTAGGCTTCGTCGACTTTGCGGACGGTCTTTTGAAGGTCGATAATATAAATACCGTTGCGCTCCGTGAAAATGAATTTAGCCATTTTCGGATTCCAGCGGCGTGTTTGGTGTCCGAAATGGACGCCCGCTTCCAAAAGCTGTTTCATTGAAATAACTGCCATGAAAAATCCTCCTGTTCATCTTTCGCGGAAATTTAGTTTTCGGTTTTGAAAACACAGGATTTAATCTGCTTTCCGCGTGTTAATTTCAACGCCGCGCATTATATCACAAGACTTTCAATCATTGCAACATTTTTTTGGTCAACGTGAAAGAATCAAAAATTTGCCCGTCAATCGTTCGACAAGTCAAAGAAAGTTTTTTTGCGTCAACGTCAAGCGCGATGTAACTTTCCGGCTCGGTTTGCAAATTCGGCGCCGTCACGTCGTCAATATCTGAATGGCGCTCAACATATTTTTGGTCGCCCGACCTGCCGCAAAGAATGTACAACGTTCCGCGTGGCGATTTTTTTTGCGCAAAAATTTTTCCTCGATTTCTGTAGGTATGCAAATGCCCCGTGAAAACCACGTCGATTTCAAGTTCGTCAAAAAGCGGCATAAAAATTTCCGCAATGTCATTGAAAGTCCCCGCCGTGTAGTCAAAAATATCTTTGTGCATAAAAACAATTTTCCAACTGCGGGAAGCTCGCGCAACTTCACGCCGCAACCAATATTTTTGCGCGTCTTCAAGGTTTGGCGTAAACTTTTCAAGCTCCAAAAATTGCGTATTAAGCACAAAAAAATTTGCCGCCCCGTAGTCGAAGGCATAAAAATAACCGCCGAAATTTTTTATGTCGTTGGGCGGAAGTTTAAATTGGTGAAGATAATCGACGGGCTGATAATTCAACCAATTCAAGTCGTAGCACTCGTGATTACCCATGACTGGCGCAAAAATTCTTTCAGCCAAAACATTTTCGGCGGCAAGATACCACGCCCGCCACTGATACGCCGCTTGACCGTTGTCCACCAAGTCGCCGCAAACCGTGACAAGTTCGGCGTAAGGAAAATTTTTCACGGCATCATTTGCCGCACGTTGCCAAAAGTCGTAATTGACGCATTGCGAATCACTGAAGATAAGCATTTGAAATTTGCCGTTGCCAGCCGTTACAAGTTTTTGCCAAGCTGTTGCCGCGCCGTCCGCAATGATTCTGAAATGATAAAGACTTTCGGGCTTGAGATTTTCCAACGCGCAGGAGTAAACGTAAATAATTCCGTCATCTTGCACGACCTTTTCAAAATCAACCGCGCAGAAGTAAGCCGCCGTTTCACCTGCAAGCTTGTATTCGACTTTAACGCCGCTTAAAATTTCGTCAGACTGCCACATTAAAACGCGCGAAGCA
>Ga0310691_10009268_pt1 | contig 10030 bp, 11 predicted proteins | sample 176DNAGHGlowgp2_FD_203887 | JGI IMG/M metagenome (GOLD analysis project Ga0310691, IMG submission 203887) | Sheep rumen microbial communities from Palmerston North, Manawatu-Wanganui, New Zealand - 1766 DNA GHGlow gp2 (v2) (version 2) | ecosystem: Host-associated > Mammals > Digestive system >...
GATGGCAGAGTGCACAAGATTGCGCTTCTGCTTCTTGGTCTTCTTTGTCAGAATGTGGCTGTGGTAAGCGTGATTTCTCTTAACCTTACCTGTACCGGTGAATGAGAATCTCTTCTTGGCACCGGAGTTCGTCTTTACTTTTGGCATTGTTTCTTTAAAATTTAATTGTTATTAATTAAAGCGGTGGCAACGCATATACCGGGCGCAGCGCACCTTATTCTTTTGTTTCCTGCAATTTCTTGAGAGCCTCATCGCTGATCTTGGCATTGGCAAAAAGTCCACCATTAGCAGGCATCTCCGTATCAACGCTTTCCTTCAGCTGAACTTGAGGCTTCTTTGCTTCCCTTGCCTCTGCTGCCGCAGCCTCACGGTCACGAGCTTGCTGGCTCTTCTTCTTCTCACCCGCCTTCTTTGGAGCCAGGTAAATGAACATCTTCTTACCTTCGAGTGATGGCATCGACTCCACTTTACCTACTTCCTCCAAGTCATTGGCGAAACGAAGCAACAACACCTCTCCCTGTTCCTTGAAAAGGATGGAGCGCCCACGGAAAAACACATAGGCACGAACCTTGTTGCCTTCCTCGAGGAACTCCTTTGCATGCTTCAATTTGAACTGATAGTCATGCTCATCGGTCTGAGGTCCGAAGCGGATTTCCTTCACCTCCACCTTCACCTGCTTAGCCTTCATTTCCTTCTGGCGTTTTTTCTGCTGGTAGAGGAACTTGGAATAATCGATGAGACGACATACTGGGGGATTGGCATTAGGTGAAATCTCCACGAGATCGACACCCTCATCTCGGGCCATGTTCAATGCATCGCGAATAGGAACAACGGTGCTGCCATTGTCACCTACGATACGGACCTCACGTACTCGAATCTGTTCATTGATTCGGTACTGATTCTTCAGTTTGTCATTCTTCATCAACTATTTTTTAGAAAATCGGGTGCAAAATTAATATAAAAAATTGAAAAATTGAAGAATTGAAGAATTGAAACTTTACCATAGTCTAAAAATTAACAACATTTAACCACCAATGGCATTCATCGCCCAACTCATCAACTCTCCAACTCTCCAATTCCTAAAAGTCTTTCGTCATTTCAGCGACTTTGGCATTCACCTCGTCGATAAACTCCTGGATGGTCTTAACACTCTGCTCACCACCGCCCTGGGGACGAACAGCCACAGTACCATCTACAGCTTCCTTCTCACCGACAATCACCATATAAGGAATGCGCTTCAACTCATTGTCGCGGATTTTTCGGCCCAGTTTCTCATTACGCAGGTCGATGGTTGCACGTACACCACCCTCACTGAACTTTTTCGACACCTCCTGTGCATAGTCATTGAATTTCTCTGACAGTGGCAGGATAGCTACTTGATCAGGCGTGAGCCAGAGGGGGAAGTGTCCACTGGTATGCTCTATCAGCACAGCGGTGAAACGCTCCAAACTTCCGAAAGGAGCACGGTGTATCATCACTGGTGTCTTCTTCTGATTGTCCTCATCAGTGTATTCCAAGTTAAAACGCTTAGGCAGATTGTAGTCCACCTGTATCGTGCCCAACTGCCAGCGACGACCGATGGCATCCTTAATCATAAAGTCAAGTTTTGGACCATAGAAAGCCGCCTCACCATATTCTACCTTTGCTTGCAGACCCTTCTCCTGACAAGCCTCCTGAATAGCCTTCTCGGCCAGTGCCCAATCCTCGTCTGTTCCTACATACTTGGTATGGTCGTTGGGGTCGCGCAGCGAAATCTGAGCCTCAAAGTTGAAACCAAAAGCCGACAACACGACACCGATGATATCCATCACATTGAGGAACTCCTGCTTCACCTGGTCTGGGCGACAGAACAAATGGGCATCATCCTGAGTAAACGAACGCACACGGGTCAGACCGTGAAGCTCACCGCTCTGCTCATAACGATACACTGTACCAAACTCTGCGATACGCAAGGGCAGATCACGATATGAACGAGGCTTCCATGCAAATATCTCGCAGTGATGAGGACAGTTCATAGGTTTCAACATGTACTCCTCTCCCTCCTCTGGAGTGGTGATAGGACGGAAGGAGTCCTGTCCATAATGAGCATAGTGGCCAGAGGTTACATAAAGGCTCTTGCCTCCAATATGAGGTGTGATAACCTCCTGATACCCATAACGTTTTTGAACTTTACGCAAGTGATCTTGCAGACGCAGGCGAAGGTCTGTTCCTTTAGGTAGCCAGATAGGCAGACCCTTACCCACCTTCTCTGAGAACATGAAGAGTTCCATCTCTTTACCAATCTTACGGTGGTCGCGCTTCTTAGCCTCTTCGAGCATCACAAGATACTCGTCAAGCATCTTCTTCTTGGGGAAAGAGATACCATAAAGGCGCTGCATCTGCTCGCGAGTGGCATCACCACGCCAGAAGGCACCAGCCACAGAAGTCAGCTTCACAGCCTTGATCTCACCAGTATCAACAAGGTGTGGACCACGGCAAAGATCTGTGAAATTACCCTGTGTATAAGTAGTGATGGTACCGTCTTCAAGATCCTGCTCGATGTGCTCACACTTGTAAGTCTGACCATCGGCAGCAAACTGCTTCAGAGCATCTGCCTTAGACACCTCACGACGAACTACAGGCTCCTTCTTGCCTGCCAGTTCCTTCATCTTCTGTTCAATTTTTGGGAAGTCGCTCTCCTTGATGCTTTCACCGTTCTTTAACAGCACATCATAGAAGAAGCCATTTTCAACAGCAGGTCCGAAACCAAACTGGATGCCAGGATAGAGTTCCTGCAGAGCCTCTGCCAACAAGTGGGCTGAGGTATGCCAGAATGTGTGCTTACCCTGTTCATCCTCAAACTTATAGAGCTCAATGGAAGCATCCTCGTTGATAGGACGGTTCAACTCTACTGTCTCACCATTTACTCCACAGCTTACAACGCTGCGTGCGAGAGCCGGGGAGATGCTCTCTGCAATCTGAAAGCCAGTCACGCCCTTCTCATACGAGCGAACAGATCCGTCTGGAAAAGTAATATTAATCATATCTACAATATATGTTTGAATTTGAAATTGCGTGCAAAGATACTACATTTTCATGAATCCCACAAACTTTTGCGCAAAAGATTATTTCTCACGGTATTTCTTGATGATGCTATAGGCATCATAGAGTCCCAATTCGCCCGCCTTCGAAAGGTCTGCAATACCTTCTGCCTTTTTGTCCGCATGCAGATAGACAATGCCTCTGTTATAATAGGCCTCAGGAATATTGGCATCCAACTCAAGGGCCAGGTTGAAGTCATTAAGAGCCCGCTGGTAATCCTTGCGCTGGGCATACAGGCAACCTCTATTATAATAAAGGTAAGGATTCTGGGGGGAGAGTTTCAGAGCCTCACAGAGATCACTCAGCACATTGGTCGACTTGAGTTCGATGTTGGTTCCCTGAGAAGCATTAAACGCGTTCATCTTGGCCTGACACACAGCCCGCTGCCAATAGGCGAGTACCAAGGCGGAATCCAATTGCTGAAGGGTGGAGAGGTCATCAATGGCATTGTCAAAATTCCGGATACCGCTATAGGCTACAGCCCTAAGCATCAGTAAAGACACCACCGCACCATTCTCTTTCGCTTCAGAGATAGCCGTTGTTACAGAATCGATGAAAGCGATGTGCCGCTGCATCTTCTCCTCGTCAATCGTTGGTTGTGTACAACTGATCTGAAGAGGTTTCGACCTCGACTGCTGATTGAAGCTTTCAACATCCTTGTCGAAGGGTATATAAGCATGCATCTCATCCTTGACGGCATAAAATGACAAGGCAAACATGGGTTGAAAGCCAATCTCTACCTTCCTATTCTGCACCTTACCACGATAGTCACTCTTATAGTCATGTTCCACCTCCTGCTCGTCAGCTACCACCAACTGGTTATATTTGTCAGGATTAGTATCACTCTTCCTGCGCATCTGCCGTTTCGAAAGTCTCGGCTGCTTACCATAGCGCTTATCTATCTGCGCCTTGAGGATACGGAACTCATCAAGCTCTGCCTGCTTGGTATTTCCTAACCGACGATAACAAGAGGCACGATGCTGCAAACCGAACCAGAAATTAGGAAACTCCTCTATCACCTTCGAATAGTCACGGATAGCAGCCTTCAGGTCACCCGTCTGTTCCAACAACAGTGCCCGATTGAAAAGAGCCATCAAGTCATTTGGCTCCAGACGCAACACAAAATCGAAATCCTCAATACCCCGGTTGTCATCGCCCACCTGAGCACGCAACAGTCCCCGATTATAATGCCCAAGGAAATTATTGGGATCAAGGTCGAGCGCAGTATCATAGTCTGCCATTGCCCCGCGCAAATTATTTTGGTTATAACGAGCCAATGCACGGTTGATATAGTTGCCGGCATGCTTGGGCAACAGGTGAATCGACTTGTCGAGGAAACCTTCTCCCTCCTTCCACTTCTGACGCGCCAAACTGATAATCGCCCGCTCTGCCCAAATACCGCCATCATACGGATCAAGCTCCAGACTCATATCTAGTGATTTCACAGCCCGCGTGGTATCTTTCTGCAACAGATATATCTCCGCCTGCATAGAATAAGCCCTTGCATAGCGAGACCAATGCTGAAGCATGGTGTCAATCTCCTCCAGCCCTCGCTCATAGTCCTTTTCCTGAATACGGCAAAGGATTCGATTATGCCACAAGTTCTGATTCTCAGGATCATAACGGAGTGCCTTCGTATAGTCCTCGATAGCAGCAGCATAATTTTTCTGGTTGATGCGACAGAGGCCACGCAGTTCATAGAGTCCTACAACATAGGGATTACGCTCAATGGCTTCGCTACAGTCGTTTTCTGCCCCTCGATAATCGTCCAGGTAGAATTTCGCAACACCTCTGAAATACCAAGGTTCATATAGATAAGGTCTCGCAGAAATCGCCTGATTGAAATACTGGATAGAAAGCACATAGTCCTCATAATATAGGGCAGAACGCCCTATCATCACCAGGCGGTCGATATTATACTGGGCCTGCAAAGGTAGAAATGAGAAATGAGAAATGAGAAATAGGATTGCCACGAATGCACGACATCGGTGGTATGAGCCACTCATGTATAGCCATCTGTCCGCCACAAATGAAATCATATCTCTCATGGATCACTGATCATCTCTTGACAGGCTTTGTCTTGTATCCACAACGATAGCGGCCCTTCACCAAGGCTGCCAGCTTACTCTTAATCAGTTGTTTACGAAGTGGAGAGACACGGTCTACGAACATCTTCCCATCCAAATGGTCAAACTCGTGCTGCATCACGCGAGCCAGGTAGCCCTCTATCCATTCGTCATGATGCTGGAAATCCTCATCATCCCATTCCACACGGATACGTGTAGGACGCACCACTTTCTCATGAATAGCAGGCAACGAGAGGCATCCCTCCTCAGAGGTGTCAGTATCCGACTTATCATATTCTACGATATGCGGATTGATATACACCCGGCGAAAGCCCTTGTATTCTGGCAGGTCATCAGAAATCACATCCAAGTCAATGACAGATAACCGAATGGCCTTGCCTATCTGTGGTGCGGCCAAGCCGATACCCTCCGACTCAGCTAATGTCTCCCACATATCGGCGATTAACTGCTTCAAATTAGGATAATCAGGGGTGATATCCTCGCACACTTTGCGGAGTACAGGCTGCCCATATATATAAATAGGTAGTATCATTGTTTACTTTTTACTCTTAAGATAATCTTCCAAAATGATTATAGCCGAGATCTCATCGACAAGAGCTTTGTCCTGACGGGCTTTCTTCTTCAGCCCCCCATCGCGCATCACCTGATGAGCCAATACGGAAGTGAAACGCTCGTCATAATACTCAATGGGCACCTCTGGCACAACCTTACGCCAGCGGTTCACGAACTGCTGGACACGCTCGAAGTTTTCACTTGGCTGCCCATTAGGCTGTCGAGGCTCACCTATCACGATGCGCTCCACAGGCTCCTTGGCCATATAAGTTTTCAACCAATCGAATAGCTCCGATGTAGAAACAGTCGCCAACCCTCCTGCAATAAGTTGAAGAGGGTCGGTGACTGCTATGCCGGTACGCTTCTTGCCGTAGTCAATGGAAAGAATCCGCGCCAAAGTGCTTACTGGTTAGAGAGTAACCAAGCATCAGCATAGGTGGCACGTAGTTGGTCACGGCTACGGGCTGCATCAGCCTTGTTGTCGAAAGTGGCAGCAATCACACGGTACATATTACGGTCCTCGTTCTTTACAATCTGGGCATCATAGCCAGCATCACGGAGACGCTGCTGCAGCCCCTCAGCATTGGAAACCAGACCAAACGAGCCCACCACCACGCTAAAAGCCTTCAGGCCATTACCACTGATCATTGACACACGCTCCTGTCGAACAGACACATTGTCTGCGTTGTCAACCACACGGGTGTCATTAGCAGGTCTTGTCTGCACAGGAGTCACGACAGCCGTTGAGGTCTCTACTGGCTGTGCAGCCTGCTGAGCAGTCTGAGTGTCATACTGCTTTGCTTTCTCGTAAGCCTTCTTGTAGGCACTCTCTTTTGTTCCACAACTTGTCATTCCCAGTGCGAGACATAATCCCGCGCATAAAACAGTGTACTTTTTCATCTTTGTTTTTTATTAATGTTATACGTTATTTCAAATATTTGGTGCGAAATTACAAAAACTTACGCAAATTGACGTAAAAAAACTGCATAAAGTTTGTTAAATAAAGGAATAAATAGCAATTTTGCAAAAAAATTCAAACGAAATGATGCTTTTTTCAAAATAAATGCGTATATTTGCACATCTAAAACATCTGTTTAATTCAAATTATATTTAAGTATGAAGAGTTTAGGCTATTTAAGCGCATTTCTCGGCGGTGCTATCGCCGGCGCAGCTCTGGGCATTCTCATGGCTCCGGAGAAGGGACAGGACACTCGGATAAAGATTACTGATGCAGTAGAGGACTTCCTCAAAAAGCACAACATCAAACTCAGCCGCAAGGAAGTGGGAGATTTGGTGGATGACATCGAGGATGCTGCCGTAGAAGAATAAACCAGTTTGCAGTTGACAAATGCTGTCGAGTGACAAGAATGTAGAAACGATTGCGCAGCTCATTGAGGTGCTCAAGCATTATCTCGGACTTCAGACGGAATATCTGAAGTTGGATGTGATTGACAAGGTGGTCCGTCTGCTCAAGGCGGCCACTTTAGCACTCGTATTCTTTCTCATCATCGTGGCAGTGGTGATGTATTTCTCTTTCGCCCTCGCCTTCTGGCTCTCCAATTTTACGGGTATGACAGCAGCGTTCCTGATCGTAGGAACCATTCACCTGCTGATCTTTGTGCTCTTTATCATCTTCCGAAAACCCTGGATAGAGAGGCCACTCGTTCATTTCCTTGCCGGCCTCCTGCTCAGCAAGTAATTATTTCACTCCCTTACCCATTCATGCCCCATGCTTCCCGTCAAGAAACACCCTATCCAGCATTTCCGCACCCTTGAAGAGATTCGTCTCCGCAAGGATGAACTGATTAGCCAGATACAAGAAGACAATACGAAGTTCACTTCCTTGTGGAACCAGACCTTCATCAAACGTGAAGGCAATTCCAAAGGTGACTATATTTCCGGTCTGATTGCCAACAGTGTGACAGCTATCGATATATTCCTGGTTGTGCGGAAACTGATGAAAAATTACAAGGGTCTTTTCGGCAAGTCTTCCAAAAAGAAAAAGTAAAAAAAGGGTCCCCGCTGGGACCCAACCTTTGTTAACCTTAAATCTAATACTATGAAAAACACATTGCAAAGATACGATTATTCTCGTTCCCCTCCAAGTTTTTCACCGGAAAAGCGTTTGAAATTAACGTTTTTTAGCCAACAGAGTCCTTACAGGGGCTTTTAAGCACTAAAAAACAACCGTTTGTCCGTCATAAGCCATTTGGATTCCAGACGGCAGTTTTTGATTCACCACCTCATGCCGTCCGATATCATGACAAGAATGTATCAGATACGTTTCCTTCGCCCCCACCCTTTGGGCAAACCTGATGGCATCGTCTACCAACTGATGCGCATGATGGGGCTTGTCAAAGCGTAATGCATTCACCACCAACAATTCCGTACCTTCTAGGTAAGCCATCTCCCCCTCGTCCATGGTCTTCATATCCGTGATATAAGTCAACTTGCCGATTCGATATCCCAAGATAGGCAGTTTTCCATGCATCACCACAAACGGTAGAATGTCTACATCACCAATATGAACAGTCTCGTGAGGACTTATCTCATGCAGTCCGATGGCAGGGACGCCCGGATAACGGTTCTCTGCAAAACAATAGGGTAACATCTCTAGCATCGACCGACAAGCATAGGAATCCGCATACACATTAATCGCGCCAAACTGACAATAGGGCCGTATATCATCCATTCCCCCCATGTGATCATAGTGAGCATGGGTAATCAGTATACCATCTATCCTACGGAACGGCTGGGGCAAGATCTGCTGACGGAAGTCAGGTCCACAGTCTATGAGCAGACGCGTATGGTCTGTTTCCACCAGGGCAGAGCACCGCGTACGCTTGTCTCTAGGGTCTGTGCTTTGGCAGACCTCACACTGACAGCCGATGACTGGCACGCCACACGATGTTCCCGTCCCTAAAAACGTCAGTTTCATACAATATTCACTTCTGGTTGTATCTCAATGCCGAATGTTCTCCTTACATCTTGTTGGATAGCCTCACAGAGAGCTACTATCTCCGAGCCAGTTGCTCCGCCCAAGTTCACAAGCACCAATGCCTGCTTGTCGTGAACGCCAGCATGCCCCAAGCGTTTCCCTTTCCAGCCACACCTGTCAATCATCCAGCCTGCCGGGATTTTCACATGATCAGCATCCACCTCATAATAGGGCATCCCTTCATATTTCCTGACCAACAGCTCGTAGATCTCGCGATTCACGATGGGGTTCATAAAGAAACTCCCCGCATTTCCCATTACCTTCGGGTCTGGTAGTTTGGCATTCCTGATCCCGATAATGATCTCACGCAGTTGTTGGGCAGAGGGGGACTGAATACCCTTACGGTCCAGCTCAACCCTGATGTTACCATAATCTAAATTGGGGTTGAATATCGTTGAGAGCCGATAGGTGACATGCGTAATTAGATACTGGTTCTTCCAGTCATGCTTAAACCGACTCTGACGATAGCCATAACCACAATCCCATGCCAACAAGGTCACCACCTTCCCCGTGGCAACCTCCACCGCTTCAATGGCCTCTATGAAATTCTTCACCTCTACACCATAGGCCCCGATGTTCTGCACAGCCGAAGCCCCCACATCACCAGGTATCAACGAGAGGTTCTCCATTCCATAGAGTCCCGCTTTCAGCGAAGCCTCTACAATCTCGTCAAACACTTCCCCGCTGCCACAGATCATCCTGTCGCCATCTATATAATAGCCCAGTACATCCGACCGCACCACAATACCCTCGTAATCTTTCGTCAGCAACAGGTTACTGCCGCCACCTATTATAATATAAGGCATATTGCTCTCGCGCAGCATCTGCGCTACCATTTGCGCCTCCTCCACCGTCTCATACGCCAGAAAACGGCTGCACTTAGCATCGATACCAAATGTATTATGCGCCTTCAGACTATAATCTCTCAGGTCTCTCATCAGGTTGTCATTTTCATCAGTAGCCAACGTTCGCCCACTTTCTGGAAGCGCAACTCCATCTCCTGGCCGTTGGCAACACCTCGCATAATGAAGATTTTCTCATTGCCTTCTGGTGTCGGTTCACCATAAATAATATTATAGATGATTTTCGATGGCAATTGCGGCGCGAAGGCTTCCCACGTGTCAGGCGTGATCACGCCTTCCATCACACTGAAGTCATCATCAGGATCTGGCCCTACAAACTTCACCATCGAATTGAGACTCTTCACCTGAAAAGCCTTATCCGACACAAACCGCTGGTAGAAAGTGAGAAATGAAGCATTGACGTTCCCAGCTATCGGTGTTTCCCGGATCTCACGCAGCATCCAGGCTCC
>Ga0310691_10009270_pt1 | contig 10029 bp, 7 predicted proteins | sample 176DNAGHGlowgp2_FD_203887 | JGI IMG/M metagenome (GOLD analysis project Ga0310691, IMG submission 203887) | Sheep rumen microbial communities from Palmerston North, Manawatu-Wanganui, New Zealand - 1766 DNA GHGlow gp2 (v2) (version 2) | ecosystem: Host-associated > Mammals > Digestive system >...
CAAATATCGTCGATCTCCTGTGTATTCATTCCCGGACGGATAGCCGCTTCAACAGCATCCAACACGCCTGTATTCACTACCCCAGAGCGACGAATACCTTCTATCTGTTCGTCGTTAAGTATCAGCTCACGAGTAGGAACCAATGCTCCCTTATTCTCCAAATACATCATTTTTTTGTCAAACTCCGACGGTTGTTCGCCGGGTTTGCAATGCCATCTTCTTTTCATCTTCTTGTATATTATCTACGTTTTTCTTATATATATTTCTTCAGAGTTGCCTCAGCCATTCGGCGCATCTTTCGGCACATCGCTCCCCGTCGATGCCTGCCGACACAATGCCGCCTGCATAGCCAGCCCCCTCGCCACAGGGGAAGAGGCCCTCTATACGGACATGCATCAACGTTTCACTATGCCGGACAATGCGTATCGGACTCGACGTACGCGTTTCGGCAGCAATCATAACCGCCTCATTGGTCAAGAAGCCATGAGCCTGCCGGCCAAAGGTCTTGAACCCTTCTTGCAGACGTTTTACCACAAAAGGCGGCATCCAGAAATGCAGTGGCGAGGAGATGAGCCCGGGAGCATAGCTGGAGCGTGGCAGGTCGTAACTCAGCCTGCCATTCACGAAGTCGGCCATTCGCTGCGCGGGAGCCGTCTGCCTGCGATTTCCCTGTTGCCAGCAGTCGCGCTCCATTTGTTCTTGAAACGTCATCATGTTGAGCGGCGAGGAAGGAGACACATCGTGCAGCATGGCGGACACATCGTCAGGATGAATCTCAACCACCATGCCAGAGTTAGACCACTGTCCCCCACGATTGGAGGGCGACATGCCATTAACTACGATCTGCTGGTCTCCGGTAGCTGCCGGAATGACGAAGCCGCCAGGACACATACAGAAGCTATAGACACCCCGTCCTTCTACCTGAGTAACGAAACTGTACTCTGCTGCTGGTAAGTATTTTCCGCGTCCCTGCTTAGAGTGATACTGTATTTGGTCAATCAGCGAGGACGGATGCTCCAGACGCACGCCGACGGCAATGCCCTTGGCCTCAATTTCAATCTTCTCATCGGCCAGATAGCGATAGACATCACGGGCTGAATGACCCGTGGCCAGAATGACAGGTCCCCTATAGCACACCGTCTGCTGCCTTTCATTTAAAGCTTGCTGTGCTTCTACGCCAACCACCTTGTCGTGCTCCATGAGCAGTCTGGTCATCTTGGTCTGGAAATGCACCTCACCGCCACAACCGATGATGGTGTTGCGCATGTTCTCTATGACTCGCGGCAAACGGTCGGTACCTATATGCGGATGTGCATCGGCCAAAATTGCGGCAGAAGCCCCATGCTGACAAAACACATTGAGAATTTTCTCCACGCTGCCACGCTTCTTGGAACGGGTGTAAAGCTTACCGTCACTGTAAGCGCCTGCCCCACCCTCGCCGAAGCAATAGTTGCTCTCAGCATCCACACGCTGAGTCTGGCGGATACGAGCCAGGTCTTTTTTGCGTTCATGAACATCCTTGCCTCGCTCTATAACCACCGGGCGCAAGCCAAGCTCTATGAGCCGAAGGGCAGCAAACAGTCCACCGGGGCCGGCCCCCACGACAACCACCTGTGCTGCCTGACTGACGTCATGATATTCTGTGCGTACATACTCATCATCGGCAGGTTGCTCATTGATATATACACGTACTTTCAGATTGACGAAGATAGTACGCTGTCGGGCATCAATGCTACGCTTTAGCGTTCGCACGGCAGTAATCGTACGCTCGTCGAACCCTTGCGTCTCGGCCAGATAGGCTTTCAGCCGTTGTTCGTTGGCTGCAATGTGCGGCTGCACACGTATTTGATATTCGTTAGTCATGTTTCTTATTTATACTATTCTTTAAGTGCTTCCCCCTGAGTCCGCTGCCTGACCGCCTCAAAGAGAAGAATGGCTGCCGAGACGCTGACATTCAACGAGTCCATCTGTCCCAACATGGGTATGCGGATATGTGCATCAGCTGCCTGCCGCCACACGTCGGTCAGACCTGTAGCCTCAGTACCCATGACAATGGCTGTAGCCCGCTGCATGTCGGTATCATAGTAGAGATTGGAATCTTGCAACTGAGCCGTGAGAATCTGGATATTGTTTTGCTTGAGGAAACGAATACAATCCTCTGTGCTGCAGGCAACTGTCGGAACGCTAAAAACGGAGCCTATAGAAGCTCTTATCAGGTTGGGATTGTACAAATCAGTCAGTGGGTCGCACACGATGACGGCATCGGCTCCCGCAGCATCAGCCGAACGCAGCACGGCACCCAAATTGCCCGGTTTTTCTACACGTTCCAGCACCATGAGCAACGGGTGCTGCGACAGCCGCAGGGCTCCCAGCGTCAGTAACCGCTCATGGACGGTAGCCAGCACGCCTTCGGTAGAACCACGGTAGGCTATTTTCTCATAGACGGCAGGCGTCACCGGACGAACGGGACACGAAAAGTCTGAAGCAAAAGACGGAGCAAGTGATTCGCACACAAAAATCTCGGCAAGTTCGTATCCGGACCGCACGCAGTGTTGTATTTCCCGCCGGCCTTCCACCACGAAGAGTTTCGCTTTTCGCCGTTCCGACGATTTCTGCTGCAACGCCACCAGACGCTTCACTTTCGCGTTTTGCAGGCTTGTTATGGTAAGTTCCTCCATGAATCTTTCTGTTTTTGGCGGCAAAGTTACAAATAATTCTTAATTCATCGTACGTAATTCACAATTAAATTGTAATTTTGCACTTCGTATGGACGGATTTAAAATTATAAACGACCCTGTTTTCGGGTTTATCAAGCTTCCCAACGGTTTGCTTTATGACATTGTACAACACCCTCTGTTTCAGCGTCTGAACCGCATCAACCAGTTAGGACTGGCTTCTGTAGTCTATCCCGGAGCACGCCACACGCGTTTCCAGCATTCGCTGGGCGCCTTTCACCTGATGTCGGAGGCTGTCAAGTCACTTACGGAAAAGGGTATCTATATTTTCGACTCTGAAGCCGAGTCGGTAGAAGCAGCCATCTTGATGCACGACATCGGGCACGGACCGTTTTCGCACGTGTTGGAGAACACGCTGATTAGCGGCATCTCCCATGAAGACATCTCGCTACTCATGATGGAAGCCATTAACCACGACATGAACGGCCGGCTGAACCTGGCCATCAGCATTTTCAAGGACGAATACCACAACAAGATATTCCATCAACTCATTTCAAGCCAGTTGGACATGGACCGACTGGACTACCTGAGGCGCGACTCGTTCTATACGGGCGTAACGGAAGGCAACATCGGCTCGGCACGCATCATCAAGATGCTCAACGTGAAGGACGAGCGGTTGGTGGTTGACGCAAAGGGCATCTACTCCATCGAGAATTTCCTGACCACCCGCAGACTGATGTACTGGCAGGTCTATCTGCACAAGACGGTAGTAGCGTCAGAAAAAATGCTGGTCAACGCGCTGAAGCGCGCCAAGGACCTGACCCGTGAGGGCCACCAGCTGTTTGCCCCGCCGTCGCTGGACTATTTCCTGAAGAACGACGTTGACCGCACATGGTTTGAGAGCTACGACGAAGCACTGCAGAGGTATGCCGACCTGGACGACAACGACATCTGGAGCGCACTGAAGGTATGGAAGCACCACGACGACAGAATACTCTCGACGCTGGCCACCAACCTCATTGATCGTCGCCTCTTCAAGGTGGTGGTGAGCGACTCGAAGGCACCAGAGGAAGAACTCGCCGACCTGGCAGCACAAATAGCCGCCAAAATGGGCATTGGCATGGCCGAGGTCCAGCGCTACATGGTGGACGAGGTGGAAATAGGCAAGGACATGTACAATCCTGCCGACGACAGCATCGGCATTCTCTACAAAGATGGGACGGTAAAAGACATTTCCGAGGCTTCAGAAATCTTAAATGTGCAATTACTTTCGAAAAAAATACGAAAATATTATATTTGTTATCAACGTTTATAAAAGTTTTTTGTATATTTGCAGCCAATAATAAAATCATATAAACTACAAATGGAATTTACAGCTAAACAAATAGCCGATTTCATTGGCGGTCGCATAGAAGGCGACGAGAATGCAACGGTTAACAATTTTGCTAAAATTGAAGAAGGAAAGCCTGGAGCCATTTCGTTCCTGTCAAATCCGAAATACACCCACTTTATTTACGAAACTGATTCGTCAATCGTCCTCGTCAACGATGACGTGGAGCTGGAGCAACCCGTCAAGGCTACGCTCATTCGCGTGAAGAACGCCTACGAATGTGTTGCCAAGCTGTTGCAACTCTATGCATCGACGTTGCCGAAGAAGACCGGCATTGACCCGCTGGCCTTCGTCTCGAAGACCGCCCAGATAGGCAACGATGTCTATATTGCCCCGTTTGCATACATCGGTGACGGTGTCAAGATAGGCGACAACACCAAGATATTCCCGCATGTCTGCATTTACGACGGTTGCCAGATTGGCAACAATGTCACCATTCATGCCGGCAGTGTCATCGGTGCCGACGGTTTCGGCTTTGCCCCCAGTCAGGCTGGCTACGACAAGATTCCGCAATTAGGCATCGTCGTCATTGAAGACGACGTGGAGATTGGCGCCAACACCTGCATCGACCGTTCCACCATGGGACAGACCGTCATCCACAAGGGTGTCAAGCTTGACAATCTGATTCAAGTGGCCCACAACTGCGAGATAGGCGAGAACACCGTCATGTCGGCACAGGTGGGTATGGCCGGAAGCACCAAAATCGGTGCCTGGTGCATGGTGGGCGGACAAGCCGGTTTTTCTGGACACATTCACGTGGCCGACCGTACAATGGTAGGCGCACAGTGTGGCGTGATTGGCGACACGAAGGGTGACGGCGAGACGCTCATCGGCTCCCCCCACATGGACACCAAGACCTTCTTCAAGGCCAAGGCCCTCTACAAGCGGCTGCCCGACATGTACCGGGAGATAGGTGCCCTGCGCAAGGAAATTGAGGAACTAAAAAAGAACAAAGAAATATGATGAAACAAAGAACGCTGAAAGGCAGCTTTTCCCTCTTCGGAAAAGGACTGCATACCGGACTGAATCTCACGGTTACCTTCAATCCGGCACCAGAGAACACCGGTTACAAGATACAGCGTATTGACCTGGAAGGACAACCCACTATTGACGCCATTGCCGAGAACGTGATTGACACACAGCGCGGCACCGTACTGGGAAAGAGCGACGAAATCAGGGTCAGCACCGTTGAGCATGGCCTCTCGGCACTCTATGCCCTGGGCATTGACAATTGCCTGATTCAGGTGAACGGGCCAGAGTTTCCAATTCTTGACGGCAGTGCCATACAGTATGTTGACAAAATCAATGAGATAGGCATTGAAGAGCAGAACGCACCCAAAGACTGGTATATCATTCGCAAAAAGATTGAGGTAAAAGACGAAAAGACCGGTTCCTGCATTACGATTCTGCCTGACGAGGACTTCTCCATCACCGCCATGTGCTCGTTCGAGTCGAAATTCATCAACTCACAGTTTGCCACGCTCGACAATCCTCAAGACTATGCTAAGGAAATTGCCAGTGCACGCACGTTTGTCTTTGTGCGCGACATTGAGCCACTGCTGCAGGCCAACCTCATCAAGGGCGGCGACCTGGACAACGCCATCGTCATCTACGAACGGCAGACCACGCAGGAGCGCCTCGACATGCTGGCCGACATGCTGCACGTGGAGCATCGCGACGCTACCGACCTGGGCTACATTCAACACAAGCCCCTGCAATGGGAGAACGAATGCACGCGCCACAAGCTGCTTGACGTCATCGGTGACATGGCACTGATAGGCAAACCCATCAAGGGACGCATCATTGCCACCCGCCCCGGGCACACCATCAATAATAAGTTCGCGCGTCAGATACGCCGGGAAATCCGCAAGCATGAGATTCAGGCACCCATCTACGACCCGAACGAGGAACCGGTCATGGACGTGAACCGCATTCGCGAACTGCTGCCTCACCGCTACCCCATGCAGCTGGTCGATAAAGTCATCTCACTCGGTGCTACCAGCATCGTAGGCATCAAGAATGTTACCGGCAACGAGCCGTTCTTCCAGGGTCACTTCCCTGAGGAGCCCGTCATGCCCGGCGTGCTGCAGGTAGAGGCCATGGCACAATGCGGCGGTCTGCTCGTGCTGAACACACTGGAAGAGCCAGACCGCTGGTCCACGTATTTCATGAAGATTGACGGTGTGAAATTCCGCCAGAAGGTGGTGCCGGGCGACACGCTGATCTTCAAGGTTGACCTGCTGGCTCCCGTCCGCCACGGCATATCGTCCATGAAAGGCTACATCTTCGTGGGTGACCACGTTGTTGCAGAAGCCACATTTACCGCCCAGATAGTGAAAAACAAGTAACACATCAGCATTATGAATCAAATACATCCGCTGGCAGTAGTTGACCCCGAGGCAAAGCTCGGCGACGGAAACGTGATAGGTCCCTTCTGCGTTATCGACAAGAACGTTGTCATTGGCGACAACAACAAACTTCTCAATAATGTCACCATTCATTTTGGTGCACGCATCGGAAACGGCAACGAGTTCTTCCCCGGTGCCAGTATCTCAACGAAGCCGCAGGACCTGAAGTTCAAAGGCGAGGAAACCACCTGCGAAATAGGCGACAACAACTCCATCCGCGAAAACGTGACCATCAGCCGTGGAACGGCGTCGAAGGGCAAGACCGTGGTAGGCAATGGTAATCTGCTGATGGAGAACATGCACGTGGCGCACGACTGCGTCATCGGCAATGGCTGCATCATTGGCAACTCCACCAAGTTTGCCGGTGAGGTAGAGGTTGAGGACTTTGCCATCATTTCCGCCACCTGCCTGTTTCACCAGTTCTGCCGTGTGGGTAGCTACATCATGTTCCAGGGCGGCACACGTACCAGTCAAGACATTCCGCCTTACGTCATTGCCGGTAAAGAGCCCGTGCGCTATGCTGGCGTGAACCTGATAGGGTTGCGTCGTCGCGGATTCAGCAACGACATCATCGAGGCTATTCACGATGCTTACCGAATCATCTACGCGAAGGGTGTCCTGAAGGACGGCATTGCCGAAGCCCGTGCCAAATATCCCGACTCGAAAGAGGTGGAGTATATCTGCTCTTTCATCGAGAACTCAAAGCGCGGTGTCATCAGATAGGCTTTTTTCGAATTGAATACCCTCATTGTCATCATAGGTCCGACGGCTGTTGGCAAGACCCGGCTTACCATTGAGCTTGCCCGACGTGAGCACATTCCTATTATTAATGCTGACTCGCGCCAGATATTCCGCGAGATGGCTATCGGCACTGCCGCTCCCACGGCAGAGGAGCAGACACAGGCAAGACACGAGTTTGTGGGCATGTTGAACTTGGAGGACTATTATAGTGCCTCCATGTTTGAACAGGACGTGTTGGCATGGTTAGGCAACCACTTCCGAACTTGCGACACAGCCATCATGAGCGGCGGCAGCATGATGTACATCGACGCCGTGTGTAATGGCATTGACGACATTCCCACCATTCGTGACGACATACGTGCCACCATGAAACAGCGGTTGCAGGATGAGGGCTTGGAGGCCCTTTGCGACGAGTTGCAACGGTTAGACCCTGAGCACTATGAAGTGGTAGATAGAAAGAACACGCGGCGGGTGGTGCATGCACTGGAAATCTGCCACCAGACGGGAACCACCTACACCTCGTTCCGTAAGCAACAGAAGAAGCAACGCCCCTTCCGCATCATTAAAATAGGTCTGAACCGTCCGCGCGAGGAGCTCTATGAACGAATTAACCGGCGGGTTGATGACATGATGGAGAGAGGATTTCTCGACGAGGCACGAAGACTCTATCCGCGTCGCCACCTGAATGCCCTCAACACGGTAGGCTACAAAGAGCTGTTTGCATATATGGACGGTACGTGGACTCTCGACGAGGCCGTTGAGCGCATCAAGGGTAACACCCGCCGCTATGCCCGCAAGCAGCTGACTTGGTTCAAGCGTGACGAAAGCGTCATGTGGTTCCATCCCGACGAAAAAGAAAGAATACTGGAATATATTTCTTCAAAATGAAAAAAATACTGAATCAAATAATTCACTTACCGGCAGCAGCCTGGAGATGGTATAAGGGGCTGTATAAAGGCAGGGCATGGTACACCAAGGCCCTGCTCGGTGTGGCTTCGTTCGTCATCGCCTTCATCCTGTATTTGGTAGCGGTTGACATCAACTTCCTCTGGCTGTTTGGCAAGTCGCCGGGCATGTCGGCCATCATGAACCCCACAACCGCTGAGGCATCAGAGATTTATAGCGCCGACGGCCAGGTTATCGGCAAGTTTTTCAGCGAGAACCGCACGCCCGTTCAGTACGAGGACGTGAATCCCGTCTTCTGGGAAGCCCTCATTTCTACTGAGGACGAGCGTTTCTACCACCACTTCGGCATCGACTTCGGTGGTGTGGTAGCCGCGGCCAAGGACTATGTGGTTCATCACGATGCGCGTGGTGCTTCGACCATCACGCAGCAGCTTGTGAAAAACATGTTCCGCGTCCGCACGCAATACTCCACGGGTCTGCTGGGAAACATTCCCGGCCTGAAGATGCTCATCATGAAGAGTAAGGAGTGGATTACGGCGGTCAAGATTGAGATGCTGTTCGACAAGAAAGAGATTCTTACCATGTATGCCAACACCGTCGATTTCGGCTCGAACGCCTTTGGCATCAAGACTGCCTGCAAGACCTACTTCGGAACAACGCCCCAGAAACTGACAGCCGACCAGGCTGCCATTCTGGTGGGAATGCTGAAAGCTACAACTTTCTACAACCCCCGGCTGAACCCCAAGAACTCGCTGAAGCGCCGCAACGTGGTGCTGAACAACATGCTGGCGCACGGGTTCATGACGCAAGCGGCTTACGACACGCTGAGGACGAAACCCATCAAACTGGACTACAGCGTGGAGAGCAACTACGACGGACAGGCTCAGTATTTCCGCGAAGCCGTAGCCAACGAACTGAAGGAATGGTGTGAGGACAACGGACTGGACCTCTACACCAGCGGTCTGAAAATCTACACCACCATTGACACACGCATGCAGAAATATGCCGAAGAGGCTGCCGTGAAGCAAATGCGACAGGTGCAGCGCAACTTCGACGCTCACTGGGGCAACACCAACCCCTGGCAGGACGAGCGGCACCAGGAGATAGCCCACTTTATTGAGGATATTGCCAAGCGTCAGCCGTATTACAAGTTCCTGATGCAGAAGTTCGACGGTCAACGGGATTCCGTCAACTACTATCTGAACATCCCCCACAAGGTCAAGCTGTTCGACTACGAGAACGGTACGATAGAGAAAGAAATGAGCACCATGGACTCCATTCGCTACATGGTGCACTTCATGCATTGCGGTTTCGTGGCCATGGAGCCTCAGACGGGACACGTCAAGGCATGGGTCGGCGACATTGACTTCAAGTCGTGGAAGTACGACAAGGTGACGGCCATGCGCCAGCCGGGCTCTACGTTCAAGCTCTTTGTCTATACAGAGGCCATGAATCAGGGCATGACACCGTGCGACACACGCCGCGACGAGTACATTTCCATGAAAGTCATGGACAACGGGAAGGAAAAGACGTGGGCCCCCACCAATGCCAACGGCTATTTCACGGGTGCTGACATGCCGCTGAAGAGTGCCTTTGCGCAAAGCATCAACTCTGTGGCCGTGAAGTTAGGTCAGGAGGTCGGCATTCAGAATATTGTGCGTACAGCCCACAACATGGGCATCAACAGCGAGCTCAACCCCACCCCTTCGCTGGCTCTTGGGGCAAGCGACGTTAACCTGCTGGAGCTGGTGAACAGCTACGCCACGGTAGCCAACAATGGCGTACACCAGGCACCGGTCCTGGTCACCAAGATCGTTGACCGCGAGGGTAATGAAATCTACAAGACCCCCCACGTGAGCTCGCAGGCCATCCCTTACCGCAGTGCCTTCCTCATGCAGCAGCTGCTGAT
>Ga0310691_10009271_pt1 | contig 10027 bp, 9 predicted proteins | sample 176DNAGHGlowgp2_FD_203887 | JGI IMG/M metagenome (GOLD analysis project Ga0310691, IMG submission 203887) | Sheep rumen microbial communities from Palmerston North, Manawatu-Wanganui, New Zealand - 1766 DNA GHGlow gp2 (v2) (version 2) | ecosystem: Host-associated > Mammals > Digestive system >...
CTATTCAGGGAATGTTAAGAACATTGGGTGGAACACGAATCACTAATTCAGAGAATGTGGACATCGCCGATGGTATAGAAGAATTTTTAGGCAGTGACACGAACTGTCTCACCTACTGGCATCGGTTACTCGCCGATGACTGTCCTATTCACTTCCTCTACAAGGATATGAAAGATGATGATTTACCACTGTCTGATGATCTTTACATAAAAATGAATGCTCGGGGTAAGCAACTAACTGATTTTGAAAATTTCAAGGCCGATCTGATTGGATATGCGCCCAATCCAGACAAACCGAACGAAAAGCTTTTAGACATAGAGACAGCCTCACTGATTGACAATCTATGGACCGATGTCTTTTGGAAAGAGGCTTGCAACAAGAAATTGTATTCAGTCGATGAAATATACTTTAAATTCCTTCGCAGATACTTCCTCGACCGCCTGATTGCGACATCATCTCTTAAAGTCGAGGATTTAACGAAACACCCACTTTATCAAGACCTTTACAAAGGGCAAAAGGAATACGACGGACTAAAAGAGTACAAAGACGTACTGACAGAAAGCACTGTAAACAATCTGAAAAAATTGTTTGACCGATGGAATGAAGTATCTGTCAGTCCACACTGGGAACAAGGGGAAACGTTTGCATTCATACCAAGGTACATAATAAAAGAATCAGATGAAAATGGTATCCCTAAGGTAGTAGAGGTCTCCACTATCAGTCAGAAGGAACGAGCCGTGTTCCATGCCATTGTCTGCTACTTCGAGGAGAACGAGACATTTAATCAAGAGTTTTTTGATGAATGGAAAAGATTTGCATGGAACATAGTAGAAAACAGCCGATTACAAACAGAAGAAGCCATGATAGGTGCTATCTGGCTATTTGAAGAGTTGCGACCTCATTGTGGTAACATTCGGCAATTTCTAGCTTCATCTGCCAAAATTATATCGAACTATGCAGAGCGGCAAATGAATGAAGAGCGCTTCAAAGCACAGCTGCTGACTAGCGATGCCAATCTGTGGAAGCCGCTTCTCCACGAGGCTGAGAATATGGGCTTCTTCCGAGGGTGTATAAGCTGCCTACTTCGTCTCGACAAGAAAGACTTCGTAGCGGATATAAACGTCTTTACAAAAAAAATGTCCAAAGCCAAATTATATTTTGATTTCAAGGGAATCAAAGATGATTATGTGGTTTCCCTGACTCAAGCTCTTATACGAACCACACATAGATGGGAACAATTAGTAAATCAATACTTGTATGATTCAAGTACCGAAGGATGGAAAAATAACATACTGAACAACAGTCTCGGTTATTATCAAGAGATTCACGAACTATTGACCGCAGAAAAATTGGAAAACCTACCATTTGTAACTATTAATGTGGAAGATGGAGAATGTATTGAATCAGCAAATGCTATCAAGAGAGTGTTGTCTGAAACGAATTTTTTAAATATAGAGAACGAAAAATATGGGAAGATTATTTGTTCGGGTTCTAAATGGCGCATTCGAAGGATTGGTGAAGTCTATACATTTTTCCCAAGCAACAAACACGAGGCTTTTTGCTTCGACTGTACATACACCGCTAATGGCTTGTCGTTTCGTAGAAATGAATTATTACACCACTCCAAAATTGAACCTTATTCAAAAGATTACGAAGGCATTTTCTGGGGCTGGAACATTTATTTCTACTACAATGGGAACTCATACAAGTGGGATTATACCAACGACATCTATCTCCTCAATCGTCTTGACCATCAGAAGAAAAGGCCACATAAAAATGATAACGGGGACGAGTATTTCTGCATTCATATGAATGAAATGCAAGAAATCACGCAGCAGGGATTACTTATTCGCCTAACAAACTTAGCAAAAGAGGCAGAACTATGACTACCTACATCTCCAACACCACTCACTACAAAGAAGTGCTTTCACAGGTTCAATCCGTGAAACACTTGCTTTGGATTGGTAACGCTGACATCAAAGACCTTTATGTAGATGTGGGCAAAGAGAAGAAGCCATTCCTGGCACTCCTTTTCCAACTCATTCGGCGTGGGGGTGGAGATGAATCTGCATATCTATAATACATTCAGTATATAAATCTTATGAAAACATTAGCAAACCTATTGAAAGAATTTGACGGCAGACATTTGACGGAATCGCAATTAACAGAACAGTTTGAGATGATTGCAAAGGCTGCCATATATGGAGGACATTTCCGTGTTAACGATGAAGATGACATTTACATTGTAGAAGTGGAATTCTATTTTCATTCTGAAGATGATACTGTAAGCAGTGTTCACGACTTTGCGATGTATCATCGAGGAACAGTTGACTGGTTCCCTGTTGGCTCCTTACATCCACACCGTTCAGGGATTGATGTGACATTCGAGAGGAAAGGCGCATATCGTGCCAGTTTCTTGATTAGGAAATATGCAATCAAAGATGAGATTGTCAGTACTCCCAGTTACTTGCCAGAAGACTTGATTGGGTACACAGGTTGTGTTTTAGGCGATGGTCCAAAAATAGAATGGAGGGATACAAACTACGATGACGCACCACTGAAAAGAAATCCAAGAATCAAGGTGCGAGCTTATGATGAGCAAGGAATCCCCCTTAATGATGATAAAGGTAACAAGCAATATGACGATCGCCTTTGGCGGTTCACAAAAGCATGACATCAAATGAAAGAAACTATTTTTATATCTGAATGGCTCAAAAAGGGTTATCCTTTGGTGTATAAAAGTCTGTGCCATGCGTTTGACGAATGCAAGGTCTCGTTCCAGATGATGCCTTACTCCAACGACATTTGGTGTCGTGACTTCATGCCTATTCATATAGGTAATGGCAAATATGTAGGTTATAACTACCGCCCAGATTATCTGTGGGACATTCCATCCCAAAGGCAATACATCACGAATCAGTTTGCGGCTTGTGAAGATTTTGGTTTTGAAATGGCTGAAATCATGGATATTATCTTTGATGGTGGGAATTATGTTAGATGCGGAGAGAAAGTCTTGGTAACAGACAAGATTTTCATGGAGAATCCTCAATGGCGACCACTGCGTCTGATAGAGCGGATGGAAGAAGCGTTTCAAGCAGAGGTGATCCTCCTGCCTTGGGATATGGAGGACGAATGTGGCCACGCTGATGGAACGGTGGCTTGGTTAGGTAGTAATCGCATACTCATGAATAACTACCGACAGTTAGAGAAGGGTAAAGACAAGCCTTTCACGAAGAGGGTCATGAAAATATTGGAGGCGCACTTTGACATTACAGAACTTAGCTATGACTGTAAAATTCATCCAGATAGTTGGTGCTATCTCAACTATTTAGAGACCGACAATGGAATTATCCTACCTGCTTTGTCAGAAACAATGGATTGCGACAACGACCTTGCTGCACTTGAGTGTTTCAAGGCACTTTTCCCCAAAAAGGAAGTGGTTCAGGTCTTTGCAGCACCTCTAATCAAAAAAGGTGGCGCTATCCATTGCATCACATGGAACTTATTTCAGCAATAGTCTATGCTCATCTATATTTCCAACACAGACCACTACAAAGAAGTGCTTTCACGGGTTCAATCCGTGAAGCACATGCTTTGGATTGGTACGGCTGATATCAAAGACCTCTATGTGGAGTTAGGCAAAGAGAAGAAACCATTTCTGTCGCTCATTGCCCAATTAATTCGGCGTGGTGTGGAGATACGACTAATTCATGCAAAGGAACCTGGCCAAAACTTCCGGGATGATTTTGATAAGCACCCTACATTATTTAATAGACTGGAGAGGGCTCTGTGCCCACGGGTTCACTTCAAAATTATTGTCTTTGACTGCAAGGAGGTATATATTGGTAGTGCGAACCTTACGGGGGCAGGGCTTGGCATGAAGGCTGCATCGACTCGTAACTTTGAAGCGGGCATCTTGACTGATGATCCCGCCATCGTGGAGCAAGCGATGAATCAGTTCGACGATGTTTGGATAGGGAAACATTGCAAGTCCTGCCGTCGCAAAGATGTCTGTTTAGACCCCATCGCATAAATTTTGCTTCTTACTTTGCATCGAAATTAAAAGTTAAACCCTGCGAAAGAAAGAGTAATATGGAAACAAAGAGCAAAAGTAAGAAGTCAGCTGCAAGCCGTAAGCAAGTTTCTGAATTGACATTGCTGAGAGCCATTGAGATGGTTGTGGAAGAGTCAAGGGATTCAAAGCTGAGTGATAGATCCATGAAGAAGATGTTCTACGGCAGCAAGGTTCAGAAGCAGGTGATGGAACTCCGTTCGTTCCTTTCCCCCGATAAGTATAATGAGATTCGGAATCGAATGAGGTCGTCAGGGTTCAGAACGGGGTTTGCCTGCCTCTTCTATGGTGGGCCTGGCACTGGCAAGACCGAGACCGCTTACCAGCTGGCTCGTGAGACGGGAAGGGACATCATGGTTGTGGATGTCCCTCAGATAAAGAGCAAATGGGTCGGCGACTCGGAGAAGAATATCAAAGCGCTGTTCGACCGTTACCGCGAACTGGTTCGCAAGGAAACGGAGAAAGGTGGTAAGGCACCAATCCTGCTCTTCAATGAGGCAGACGGCATCATTGGCGTCCGTAAACAAGGGGCTCAGAATGCCGTTGACAAGATGGAGAATACCATCCAGAATATCATCCTTCAAGAGATGGAGTCGTTGGACGGTATCATGATTGCCACCACCAATCTTACTGAGAATCTTGACACGGCATTTGAGCGCAGGTTCCTCTACAAGATATGCTTCGAGAAACCAGATGCCGCGGTGCGCAAGAGCTTATGGATGTCCATGATGCCAAATTTGTCCGAAGCGGATGCCTACACCCTCGCCGAGAAATATGACTTCAGCGGAGGACAGATAGAGAACATCAGCCGCAAAGCAACAATCAACGCTATTCTGTATGGCGAGGAGGGCAGTGGCCTTGACACCTTGCTTGAATACTGCAATGCCGAACGGCTGAATCATCATGGACAGAAGAAGATGTGGTTTTTGTTAGAACTACATCACCTTGTAGTTACGCAGTTTATGGGATTAAAAATTTAATCCTTAAAACATGCAAGTGGAATAATCTTAACGCCGTAAGATTGAGTGTATGTGGTTTCTCGTTTTGTTTTTTTGTGGTATTCCTTGGTATAGCGAGATAGCAGCTACCGGAGTTGAGGCGGTGGTGCTCGGGTGAAACACCAGTTCAGCATGATGTTATGCAACCTTCATCATTTTAAGCCTAAATAATTGACTCACAATAAACTAGTTCAAAATAAACCTACATCAAACCTACATCAAACCTACATTGGACCTACATGATGATGGTTGCATGTAGGTTTTATGTAGGTTTGTTTCGATGCAACCTTCTATTACTCAGTAGTTTAAGCAGGAAATGATGAAGGTAGTCATTATTTAGGCGAGGTCAAAAAAATGATGCAGGTCCAACAGCATTCTGATGCTGTACGAATGGTGGTTTGATGCTGAACGAAAGCAGGTTTGATGCTGAACGATTTTCCGTCAACCCTTCTCCCCCCTCCGGGGGGATTAAGGGGGGCCGTCAATTACATCACGGTGTAAGGTTGATTGCATCGAGGTGTAAGTGAGATTACATCAAGGTGTATTTTCATTTTGACCATGGGCAATTGGTGGATTGATGCTGGTCAAAACTAGATTGGGCCATGATATAATGAGTCAAGGTGCAAAGTGAAAAATGTGATCTAAAAAGGAAAAAAGAGAAGGTGAACACCTCGATTGGTGCTCACCTTCTGCTCTGTTTATTGCTTTAGCTGTTGGAGCTGTGATTACATCATTCCGCCCATTCCGGGAGCGCCCATAGGCATTTCGGGCTTGTCCTCCTTGGCATCGCAGATGACGCACTCGGTGGTGAGGAACATTCCGGCAATGCTGGCTGCGTTCTCAAGAGCAACGCGGGCTACCTTGGCCGGGTCGATGATTCCGCAGGCCTTCAGAGCTTCGTACTTGTCGGCACGGGCGTTGTAGCCGTAGTCGTTTTCACCGCCCTTCACGTTGTTCACTACAACGCTGCCTTCCAGACCGGCGTTCTCCACAATCTGACGCAGAGGCTCCTCGATGGCACGCTCTACGATGCGGATACCTGTGGTCTCGTCTGCATTCTCACCCTTGAGGCCTTCGAGGGCGCTGATGGCGCGGATGTAGGCAACGCCGCCGCCGGGGATAATACCCTCTTCGATGGCTGCACGGGTGGCGCAGAGTGCGTCGTCAACACGATCCTTCTTCTCCTTCATCTCGGTCTCGGAGGGAGCACCTACATAAAGCACTGCAACGCCGCCGCTGAGCTTGGCCAGACGCTCCTGAAGCTTCTCTTTGTCATAGGAGGAGGTGGTGTTGGCAATCTCGTTCTTGATCTGGTTGATGCGATCCTTGATGAGCTCGCTCTGGCCGTGGCCGCTGACGATTGTGGTGTTGTCCTTTGAGATATTCACCTTGTCGGCAGAACCGAGCATTTCAATGGTGGCCTGTTCGAGCTTGAGACCCTTCTCCTCGCTGATAACTACACCGCCGGTGAGGACAGCGATATCCTCAAGCATGGCCTTGCGGCGATCGCCAAAGCCGGGAGCCTTGACAGCGCAGATCTTGAGCTGGCTGCGCAGACGGTTCACCACGAGGGTTGTCAGTGCCTCGCTGTCAACATCCTCTGCGATGACGAGCAACGGACGGCCGGTCTGTACGGCGGGTTCGAGGATAGGCAGGAATTCCTTCAGGTTGGAGATCTTCTTGTCGTAGATGAGGATGTAGGGGTTCTCCATCACACACTCCATCTTCTCGGTGTCGGTGACGAAATAAGCGGAGAGGTAACCGCGGTCGAACTGCATACCCTCTACAACGCCGATGGTGGTGTCGCGGCCCTTGGCCTCCTCAATGGTGATAACGCCATCCTTGGACACCTTCTTCATGGCTTCTGCCAGAAGCTTACCAATCTCGGGATCGTTGTTGGCGCTTACGGTTGCTACCTGCTCAATCTTGCTGTAGTCGTCGCCTACCTGCTCGGAGATGCTCTTGATGTATTCCACGACACGAGCCACGGCCTTGTCGATGCCGCGCTTCAGGTCCATGGGGTTGGCACCGGCGGTGACGTTTTTCAGACCCTCGCGGACGATGGCCTGTGCCAGTACGGTAGCGGTGGTTGTGCCGTCGCCTGCATCGTCGCCGGTCTTGGAAGCGACACTCTTCACGAGCTGTGCGCCTGCATTCTGGAAGGCATCGGCCAGCTCGATTTCCTTGGCCACGGTAACACCGTCCTTGGTGATCTGAGGTGCACCGAACTTCTTCTCGATGATTACATTACGACCTTTCGGGCCGAGGGTCACCTTGACGGCATCGGCCAACTGATCAACGCCCTGCTTCATCTGTTCGCGGGCTTCGATATTGAATTTTATTTCTTTTGCCATAACTTTATTTAATTAAATTAATAATTCAAGTTTCGCATTTGCTCAACATCCTTGTAGTTAAGAAGTTAAGAAGTTATCGCTTCACTCGCCCTACGGGCTGTAGTTAAGCCGTTACTCTTGCGGCTGATTTTACACTCTTCGACATTTGGCTTAACTTCTTTAACTACTGACTACTTAACTACTTCAGAAAGTTGTGTTACTTTATCATTTAAGTATTGCCACGACGTCACTCTGTCGCATGATGAGGTACTTGTTTCCCTCGTGCTCGATCTCGGTGCCGGCGTACTTGCCATAAAGAACCTGGTCGCCTGCTTTCAGCACCATCTCTTCGTCCTTGGTGCCTCCGCCTACGGCCACAACAGTACCCTGAAGGGGCTTTTCCTTAGCGGTGTCGGGAATGATGATCCCGCCTACAGTCTTTGTCTCAGCAGGAGCCGGCTCAATGAGCACGCGGTCTGCTAACGGTTGAATCTTTGCCATAACTTGATTTTTTAAATTTGTTATTTATTTAATATTGAGTTTTTACGATTTTGCGGCCCGGCGTAATAACGATATAACGGTATAACGTAATAACGTGATAGGAAGGCCGCTTTAACATGCGAAATTGCCTGCTGACTTCTGCCATGCAAAATGTGTGCCAATGTGACGCGCTGACAAATTGTCAGTTGGCAGAGAATGTCATGTTCTTGAATTTGCGGGCTTTCCATTGACGCTCTAATCCACGCAGAAGCAGCATAGTCCACAACATAGAGAAGAAGCAGACGCCCGTTACTGCGTTGCCGATGCCAAGAGGGGCGAATGGCACGAGGCAGAGGGCGAAGACGAGGCTGTGAGCGATGAGGCGGTTGCGGCGCCAGATATGCCGCATCTCGTGGCGCCCCCATTGGATTGTGGACAGCCAAACAGTCAGTCCGAGTGAAATGATGAATATCTTGGCGTCCCAGAGCAGGGTGAGAACCTGCCACGTACGGTCGGGGATAGATTCCAATGAGGAGTGGGCTACACCTCTGGTCGCAAACAACAACCCTGTACCGATAAACCAACCGGCCATCATTGGCCAGCAGGCGCGATTGATTACTACAGACCGCCTCTGCCATGCGTCCAAAAGGAAGGCGGCGCAGAGCGGAAGCGTGAGTCCGTCGTGAGTGAAACTGCAGAATATGCCCATAAGGAGCATAACTACATACACACGGCGAAAATCCTTCGAACGGATTCTGTTGTACTGAGACAGAAAGAAGGGAATGATGCACTGTGAAATCAGTTCAAAAATGGCCTCTTCATCGCGAGAAAAGAATATATTTGCTCCCGGAGTGAACAGCAGCAGGAACGCTGCGATGATGACTATTTCAATCGAACTGTCTTTGATGTTCAGGAATCGCGAAACGAGCCACACGAGCAACGTGAACAGCAGAGCCGTGAGCGGAATAATGATTCGTTGGTCCCAAACCATAATGCCATGAACTGGGGTCAGCGCAAGCAGCAGGCAGAGGACTACGAAGATTGCGATATATGTTAATGGTTTCACCATATTAATTTACGATTTGACGATTTACGATTTGGGGCTGCGCGCAGCCCAAAGCTCATAGGAGTTTATGATGTTTTGCCAAAGCACATAACAACCGGCACCGACGCTGGCAACCGGAGGGAGATAAAGGGTCGATACCCAAATGGCCAAAGCCGTGTTCTTTTGGAACATTGCTTGCCCGCTCTCTATCGGCACGCCGAGACGGTGGCCCACAGCCCGCCCGATAGCGAACTGAACTAAAGCAACCAAGAATGAAAGTACGGCGATAACGATCAGCAACGTAAGTGGAGCCTCACTGTGAACAATGTTGCGAACGGTGACTCCGGCTGTTATTGCCAGAGAGAAAGCCCAGCTGTAGAATGCAAGGTCGGGCGATGCAATAATATAGTTGTAAATACCGATGAATGGGCGAATTTTGTAGTGCGCTCCCATCCTGACAATAACGCCGAGAAGCAGGGGAAGAAGCAGGACTATTGCCATCTTCTCAAGAATCCTGAAGAAGGTGGCAAGGAAACTGAAGCCCGGGGATGGAGACACTAACGGGAAGACTGCTGGAATAGCTACCGCCGTAACTATGGAAGAGAGCAGGACGAAAGAAGTCATCGCAGTGAGGTTTCCTCCCAGCTTGGCCGTGACAACAGGTGAGGCCGAGGCGCAAGGGGCAATAACACACGTGAGCAGGGCAAGAGCGACGCAGAAGAATGACTTCCTCTCGGGATCTACGTACTCTGTATATAACAGAATCAGCAGTGTCACGAAACCTACCAGCATCAGTTGCAACAGAACAACCACTATATGCCAGCGGCGCAGCCCCATAAGATGGAAATCGACTTTTGAGAAGGTGATGAACAGCGTTGCGAACACCGACATCGGGAATATTACGGCGATAACCTCACCGAATGTGACAGCTGCATCTTCCAGTTGCGGAACGAAGGCAAAAACTAAATATAAAGCGGTGCCAAGGATGATTGCAACGGGAAGTGTCCAATTTTTCAGCAAACTTACTATCGAATGCATGTCTATGCGGGCCCTTTTTCTCAGTTTTGGGCTTTATTTATTGGTTATTTTGACGAAAAAC
>Ga0310691_10009272_pt1 | contig 10027 bp, 9 predicted proteins | sample 176DNAGHGlowgp2_FD_203887 | JGI IMG/M metagenome (GOLD analysis project Ga0310691, IMG submission 203887) | Sheep rumen microbial communities from Palmerston North, Manawatu-Wanganui, New Zealand - 1766 DNA GHGlow gp2 (v2) (version 2) | ecosystem: Host-associated > Mammals > Digestive system >...
TACAGGTGGAGGAGCTTCCACCCTAACAATGCAACTTTCAAAAAACTTCTATACAAGTACTAATGACTCTGGATGGGAAGGTATTAAACGTAAATTCACAGACGTATATATGGCAGTATTTAAAATAGAACCTGCTTATTCAAAAGAACAAATTCTTGAATTTTATGTTAACTCATTCTTCTTAGGTAATGGATATGGTGTTGAAGTTACATCTAAAAATTACTTTGGTAAAAGTGCTAAAGACTTAAACTTAGCTGAAGCAGCACTAATCGCTGGATTATTCCAAGCACCAGGTACATATAATCCATATACTAATCCGGAAGCAACTGAAGATAGAAGACAAACAGTATTATATTTAATGAGTAGACATGGATATATAACTGATGAAGAATATGAAATAGCTAAAAAAATGACTGTTGAAAAAATAGTTAAAGAAAATACTGGTAATGATATTGCTAGTGGTATAGTTAATCAAGATTATCAACAATTCGTTGATATGGTTATTAAAGATGTTAGAGAAAAAACTGGTGAAAGTCCATATACTAAATCAATGGTAATATATACAACTATGGACCCAGATAAGCAAAAACATGTATCTGATATTATGAATGGTAAAACATATACATGGGAAAATAAAAAGGTACAAGCTGGTATAGCTGTAATTGATATAAATACAGGTGCTATCGCTGCTATAGGTGGTGGACGTAATGTTAAACAAGCAAATACATTTAACCGTGCAACTGATTTAAATCACCAAATTGGTTCTACCGCTAAACCACTTTATGATTATGGTCCAGCTATTGAATATTTAAACTGGAATACTGGTACTACTATAAATGACTCACCTTACACATATAGCAATGGTAAACAAATTACAAATGCAGATGGTGGTTATACAGGATATCAAACAATTACAACACACTTAATGAAATCAAGAAATATACCTGCTTTAAAAGCATTCCAATCAACAAGTAATGATGACAAAGTTAAATTTGTTACAAGTTTAGGACTTGCTCCTGAAATATTCTCTTGTGATGATGGATATAGATTAAATAGAAATAAATGTATTAATAAAGAAAATGCTAATGATATAAAAGATGCTAAAATAACAAAACCACTACATGAAGCACATTCTATTGGTGGTTATAATGGTGAAAGTCCACTTGATATGGCTGCAGCTTATTCAGCATTCGGAAATGGTGGATACTACAATGAACCATATAGTTTCACTAAGATTTTATATAACGATACTGGAGATGTATACGTAAACAAAACTGAAACAAAACAAGTTATGAGTGATGCTACTGCATACATGGTAACTTATATGTTACAAAAAACTGCAGAATATGGTATCGATACCGCTAATGGTCTTAAAAATATTAATGGTATACCATATGCACTTAAAACTGGTACTACAAACTTTGACTTAGAAACATTTAGATCAAAACATTTACCATACGGAGCCGTTAACGACTTATGGGCTGTTGGATATAATACTGAATATGCAGTAGCAGTATGGTATGGATATGATAAAATATCTGATGGTACAAATAGATTAAGTCATCATCATACAGATTTATTCGTAAAAGTTGCTAAAGGTATGTGGACAAGTAAAGCTAAATTTAAACGTCCAGATTCAATTGTAGAAATAGCTACAGAAACAAATACTGCAACTTCCCTACTTCCTGGTAAAAATACACCAAGTAGTGCTAAAGTTAAATCATTATTTATATCAGGTACTGAACCTAATAAAGTATCAACTAAATATGATCCACTTCAAAATGTATCTAATGTATCTGGTTATGATAATGGAGATGGTACAGCAACCATCTCATGGACAAAGATACCAACTCCTGATGCATTAAATAAAGATTACATCGAAGGATACTTAGATAAAAATAAATTACCTGGTGCTTCAGTTAGTTCAGTAGCATCTTCAATACTAGGAACTAATAAATCAACATTAGGTGAATTACAATATATTGTTTACTTTGAAGATAATGGTACATTGACACAAGTTGGAAGTACATCATCTGATAGTATAGTTGTATCTGGTTCTAATGGTTCACATAAAGTGGTTGTTAAATCAGCATATTCTAAATATAAAGGTAATATGAGTAGTGGTTCATCTACTACAGTATCTATAAGTGGTTCTACAATATTTGAACCACCTACTGATGAAAATACTGATGAACAAAATACTGAAGAAAATACTGATGAACAAAATACTGAAGAAAACAATTAAAGGTTAGGAATAATTCCTAACCTTTTTTAATATTCAATTAGCTTAATAGGTTTATCAACTTTTTTTAATTTCTTTTTAAACTCACATACCGATTCATATAAATTTTCACTTTCTAATTCATTAAATAATTTATTTATAATATGTACTTTATCAAAATAAAGACTAGTATATATCGATTTCAAAAGCATTAATAATTCCTTATAATTATTATTTTTTATACTATTTATATCCTTATCAGAAATATCATAATAATCAGGATCTATTAATACAATTCCATCCTTTTGATATATTATATTTCTCACTTTAACATCGGACATTATTATATGCATACTAGATAATAATTCAATCATTTCAATTAATCCATCTACACTATTAATTAAATACGATGATTTAACAAGTAATGGATTAATATCATACGGTTCATAATACTGTGCAGTATAACCACTTTTACTAAAAGAATATTTTCCATTAATAAAATTATTATATACATTATCATATTCTTCATCATTTATAATAGTAAATAAGTCATATAATTTTATAAAATGTTTATTATCTATATTACATAATTTATTAAAAACATCATCTTTAATAGCATATTCAGTATATATCCAATACTTTTTTAATATAATACTTTTGTATCTATATATAAAAGCATTAGTTACTATATCATTAATTCTTTCTAATTCATCTATATTAATATCCATCTTAATTAAATCTTTATTATATAAGGACATAACATCACCTGAAAAATTATTATACCTTAAACTACAAAAAAGTCAAAAAAAAATAACTATCCCTGATAAAGATAGCTATTCTAGTTTGAAAGAATTGCTTTATACATCGTTTGTATTATACATACAAACATTTTTTTTGGAATGGATATTATCAGTATCCATCGCAATTTCTTATATTTGGGTTTTCTTTCCCAAAAAGAATTCTCCTACTTAGTGGGTATAAGAAGTTACCTTTCTCCCTGATATAAATTATATATTAATACTTGCATATAAAATTAATTATATACGGTTCGTGATTTATAATAATTATTTTTTTGTATTCTTCATACAATAGATAATTCATTATTTGTTATTAGCAAATAAGGTCAAATATTAAACTATTCTAGAATAAATTAACTTAATAATTTATTTTCAAATATTTTTTCGACATATAAATATTCATATGAATAAATATATTCGGTTTATATTTAAATTATAAATTTGGCGAATTTGGGTATTGACATATATTATATCTTACCTAAGCAATTATATAATATCATAAATTAAAATATATGTAAATACTTTTTACAAAAAAAGTTAAAAAAAATGCATAGTTTATGCATTTTTATACTCTTCTAATATAAAATCTTCTAATTCATCATAACTAACTGTATATGATATTACTCCTATATAACCTGTACCTAATGAATATTTTGGGAATGTAAATGATATTCCATCTTTAGTTAAATACCAATTTTCTTCTTTTTCAATTAATATTTTTAATTTATCATACCATTTTTCATCTAAATCACCTTTATATTCTTGGTGTACTATATAACTAGATAGTTTATTATAGCATTTATCTAATAATTGTGTTTTATCAGTAGTAATTGAATCTAGTGTTAATAAATCACCAGTTACTACACTAAATGTATAACCTTTTCTATCTTCTTTAGAGAATTCTCCTAATGAACCAGATAAATCATATACAAAAGTAAAATATACATCATTTTGTTCTATTACTTTTGGAATATAATTTACACCTACTTTAGAATCTAATTCGTCAACATATAATTTTGATTGTTCAGATATATCATTCCATACAATATCTGAATAAAATGCTAATTGAGATGTAATTTTATCAGCTTGCATTTGAAAATCATCACTTGTTAAAATTGGTAAATATCTTTTATTTTCAATCATTTCCTTTCCTTTTTTATTTTTTAAGGTAAATGATTCTTCTTTATATTCAATTTTAAAGTTTTTAGTTGTCTCTTCTTTTTTAGCTATTTCTTCTTTTTTATATTTTGTATTTTTTTGTACAAGAGATGATGCTTTAATTCCTAGATTTACTCCCATAAAAACTATTATAGCAGTTGCTACAAATATAAATATCACATATGCCTTTTTATTCTTCATATACATTCTCCTATTCTATGTATATTTTATCAAAAAACATAATAAAAAGAAAGTAAATTTAGTTTACTTTCTTTGATATTATATTAATAATATTATCATCTTTTTTTGTTCTAAATATTAAAAACTCATCTTCTTTTGAATAATTCAAATTATATTTATATTTTGAACCAGAAATAATATCATCAATTTCTGTTTTATCAAAATCAATGCTTCCTTCATAAAAAGCTAATACTTCATACTTATAAATTGCTTTATCAGTTTCTAATTCAATATATTTATGTTTATTATAATATTCATAATTATTATATTTTTTAAATATTGATGTTTCTTTTTTCCCATCACCATATATTATTTTTAACTCACTTTTATCAATATTTTGTTTATAATCTATAAATATTTCTCCATTAGTTTTTTTACCTCTATAATTATGAGTTAAGTAATATTTATTATCATCTTTTTGAAACACTATCTCTTCAAAGTTTTCATCATTTATTCTTATAGCACCTTTAATATCATTATTATGATATTTTTTTCTTAAAGCATCAAAATCTATAGTTGGTAAATTATTTGCAGTAGGAACTTCTTGCTCTATAACAGGTTTTCTTTGTATTAGAATATCCTTAGTTTTTCTTTTATCGTTAATATTTACAATTATTATTATTACTGCACTTATAATAAGCACAGCAAATGCTATAAACTTATATTTCTTTATATATTCCATAAATGCCTCTCTTTACATGAAAAAATAATATAGCATATTCATGTATTTGTCAAATTATTAATTTTTTCAAATGAGTATCTTACTCATATATAATTATATATGATAAGTAATAAAAAGTCTATATAACAATTGCAAACAAATTACTAGCTCCTTTATTTACTAATTTAGTCATAACTTGTTGTAATTTAAATCTAGTTCCTTCAGGCATTAAAGATAATTTAGCTTGTATCCCTTCTTTAACTATTATATCTAAGCTTCTTCCAAATATTTCACTTTTCCATACATTATCTTTATCTTTCATTATATGATCTATTAATTCCTTACTTTGAACTTCTGTACCTATAATTGGTTCAAATGTTGATTCTACATCTACTCTTATCATATGTATTGATGGAGCAATTGCTTTTAATTTAATTCCATATCTACTACCTTGTTTTATTACTTCAGGATTATCTAATTTCATATCACTTAATGTGGGGTTAGCAACCCCATATCCAGTCTTCTTAACCATATTAAGAGCATCTTTAACTTGATCATAAGCAAGCTTTGCTTCATTGTATTCCTGAAATAAACTAATTATATCTGCTCTACTATTTACATCTATACCTACTATTTCTTTTAAAACTTTACTATATAATTCTTCACTAGTATCTATATTAATTGTTACAATACCGGTGGATGCATCCACCTTAGATATATAAGTTTTATCTATATATTCACATTCATCAAAATATGAAGTAATTGTATCAATATCTCTTAATTTATCTATTTCTATTACACTTTCTCTTATTTTATTAATATATATTTCCTTTAACCAATGATCTTTATTTAATGCTGCAACCCAGTCTGGCATATTTACTTCTACTTCAAGTACTGGAAATTCATATAATGCTTCTTTTAAAATATTATATATATCTTGTTCATTCATATCTTCTATACTTATAGGAAGTACAGGTATTTCATATTCTTCCATAAGAGATGATGCCAAATGACGAGTATCATCTTTATCAGGATGAGATGAATTCAGTATAACTATGAATGGTTTACCAATACTTTTAAGTTCACTTATTACTCTTTCTTCTGCTTCTTTATATGCTTCTCTTTTTATTTCTCCAAATGAACCATCTGTTGTAACTACAATACCAATACTAGAATGATCTTTAATAACTTTAGATGTACCTATTTCTGCAGCCTCTATAAAAGGTATTTCTTCATCATACCAAGGGGTTCTAACCATTCTAGGACCATTCTCATCTTCATAACCCTTAGAACCCTCTACTATATAACCAACACAATCTACTAGTCTTATATTAGTACTAAAGTCATTTATTTTTATATTTGCCGCAGTACTAGGAACAAATTTAGGTTCTGTAGTCATAATGGTTTTACCATTTGCAGACTGAGGTATTTCATCTAAACATCTTTTACGCATATATTCATCTTCAATATTAGGTACTACTAAATTTTCTATTACTTTCTTTATAAAAGTACTTTTTCCTGTTCTAACAGCCCCTACTACTCCTAGATATATTTCACCGCCAGTACGAGCTGTGATATCTTTTATAATATCAATCTTATCCATTTTTTCCCTACTTTCTTAGTAAGAGTATATGCAATAAAAAATGGTGTTATTACAACACCATTTATTTACCTTTAGAATTATTATATTCTTCTGCCATAGGTCTAACTTCATCTAATCTATTAATACTTTTTAGTCTTTGTTTTATATCTGAAACAATTTCATACCATTCTGGGTCATCTGGGTTCATTTTTTCAGTACAGTATGTTGGATTCATATAATATTCAATTGATTCTGTAACTGGTAATCTAGACCAGTCAATAGAACTATCTTGAAGTTCATTAGGAACAGTTTGTTTATATATTCTATAAAAATCCATTACAAAGTCCATAGCACCAACTTCAGCATTTGGATAATATTGAAATTCAACTTCTTTAGTTGTTTGATTAGTAATAATATTACCACCTAAATTATTTCTCTCTAAACATAATGTACTTTCACCATGACCAGTTTCTAATTCATGAACTGCAAGCATAGTATATAATACTTCATCATCATCTATACCTAATACATTAGCATAATTAATTATAAAAGACTCCATTTCATCTTCAGTATTTATATTATATTGTGTAGGAATCTTTTTATATAAATTCTCTGTATAGAATTCATACACACACTTCATTATTGTTTCTTCAGGATTATTACTATTTAATATAGTATCTCTATATTCTTTGTATACTTGATTCATACAATCTTCATCAAATCCATATATAGAACAATAATCTCTTAGTATATCCATAGGTGGTTTAACCACCTTAGTATTATTTCTTATTTTATCTATAGAAAAAGAACTATCTATACCGGATTCGATTTCTACTTCATCTTCATATTCAGATGTTATACTACTTTCCTCTTCGGGTACTCCATATGCTTTTCCATCACTGGTATATAATTTTACACCACCAGCTATAGCAACTATAACTCCAGTACCTACTAATACTTTTGGTAATAATTCTTTTAATCTCTTTTTTATTTTAGCATATAGTTTTAATCTTATTTTTCTTTCAATTGGTTGTAAAACAGGATCATTTTTTATATTTGAATAATCCTTTATAACAATTCTATCTATTATTTCACGAGCTACTCCATATGAATATGTTATAGTTCTTATTCTAATGCATAAATCTTTACCATTTCTATATCCTACATCCTCTATTTTAGACTTTTTTATATAATCAACTATCATATTCATTGTAGGTTCTATATTTCTACTATTTGGTATTAAGTTATCAATATCTGATACTAACCATTCATTACCACTTTTTACTCCATTAAAAGCATCTATACTTGTTACTTTTTGTATTATCATATTATCACCTATTCTATTAAAAGTTTACCATTATTTTATTTTATTATCAATAAATAATAATCTACTTTATTTTTAGTTGACATTTATTTATTATGATTGCTATAATTAGGTTAAATAAGATAATAAGGTGAGTGTATGATTGAAGAGATATCATTAAAAGAAGAATTATCCGATTATAGAGATAATATTTATGAATGTATAGATAATATTACTAATACAATTAGTGATTCTTTTGATTTTTTTAGCGGTCCTTGGAATGATAGTTTAAATAAAAAATACCAGGAAATATTAAATTGTATTCCTGATATTATAAAAGAAATAAATAAAATAGTAGATAATGATAGCATCTGAATTAGAATATGAAAGAAACTGCTACTACAAATTAAAAGAAGAACTTAGTAATCTATGTGATATGTTAGAATTAAGTATTGATGATATAGATGATTCATCTATTATACTTGATAATTCTTATCTAATTAATGATAATAATATATTTGATAAAAAATATAAAGATATTATTAAAAATTTAAATAATATAAATAACGTACTTCTAGATACAATAATACCTGGTATTGATAATAAAATTGAAGTATTAACCAATGAAATAAATAACTTACTGGAGAAGAAATATGAATAATATTAGTGTAGATTCAAATAAATTAAGAAGTTATGGTTCAGATATTATTAAACAAGCAGATGATTTTAAAAAATTAACAAACACATTATTTAATAAATCTAATAATATAGAGCCTAATATTTTTAATGAGTTTTATATTAAACTTTATAATTTTGGTAAAATGTATGAATTATGTGCTGATAAAATTGAAGAAAGTATGTTAAATAATAAATATGAGTAAACTTGATATTGATATTGATACATTAAAAAATGAATATTTATATAAATTAGATAGTGGTTTAAATAATCTTAATAATATAAATAATTTATTAGAAAGATTAGATAAGCCTAAAAGTTTTAGTTATAATTCATATATTAAAAATTTACCATCTGAATTAGATAATATTAAAAAAGAATGTTTAGATATTAGAAATTATATTATAAAAAGTTGTGATAATTATGTTAATACTTCAAACGAAATTGATGAAATAATAAAAAAGAACTTAATTTGATTAAGTTCTTTTTACTTGGTTTCATTCAATATATCTTCTGCAGTAACATTTGAAGTTTTATTTATATTTATATTAGTATTTGTAGAAACATCATTTCCTAAAGTATTAATATCTACTGTTTCAGAAGAAGAATTTAAATTCATACTTGTGTTTGTACCAACGCTTATATTATTAGTATTTAAATTTAAATCATCCTTTGATGATAAATTAAGTGTTATATCATTAGAATTAGTTCCAACTATGTCACTGTTTATCTTAATGCTATCATCATTATGTTTAATAACAATTTCATCACTATTTACTTTTAATGTTTCAGATTTAATACCATTATTTTCGTCTTCAGGTTTAACAATATTTATATCAGTATTAATTTCATTAATTTGATAATTAATATTATTATCTTCTTCTTCATTATTTATATTAACATTTTGTTTTTCAACATCATTAACCATAAAATTAGAAGAATTTTCAACATCATCATTATTTATTTTTTCATTAATAGATGTTTCAGTTGTACCTCCACTAATTATAGTATCATTCGTTTCATTAAGTATAATATCTTCAGCCTTAGCGGAACCTATATAATCTAAAACCGCAGATTTATCCTCATCATTTAAACTAATATTTTCAGATTCAATACTGGTAGTAACATTTCTAACTTCACTTTTATTTGTTTCATTTTCTGTACTAATGGAAATAGGATTCATGTATACGGTATTTGCATTAACTTGTGTTATTTTATCATCTATTGAAACAAATTGAATAGAATTATTTTTTGATTGTGCAGTTGAAATTAATCCATTAATTTGATTACATGTATTATTTAATTTATTTTCTATTGCATCTGCTAGTGCTCCAATATCATTATAAAGAGCATTAAATATTTCATTTAACACAGGTAAATTATCAAATC
>Ga0310691_10009273_pt1 | contig 10026 bp, 24 predicted proteins | sample 176DNAGHGlowgp2_FD_203887 | JGI IMG/M metagenome (GOLD analysis project Ga0310691, IMG submission 203887) | Sheep rumen microbial communities from Palmerston North, Manawatu-Wanganui, New Zealand - 1766 DNA GHGlow gp2 (v2) (version 2) | ecosystem: Host-associated > Mammals > Digestive system >...
GATGAACGGCTTGCCTGCTTCGTAGAGTTTACGGGCCTGTACTTTGTTAATCTGTTTCATGGGGTTGCCTCCTCTCAATTTCTGTATATATTATAATACATAAAAAGCTATATGTCAAGTTAAATATTTGTGAATTAGACTAAACGGACAGTCTAATTTACATACAGATAATAAAATGGGCTTTCGCCCATTAATCGGTAACAATCATCAGATACCAAAGATAGCGGGTAGTAGTGCTGAAATATTCAGCAAGAGCGCGGCCTTCAGTGCGGGTAGCAACAACAATTTGTTCCTTGGTGGTCATATTCACAACAATGTACTTCATGGGATTGTCCTCCTTTGATTTGATGTATATATTATAACATCATGGGAAGATTTAGTCAAGTTAAAAGTTTGGAAATTAGAAGAACCGTATCATCTAATTTACATATACTTAAAAAGAAATGCGGGATTAATCCCGCAAGTCGCAAATCAGAAGCGGCGTATTGCTTCCGAATAAAGAAATCATTACATCGTGAATCTTATTGCGATTATTCCAAAGGAAATCACGCGCGGCTTTTGTAGTGTAAAAATACTGATAGGTATCAACACCAGTGTCGTTGACGATGTAATCAATAGAATAGAGCGGCAGATTCGGCATGATGTTTTCCTCCCTTGCTTTGATGTATATATTATATCAAATAAATTATGGTATGTCAAGTTAAAAGTAAATGAATTAGATTATACGTTTAGTCTAATTTACAATAGCTTAAAAAATAAGCGCTTTCGCGCTTATCGGTCCCAAAGGGTGAAGGTATCTTCATCGAGGTTGAACGTATAGTCAGCCACAGGAATGTCGTATTGCCGTTCACCGTCAATATCATGGCCGGTCATCACAATGGGCAAAGAAGTGAACTTTTCACCAAAGATAGCGGCATAGGTGTCAAGGGTCTCCATCAGTTCTTTAACAGTCATTGTTATTACCATCCTTTCTTTATCTTGGATACATTATATCAAAAGATAGAATATTTGTCAAGTTAAATAATAGTAAAATAGATTATACGGATAGTCTAATTTACATAAAATAAAAGTAATTCCGCTTGCGGAATTACCAAAGTTTTGTATTCCAAATTTTCCAATCTTCTACGTAGGCAACACAAGAAATTGCCAACAGAATTGCTGCGCTGCGTGAAACTAAGAAGCAAATCAGATTAATCATTTTATTTCCTCCCTTGCTTTGTTGATTATATTATAGCATAAGAAAGAGATATTTGTCAAGTTAATTTATTATGAATTAGAGTAACCGTATAGTCTAATTTACATAAAATTAAAGCGGACTTACGTCCGCTCCAGAATCATCAGAACCTCGCCGGTGTTAGCGTCGCAAACATCAGCGGCGGTAAACCTGTGTGCGGCGAACATGTCGCAAACATGTTCCGCAATTCCATCCATGGTGTCGGTAACTTTCTGATGAAAGCAGTAGCCGTCGTCAGAGGTAAAAACGATGTCAACATTCGCGGAATAGGTGTGCTTGATGATGATTGCCATAGTGGTTATCTCCTCTCTTTTTTGTACTTTTATTATACATCTAATAGTGAGAAAAGTCAAGTTATTTGTCTGTTAATTAGAAGTTCCGTATCTTCTAATTTACATATGTTTAAAAGAAGAGGTTAGTCCTCTTCTTTGATATAGCACGCTACGCGCAACCCCGTTTCAGAGTTGATGCAGTTGTAATACTTGCAAGCGGCCAGAGTGCGGTCAAACAATTCAGCGCGACTGCTACCGCCATAGGGTTCAGTTTCAATCATTGCCACATTGACAGGAACGGCGAACATTTCAGGGCGCAGATTGCAAGCACACATATAAACGGTCTGACCTTCGACAAACAGGTGACGCGCACGAATAGCATAAATCTTCTTGAACATTGTATGTTCCTCCTCTCATTTTCTGAATATATTATAGCATATAGAATAGCCAAAGTCAAATTAAGAGTGTGTAAATTAGACTGTACGTTTATTTTAATTTACACTTACTTAAAAAGAATTAGTGGTTTCCCACTAATTCACTGCCACGTGCGTGATGCGGTCGGTCTCTTCGTGGTCGATGAAGCAACCGTCGCTCTTGCCCTCAACCCAGAAGCTGACGTCGAAGCCATCCTCAAGCGCGTCCACGATTGCCTGTTCGATGGCGATGCGGTGCTGCTCAGCCTTTTCATCAATCTTGTTTGCGGCTCTATTGATGATGGCGCGGAGTTCCTCGGTGGTCATCATATTCAGGGCGATGGTAGCGGTATCGGTGGCGATGGAATCAAAGGTCTTGTTCATGGGGTGTACCTCTCTTTCATTTGATGTATACATTATAGCATATCATATTCCAGAAGTCAAGTTAAACATTTGTAAATTAGATTATACGTTAGATGTAATTTACATAAAATTAAAGGGCGTTTATCACGCCCTGCCCCACTTTAAGCTGTCCCATCGCACGATATTCTTTTCAATGGAGTCCCACACGAAATTGCGCTGGTTAGGGAATCGCAACGTCCCATGGCCGCTGGCAATGTCCCATCCCTGGCACTTGCCAAAGTGCCGTTCAAGCTGCGCGACACATTCCTCAAAGGTGCCGTCATAGGTGAAAACCACAGTGTCCTGATACCGAATGATGTTGGTGTACATTGTATTTGCTCCTCTCGTTTGTTTCTGAATATATTATAACCGATACCATGCTAAAAGTCAAGTTAATTGTTAGTAAATTAGAATATCCGTTTAGTTTAATTAACATAGGATTAAAAAAGAATAGCGTTGCCGCTATTCTTCTTCTTCTTCTTCCCAATAGTTGTTATCGAAATATTCGTTTTCTGCTTCACACCATTCATCTACAAAAACTTCAAAAAAGTTCGGCATGTTCTCGTGCACTTTGGTGAAAAAGTCGTGAAAATTTACGCTGTTCTGAAAATACTCTTCCACGTCATCCCATGTGATATTTTCAGAGGCGTTCTCGCGGGCTTCGTCCTCAGTCTCAAAGGTGTCGCAACCATCAGTCCAAATTTTCATTGTTTGTTACCTCCTTGCTTTTATGTATATATTATATACCGAATCTTGTAATTTGTCAAGTTAAGAATTAGTAAATTAGAGTATCCGTTTACTCTAATTTACATTGTCTTAAAATAGATTGGGGTTAGCAATAAGCTAACCCCATGGTGCGCCAGCACAATATTGAGATTTGGTTACATGCTCGTCCAATTTCCATTGCTTCGCGCTTTGTGCTAACGCGCTTTGACTTGTCGATGTAGTAAATGCCTTCACTGTACCATATGCCGCAATCGCCCTTATAAGCCTTGACTGCGTTAATGGCTTCGCGTGCGTCGCGTGTTTCGATGCCTTCTGTTGCGACTTGCCAACCGCTCTTATAGGTGATGATTCTACCCTTTTTAAGAGTAAGACCGTCGTTGTTAGTGAGCTTGCGAATAGTGCGAATGTTAATCATGGTGTTTGCTCCCTTCGTTGTTTATGTATATATTATAATGGATAGAAGGGAATTTGTCAAGTTAAATATTTGTAAAATAGAATTTACGTTTACTCTAATTTACATTGGTATAATAAAAAATGGGCTTGCGCCCATTAGGTTTCAAGTTCGGTTTCGGTGATGACAATGGTGCCGGTTTCGGTGGTGCTTTCGGTGTACAAGCGCGGGACAAGAACTGTATATTCAATGGTGGTGTAACCTTCGCCATAGGCAAAGTCGGTTACTTCATATTCGGCATGGTGCGCGTACTGAATTGCGTTCTTGATGGCGCTATCCATGTTCTTACAGATAACAACGGTGTCGGCCTCACGGTTATCATAGACAACATACAGATACTTACTCATGGTAGTTACCCCCTTCATTTGATAACTTATTATAACATATCTAATATTAAGAAGTAAGCATGATATGATTAAACGTTTGTGAATTAGAAATCACGTATCGTCTAATTTACATTAGTATAATAAAAGCCGCGCGGTTAGCTACTCCGCGCGGTGCCCTCAAACATTCTTGCGCTTGGGCCGCACATCTTCAAGAGGGCGCACGCAAGGGGAACGGTTTTCAAATGTCAAGGTGGGGTCAGTTCTCCACCGCCAAGTGGTCTGTTGCCCCTTGCTTTAATAGGGTGGATTCATTGTCAAGCACCTCATAAACTATTACAGGATATTTAATGACGATGGAGGAACGGCTGACTACTGCGGTGGCTCGTTCATTCTTTATCTCCCCTTTCGACAAGTCTATTATAGCATAAGATATGGGACATGTCAAGTTAAACGTTAGTTAATTAGATAGTTTATTTTAGGAAATGAAATTAAAGTTTTTCTATCATTATATTATATCATATCAAAATGAAATTGTCAATAGTAAAATAGGATTTTGAATATAAATAGTGTGTTAGTTTTAGGAAAAGAAAATAGAAATGAAATTGGGAAAAGTTAAAGGAAAGTAAAATAAAATTGCCGTTGATTGTAATTTACATAATATTAAAATGAAATTGCGGTTTCCCGCAATTTACCACGTACACATTACTTTTAACATTCCATTTTCTATTTTAGTTACAGTCGAAAAACCAAGTTCTTCTAACTCTGATTTTAAACCTATTTTCAAATAATGGTGTGATTCTTCTGAGGGAAGTCCCATACACAGAAGATTAAAGTCCTCACTTGCGCTTTGAAAGCCGGCATTAGCCGCGGCAAAGTTTGCTTCGTTCATTTTACATAATACCGCAGGAACAAAATCGTTTTTAATACGATTATATTCGGCAAGACGGGCATCAGTAGAAACTTTTCGAAGAGTAGCGGCGTTGTAAATAGGCATCATAGTAATAATCTCCTTTGCTTTTCTTATATATAGTATATCATATATATCTAAGGGCGTCAAGTTAAATGATTATTAATTAGAATATCCGTTGAGTGTAATTTACAAAAAAGCAAAATGAAACGCGGTTGCCCGCGTTTAAGGTTTCTTTGTACAAAGAATAACTCTGGAATAGTGAGTAAGATATGTGATACCGTCCATAGTAAATTGAACGACATCAGAATCTTTAAAGTCACGCCATGTTGTTACTGTGCCCTCAACAATTTCACCGTTGCCGAGTTCAAGAATCGCGTGGGTAAAAGTCTGAGGACTTATGTCCACGCCAATTTGACGATTACCAACTTTACAAGCGGTTAGTGCGAGGGCGAGGGAGAGAATGAGAACCGCACAAATAATTTTCTTCATTTTGGGATACCGTTCCTTTCTTTTTTCTTGAATTTATTATAGCATAATTATTTTGAAATGTCAAGTTAAAAGGTTGTTAAATAGAATTGCCGTTTAATGTAATTTACAATTGTTTAACTTGACATTTCGGGATTGCTATGCTATAATGGTTACAGAAATTGAGAGAGTGAGGTAATTTGAAATGAGAAGAAAGTGCTATGTCGTCGAAATGAACTCCGCGCTGGACGGCCTGTTTGAACAGTTGGACGATTACGGTTTTGACTATGAATGTGAAGAACATTGGCCCGCGCCCGGTTACATGGAAATCTACGTGCTGTATTATCCTCATGAGATTCAGGACTTGGAAAATATTTTCGCACCGTATGTTTAACATACGGTTTTATTTTGAAATTATGTTAATTAGAGGATACGTAGTATCTAATTTACATTGAATTAAAATTATGGGATACATCAGAAGATGTATCCCTGCATCATTTCGTTAAATTCTGAAAATGAAATTCCGTCCTCGTCGGGGTCGAGAATGTTCGCCTGATAGTCCCAGTAGATACGTACCTGTTCCTCAGAAGTCAGATTTTCCCACTCCATACGGGATACCTCGCTTTCGTTTGTTTACAAGAGTATTATAGCAAAAATAAAATGAAATGTCAAGTTAAATGATTATTAATTAGATTACACGCGCGGTCTAATTAACAGGAACTTAAAATGAAATTGCGAAACTTTTTATATTTCGCAATTTGAAATTGAAATTAAGGAATTAATATTTCCTTAACATTCCATTCCATTCCCGTGCAATGCGTGCGCCAATCTGCCGCATTTTGCGCCTCTTCGCGCGTGCGATAGTAGGAAGAACCTTGAAAACCGCCACAATAGATAGCATACACTGTCATTTTAGGAAAATCCCCTTTCGTTTGTTTCTGGAATTATTATATCAAATTTGAAATGAAATGTCAAGTTATTTCTATGTAAAATAGAATTTACGTTTAATGTAATTTACATAATTTTAATTTGGGTTAGTTTTGGGATTGTCTAAATATTGTCATAATAAAAACTTCAAAAAGGATTTGATTTTGAAATTAGTTTATGATATAATATATATAGAAAAAACAAGGGAGGTTTCGGGATATGCGCGCGAAAGACTACAAAAAAAGAAATAGTTTTTCATATAAAATTAAAATGTGGTTTTATCGGTTGACTTTTCGAGATGTTATGTCTACCAGTAAAATTATTATTATTTCTGTAATAAATTTTATAATGGTGGTTTTGGGATTCTTAATTCTCTTTTTAGGCCCATCATTTCTTTGAGAAAATGAAATGAAATTAAGGGATAAATTTCAGGAATGTAAATTACATTATACGGGTTTTATAATTAACAGAAAAGAAAATAAAACGAAAGATTGGAATTACTTCCAACCTTCCATATAACCTGCATATCGAATCATAACAATTTCATCATCGTAAATAGTAGGTGTGCCACGTTCTTCCATTATCGCGGCAATAATATCGCCGCAATCAAAGTCCTCAACGCCTTCATATATCCATTCATTACCGTTGTAATCTATCAAAACCATAAAGTCTTGTTCGTAGTTGACCAAATCAACCACGAAAGCCTGAGGATATTGTTCTGCGCTGGCACAAGCTACAATGCCCATGAGAATAGCGCAAGCAACGACAATACACCAAACAATAACAAACTTCTTCATACTATATACTCCCTTCATTTGATGGTATAAGTATAACATATATATAGTATGATGTCAAGTTAAACTACTGTAAATTAGATAATACGTTTACTCTAATTAACATAAAGTTATCGCGGATTTAACTTCCGCGATAATTTGGATGAACTCGTTCGTATGCGCTAACTTTCCTAAAATTGTTATATTCTTGTTGCGTTATTTCCTTGCCGAATATAACCATTTTAGTGTGCTTAACACTTGGCATTTTTCGCGCCTTGTCGCAAGCCTCAAGCAGATTGTTTGCTCTAAAAACAAACTTTATTTCAGTGCTTCGACCTGTTCCGCAATGTCCACGATGACAAACGACTTCAAAGTATTTCATGGTTGTTACTCCTTTCTTTTATTCTGGTTATATTATAGCATGGCTCCTGACTTTTGTCAAGTTATGTTTGTGTTAATTAGGTTAGACGTTTAATGTAATTTACATTAGTTTAATTTCCAGCTCCAGCTTTCCAGCTCCATATAAATGTTAAATTTATGTTAAGGCTTCCAGCTCCAATGTTAAGTTTGTGTTAATTAGAATCCAGCTCCCGTTTTCGTGTTCCAGCTCCCAGCTCCAGCTCGCGGCCGGAGCCGAGGACTTCCAGCTCCACGCAAATTTCCAGCTCCCCACCGGCACGCCGACCGGAGCCGAGGCAGGCCAAGGGCGCCCGCGCGAACCGAGCAAATTTACGCATAATTCATATTCTCTTAACATAGCTTTAACAAACCTCGCTTCTGAGGACATATTTCCCCATCCTCTATATTATAGCAGATGAATGTTAATTGTCAAGGTAGTTTGTGTTAAAAGTTCGTGAATTAGATTAAATTTAACAAAGTTAAGCTGGTGTAAATTAGACTATCCGGACAGTCTAATTTACACGACCTTAATGTTAGTGGTGACTAACTACTATGTTAAAAAAAAGAAAAGAGGGCATTAAGCCCTCTTTTTGTATTGGTTATGGCGTTCGATGTAACGCAGGCTGTGCAGGCAGTCCTTGACGGCCTCGCGCGCGGTATCGGCAACCCACAGGAACGTGGTCTTGGCTTCCCACTCGGTCAGATCGGTGACTTCGATGATCCATCCCATCGGGGACTTGCTCATTGAAAGCTCGAAGTTGCCGCTCGCGCTGTCGTTGCCATGGTCGAAGGTGTAACGGTTGACGCTGAGCTTCTGGATGTAAAGGTTTTTCATGATTGTCTCCTCCTTATTTTTAGGTCATGGGAGGGCTTGCGCCCTCCCGTGCGGTCTTACAGGTTGATGCGGAAGTGGCTCCAGATGAGCTTCCAGAGGCCCTTCGTCATGATGGGGAAGTGGTCGGTCTTGACGTTACCGTTGAAGTCATAGGTGACTTCCCAGTAGCTTTCCCAGTATCCTTCCGTTACCTTGCGGACGGTAAGCTCATTCCAGCGGGTCATGTCGCAGTCGTAGGGGAACAAAGGGTGGTTGCGGTAGGTGAAAATTTTCAGCATGGTTAATTCCTCCTTTTATTGTTGGGAGGGCTTGCGCCCTCCCGCTGTCGGTTAGAGTACCACGTAGTGGTACTCGGCATAGCAACCCACCTTGTGGTTGCCATACTCCAAGTAGGTCATCGCGATGCGGTAGCTCATGGACTCCGGTACCTTGATGGCGATACCGAACAACTTAAGCTCACGCTCGTTGCCGTAGGGGTTGCCGAACCCGTCGGTCGTGATGACCTCATAGCCGGAACCAATGCGCTGGAACCCGTAAAGGTTCCAGTTGTACCGAAGCACACGCTCGGCGTGCTTGAGAATCTGCTCGGCGTCCTGGGCGAACTGGGTGTAGAGAACGATAGTGTTGAACATTGTAGTAACCTCCTCGTTATTGGTCGTTATTGTAGGGCTGAGGGGCTTGCGCCCCTCAGTGGTTGCGGCCATGAATCTCTTCGCTCATGGCCTTGATCTCGGCCTCGTTCGCCTTGATTTGTTTGTCAAGGCTTCGCAGGTCAAGGATCATGGCAACGATGAACATGGTTAACATGATTTTACCTCCTTCCAAAGGGTGAGGGCTTGCGCCCTCACCACAGTTCGATCGGGATGTCGGTCTCGACGATGATGTCGCCGAACTGGAGCAGGTCGGCGCTGCGGCCGTTGTGTAAGCTGCCGATGTAGGTGATCTTCGCATCGGGCAGCCTGAGCTTCAGCAGCCTCAGAACTTCCATCTCCCAGCCCTTGCCCTTGTTGCTGTACAGGGCTGCTACAGACTTCGTGGCGTTCAGGCTGGTCAGCCACGGGATGATGATCTTGCTCAGCGGCGCCCTCAGCGCCCTAATCATGGTCATCATCTCGAACTTCGTGATCTTCATCACGTTGTTGCGAAGGTGGAACACGCTGGGCTTGCCCTCGCTCAGCAGGTCGATGCCGTGATGGATGGCGTCGGGGACGTAGAAGCCCACGGACACGGTGCCGTTGCCGCGGTTGTTGCGGCGGTCGCCCACAGTTACCATGGGCAAGCCGAACACGCGGATGCCGTCGGCGCTTGGCAGGTCGGCGTATTCGTGGGCGGCAACGATGGGGTCAAGGCCAGTCTTGACGCGCTGGTCAAAGAAAATGCCGTTGGCGTATTTCAGTTCGATGACGTACTTCATGGGGTTTACCTCCTTTTAATGTTTGGTCGTTTTGCTACAAATCCTCCGGTACTTTGCCCCTGCCATGTCGGCCGCGCGCCGTGTCCTTGATGCGCACTGTTGTCTACCCCTCCGGCCTGGACGTTTCCCTGTATGAAATTGTCAAGGTACAATCCGGACTCCTACCCTCGGACATGGAAAGCCTTTTTTGTGGCCATGCTTATGGCACCCAACATTTCACGGGATTTGTGCCCGTTTACAGCCTATGTTAGCTGCGGGATTGTAGCCTATGTGGTAGCTACCACCGAGAATCTCGGTTGCCGTTTCCCTCACCGGCAAGGCCATTGTAACACATGCCCTGCAAAAAGTCAACAGGGGGCATAAAATCGGGATTTTTGGCGACTTTCGACCCCCAAACCGCCCTCCTTCCCCATTTTCCACACCCGACCAAAAAATAAAATCCCCTCGGCTCCAAAACATAAATCCCAAATACTTGACAA
>Ga0310691_10009274_pt1 | contig 10026 bp, 1 predicted proteins | sample 176DNAGHGlowgp2_FD_203887 | JGI IMG/M metagenome (GOLD analysis project Ga0310691, IMG submission 203887) | Sheep rumen microbial communities from Palmerston North, Manawatu-Wanganui, New Zealand - 1766 DNA GHGlow gp2 (v2) (version 2) | ecosystem: Host-associated > Mammals > Digestive system >...
AACAATAATATTATCATTCTAATTGAATAAATAATAATAATTATATCATGTTTAATAATTAAGCCCAATAAGGAGATTAAATTTTTTATTTAACAAATAATATGATAAAGGCAATATTTTTAAAATTTAAATCATTTCATCATTTATTTTCTGTTTTAACAATTATAATATCATTATCATTTAAATTATTAGATTCTAAATTATTGAATTTATTAATAATTTTACCTTTTGCCAAAAAAATATTGTTATAATTTTTATATTCTGGAAATTTATTATAAAAAGCAATTTCTAATCTATAAAAATTATCAGTATTTTTACATAACATAGAATAATGAATGCTTTCATTAAGAGATAAAAAGGTTACAATAAAAACTTTTTCCCCTTTTGTATATTCAAAAGGAAATATTGTTTTTAATTCTTTCATTTCATTTTCTTTTTCTTCAATTTTTTCTATTAATTCTAATATTTTATTGCTACTAGATATATTTTTGATATCATTTATTTTTTTTATTAATTCATTATTTTGACTTTTTTCTTCTTTTATTTCCTTTTCTTTATCTTTAAGCATTGTTTCTAATTTTTCAATATTTAAAGTCAATTTATTATTTATTGCTTTTTCATTTTCCAAATCCATTTTCAATTTATTAATTCTCTCATTTAGTTCTTCAATCTTTTTTTCAAGAATAACTTTATTATTCATTAAATTATTATTATTTTCTTTAGAAAAATTGTTCATTATTGAAAAAAATTCCTTTCTCTCTTCATGGAAAGTCCTTGAAGAAAGTTTTTTATTATTTAAAGTTAAAATTTCTTTTAAATTATCGGTACAATTATTTATTTCAATAATATTATCTCTTTCTTCGTTATATTGTTCATTTAATAAAATAGAAAAAGTATCTTCAACAAAATCTTTTGTCTTTCTTATGAAGCTTTCAAATAAAGAAGATTGTAATTCTTTTATTCGATTATAATTAGAAATAAATTTATTAAAGTTAATTTTAATATTTTTGTATTCAATTTTTGTTATATTTTCTTTATGTTCTAAATCTTCTAAATTTTCCAAATCAATAAAAAATTCAGCAGATTTTTCCATATCTAAAAGGTCATTTACTGAAATAAAGATATTATTACTTTCTGATGTAATTTCTTTTAAATAGCGACATTCTTGAATAATAATGCTAAATAAAATTTTATTTTTTTTAAATTCTAGTTCTTTTTCATTAATAATATTTTTACTCTCTTTTCTTGATTCTAATTGTTTTTCTATTTCTCCTTTATTTTCTTTTAATTTTATAGCTAATTCTTCTTTTTCCATTTTTTCTTTCAATAATTCTCTTATTTCTTTTTCTTTATTTTCTTCCTCCTTTTTCTCTTCTTTTTGGCTTTTAATTTTTTTTTCTTTTTTTAATTCAGTTCTTATTTCTTCATATTCTTTAATTATTTTTTTATCTTCTTGATTAATTAATTCATAAAATCCATATGCTTGTTCAACTTTTAAATTAAATTCCCTAATCTTATCTATAATAGAATTCATATTTCCTTCCTTTAAAATTTCTTCATCCCACAAATCTTCTCTATATATTTCATCTACTAAATCTCCATTTTCATTAATATCTTCAATCTCTAACAAATATCTAGAAATAAATCTCCTAATAGCAGCAGCTAAATATTTTTGCACATAAATATTCCCTTTTAATTTTTCTCCTATTTTCTTTTGTTTTTCATTTGATATATTTACTTTATATTTATAATTAAGGGTTTTAATTATATCTTTATAACAGAATTGTTCTAAAAAGTCATTTATTTTCAATAATTTATTAATTTTCAATTTATTTAGTTTATACTTCTTATTCAAAAAGAAATATTTACAGTCCTCAGATATTATTAAATAATAAGGAATTTTTTCAATTATATCACTTAGATATAAATCATCAAAAGTTGATTCATTTTCTGTTAAATAAAATACTAGCATTTGTATTGAATTGAAAAACTTTTTAAAATCATAATTATCTGGAAATTCTTCAATTATATATTTAACCATATTTTCTTTCTCAAGATAATCTAAAGGCTCTTGTACATATTTTAGCATATATTCAATAAATATTTGTGATCTACTTTCTCTGTAATATTCTAATTTATATATATTAGCTTTTTTTCCATTTTCAAATTGACAAACTCCTGGAAGAATAATTTTTCCAAGATGTTCTTCTAAAGTATCAAATTTATATATTGATGAATTATAATCTGAATAATTTATTTTATTTCTTTCAGCAAAATTATATATATATGTTAGATTTTCTTTTATTCTTTCTAATATATTGCAGTCTTTTTGAAATTTAAATTCAGTGGAAATTTTTCTGCAAGTGTCTATGAATACTATTATAGAAGTTTTCTCTTTTTTATCAAATTGAATTCCAGAAAAGTTTTTTTCAATATTACTAATTGAACTTTCTTCTAAAATAATATCTTTATTAATTTTGAAATTTTTAGTAATAATTTTCCCTAGGTGATTGAAATCTTTATTTATAAGAAGATCTTCTTTTATATCAAAGTTATGTTTTTCTTTTAAATATTTTTTATATTCATAATATATTTTTCCTAAATTTTCATAAAAAGTTTTATATTTGATTGATATTTGGTCTAAATATTTGCATAATTTCAATGAGGTATCTTTATTTTCTTCTTCATCTGTTTGAGAAAAAGATATAGAAATACCTCTATTCAATTTTGATAAATCAATTATCTGATTTGATATAACTATAAAAGCAATTGGATTATCTCCTTCAATTTGAGCATATTCTGAATCAGAAAGAATTTGTTTAAGTAAGTTATTTGGAGATTGATCAACAAATCCCATTTCATTGAATAATAACAAAGGAATTATACTTTTATAAGCTTTATATTCTTTTAACTTTTGATAAATTGAATTAATCTTTTTAAAAATATTTTTTAATTCTTCAGGTGTATTTAATGGTGAGAATTGATATTTATATAACATAATTTTAGGAAACTTTTTAAAGAAAGGATTATCAGAGAGTTCTCCTTGCATTGATTTTATTAGTTGTTGTATAATTAATGATTTATTATATTCTGGCTTACCAACAAAAAAAATAGGAACTTTACTATTAATTGCCACAAATAATGAAAATATATTTTCAATCAAAGACTTATTTTTTATAATTCCATTATCTAATTTTATATTATCAATTAAGAATTTTTCTTCCTTTTTTGGAATATCTAAAAAATCCTTATTTTTAAATGAATTATCAAATTTTTTTAATAAAGTATTCATTTTTTCATTTAATATATTTCTTTTCTCTTTGTCTGTTATTTTTAGATAATAACATATAAAAATACTTAAAATAATACTATATATTTGAATTGAATAATCATCCAATTTTGAATAAAATTCTTTATCCTCTTCATTAATTATAATTTCATTTAACATTTTTTTTTTCATATTCAAATAATTATTGAAAAATTCATAAAAAATATTAAATCTTTTTATTTCTCTTAAAGAAGCAGAAGATTTATCAATAAATTCCTTAATATAATTTTGGGCTTCAATTATCATATTTTTAGCTAATTCTTTTAAATTTTTTAAATTTTCATCTTCATCTTTTTCTTCCTTTATATATGCTTGATTTTTCTTTTCGTAATATATTCTATTAATAATATCTTTAATAATATATTTTATATAATCATTCTCATCTTGAGGTAATAAATTTCCAAAATCAATAATAAAATTAAGTAATGAATGTGGAAGTGGATTAACATTATATACTAAATTATTATTTTTTGAATTTTTTATATCCTCAATTTCTTTTATATATAATAATTTTTTTTGTTTATATGATTGAGCCATATGCAAACCATTTTTTTCCTCATCAATATTTATTTTATTAACCTTTTTTCTATAAGGATTGCATGATGCAATAAAAACTATATTTTCTGGAAGACCCTCGCCTTGCAAACTATGTTTACATATTAATTCACTGATAAGTTCCATTGATTTACATGTATTTATTTCATCTAGAAAAATCCAAATTTTAGTAAATTCAAAAAACATACCTAATTCCTCTCTTTTAAATTTATCATTTGATTCCTTATTCATAATATCAACTGCTTCAGGAATAACTATATTATTAATGAAGTTACATATATCATCATCTGTTGTACCTGAATGAATATTTAAAATTTTTAATTTATCTTTATTTCCCCCATTTTTTAATTCTGATAATTTTCTTATAAGTGATGTTTTTCCACAACCTGTTTCTCCCATCATTATAACTGGTATATTTGCTCTTATACGAAGCAAAATTAAAACAATTTTAAGAAAATTATCAGCTGTGAAAACATAATTTCCTACTATTTCTTCTAATGATATTTTATCTGACCCTTTTCCCCTTTCTATAGGATTATTAATATCTAATATATTTTTTAATTCTTCTAGAAATTGTTTTTGGGTATATGTCTTATAATTAGGCAATTCCTTTATTTTATCTTTCTCTTTAACAGATTGTGAATTTTTAATTAATAATAAATCTTGATATTCTTGGTCTAATTTATTTTTATTGGTAATTATACTTAATAACTGACTTGAACCTTCATGGAAAAAAATTAAAGAAAAATCAATATTATCAAAAGAGATAACTTTATGCTGATTATTAGCTAAACTATTTATATCAGAATTCATAAATTCTCCTTCATTATATATACCAAATAATGATTTATTAACAGAATGATTTTGCTTTTGCTTTATTATTTTTGTAAAAGCTCCTTCTGAAAAATGTTTTGATACTTCAATAAAATTTTTCACAATAAATGTCCTAAAAGCATTTTGACTTTGGTTTATAATTAATTGATGAGCATTAAGAAAAAAGTTTTGATTTAATTTCTTCAATTGAGCTGCAAGCATATTTATAAATGAAATAATTTGATAATAAGTAGGTTGTTCTAAACTTAATTTAATAATATCAAAAATTAATTTTTGACAATCTGAATCAGAAATTAATTCTGCATTGACTGATGTAGAATATTTCACCTTTTTAACAAAATAATAACGTTCTTTAAAATCATTTGGAGTTATATTAGGAAATATTAAATCTTTGTCATTTATTTTATTTTCCTTAAGAGCCCTTAGATAATTAGCAACTAATTGAATGTTAGAATCCAATTCCTTTGGAACTATTAAAGGGGGTAAATTTGTAATTTTAAACACTTTAGTTCTGAACAAAGTTAAAATAGGGAATTTTTCAAAAAAATCAATATATGTATTTGGTATTTCTACTTTTATTTGAATATCTTTGGATAAATAAAACATATTTTCATTTTGTCCATAAAATCTAATAATTAATATTGAAAATAAAAATTCATTCATTAAGGTTACTTGATCAGTATTATATAAATCTAAATGTAAAAAATGAATATTTGATTGTAATTCTTTTAATCTTTTTAATATAGTTTCATAAGTTAAAACTCCTCCTAAAGGAAAATCTTCATGCTTATTTTTATTTATTTCTAATTCAATTTGAGTAGATTTTCCAATTCCTGATATATCAGATCTTATTATTTCTATATCATTTCCTTCATATCTTTCATTTATAAATAAATCTCTTTTTAAAGTAAATATTTTTTTATATTTTAGAGAATCTAAAATTTTATAAATATCTGAATATTTAGTTGAATAAAGAAATATTAAACAAGAATTCATATTTTCATCCCCTTTCTGAAAAAAACTATTTAATAATTCAATTAAATAAGTTTTTTTATCATTATTTAGTAATTCTATTCCTCCAATAATAAAACAAGAGTTATATTCACATAATATAGCTCTATATAAAAATGAAGTAATTTGTTCATTTGTTGTGATTTTGTTGCATAATAAAATATTTTGTGCTATAGGATTATTTCCAGTTAAATATTTATATATTTGAAATAAATCTTTTTCTAGTTTTTTACATAAGTAAATATAAATTCCTTTATATTTATATTTTTTCAATTCTTGCTTAATAATGGTATTTTTATATATTTTATCTAAAGTTAAGCCATTTTCTGCTATTATATTATTTAAATAAATATCACATTCTTTAATATTATTTTCTATTACATTTCCTTTTCTTTCAGTATTTCCATTTTTAATATTTTTTTTAAACAAATCATTTGTTATATATTTTAATAAAGAATTTACCTTTTTCTCATTTTGATTAATTACATCATCGGACTTAAAATAATCATTTAATAATTTAAATTGGCGACCATATAAATATCTAATTAATGGTTTTTCTTTATAAGAATCAATTTGCTTTGATTCCAAAAATGATAATATTTTCATTAATTGAAATACTAATTCCTTATAATCTTTCTGTAATTTTTCATTGTCGATATAATATGATATTTTAGAATCTAATTTAACTTCTTTGTTTTCTTCTTTAATAACATTAACTTTTATTTTTATATTTACAATGATGTCTTTTGGATAACCTTTATCATAAATTTTTTCTAAAATATTGGAAATATTAATTATTTCTGTTATTATTTCTATAAATAGATTAAAATCTGGAGATAGATTTTTTGATAATTGAGCTCTTTCCCTTAATGATATTAAATTATCTTTTGAAAAGACTCCTTTTGATTTACTCTCTTCCTTTCCATCAAATATACATTCTATAGGAGATTTCATATTGTTAGATAAAATGAATGTTGACCCATTAAATATTTTTTGCATTTTATATTTTAAAACTTCTGATTTATGCAAAGAAGTTTGTAATTTTTTTATTTGATTATATTTTGGAATAAAATTTTTAAAAATATTTAATATATTATGCTTTTCTTTCAATTTATTTTTTAATGAAACTATAATATCTTTAGCATTTGACTTATTTCCTTGTATATATTTAAAATACTCAATACATTTTTCCATATTGAAAATGTCATTAAAACTAATATAACTATAATTATTTTCTAAAATAGTTTCTTTTAAATTTTGGCATTCTTCAGGAGTTATTTTTAATAGAAATTCTATTGATTCTGGTTGTTCATTAAATGAAATTAATAAATCAATATAATTGGACTCTTTTTCATCTATATCTATATTTAAATCTTTCAATTTTTGCTTGCATAATTTAATAATATCTGTATCATTTTTTTCTTTTAAATTATTTATTATATTGGTTATTTCTTTCATAAAATCATTATCTTTTATATTCATTTTTTCTATAAAATTTTTTATAGCTTCAGATATATTTAAAAGATTTTTTTTTATTAATAGTAATATATCATTTATCAAATCATTTTTTTTTTCATTATATTTTTCTTTAATCTTAAGCAATTTACTTAATAAATCTAATTCTTTCTTCATTTTATTTATATCTGGTTCCTTAAATGCTTTAAGACATAATTCCAGCATCTTTTTATCTTTTTTTCCAACAAAAAAAAATCTTTTTAAATTTTTAATTTCAGATTTAGTTTTGCACATTGCCTTTTCATCATTATTTTTTTTTTTAATTTCATCAATGTAAATAATATTAAAAAATACACTTTCTAATCTTAATTTATATTCAGGTATTTTTTCAAAATTTTTTGCAAATTCTCTAATTTCATTTGTATAATCGATTTTTAATGGTTGTTTTTTCATATCAGAAATAATTTTTTTTAATTTTTCTATTTCTTTAGAATGATGATTATTTAGAAAATGAGAAAAGTATGATAATACAATTTCTAAATCTTTTATATTTTTTTTTATTTCATTCATTTTTATTTTTAAATTATCAAAACTTGTTTGTGCTTCTTTTTCGTCTAAAAGAAATATATACAAAAATCTATTTCTAAATCTATCATTGACAAAATTTTTTTCTTCATTAAAAAATGAGTTTAAATTTTCTAAACTAATATCTAATTTTTTTAATTTTTCTTGAAGAGGAAAAATAATATTCTTTGCTTCTTTAATATATTTGCTTTCTTTTATTTCATCTTTTATAAAAATACCATTTTCCACTAATTCTTTGAAAAATTTATAATTTTCTGTATCATCTTCACTAAAAAAATCTTCTTCTCTTATAATAAAATTGTCAAAATTAGATAAAATATTATTTCTTATTTTATCACATTTTAAAATTAGATATATTAAGTTATTTGAATTTTGTTTATTTTTAGTAAAATAATCAATTATTATATTTTGACATTCTATAGATAAATCAAATTTTTGGGTTAATTTAATATATATTTCATTCACAGTTTTTATATCAAATTTTTTCTGAATAACTTCAATTAAAAATTTATCAATATTTGCCTGATTTTTATCAGAGAAATGAATTAAATATGCTGTTTGATTTATAAAAGTATCATTATTTTCAAAAGTAAAATTTGATATTATTTCCTTATATTTCTCTTGCATTTTAATCAAACAAGTAATCTTTTGTTCTTTTTCTTGAGCAATATTATAGCAAAAATATAATAATTCAAAATCATTTATTTCCTTTAATAATGATTCATTATGAATTTTACTATCAATATTTTCTAATTCAAATTCAAATTTATTATCTATTTCTTTAATAATTAAAATAATTTGCTTTAATAATAATAAATTTAGAGGGTTTATTTCTTCATAGATTTCAAAATATTTTTCAAGCAGAGAAGAAGAAAATTTTATGAATTTAATTTTATTTTTTTTTATTTTCTTAAAACATTCTAATATTAATATAATATCATCTTCCCTTTTTGGCTCTACATATTTTTCAATATCGATGAAACAAAGTTTATTTTTTGATTCAATATCAGTATTATCTTTTAAGCATTTTGAAATTAATTCATGCTCCTCTATTATAACTTGGAGGAACTGGACACAATCCTTTCCTAGATAAAATAATAAATTTGCAATTTTATTATATTCATTTGCTTTTTCAATTAATTTTATTACACATTCCTTAGGTAAAAGTAAATCTTCAAAAAATTTATGATAAATAATGAGATTATTAATTAAATATTTAAATTTATTTTCATCATCAAACATTTTTATTACTTCTTCTTTTTGATAATTAAGATTAAAATAAAGATAAATACAATAAAATTTTTCTTTTGATTTTTCTTTTGAATTTTCTTCTACATGAATATTACTTGGATCTTTAGCTATAACATTCAAAATATTTTTCATTATTTTTATATTGGATTCAGATAGTTCACCTAATCCACTTATTTTATCTGGTTTAAATATTATTAAATGTCTATAAACATAATTAGATTTAAAACCTTCAAGAAAAATTGAAAGATAAAATGAAAAGTCAAATTTTATATTATTACCTATTAATAAATTTTGAGTAGAGAGAATAAAATCATCATGTTCTTTAGTACCTTGCTTTATTTTATATTTATTTTTTAAAAGTTGAGAATAATTTATAAATTGTTGTTCGTATTTCAAAGGCAAAATGTTTATTTTTTCTATTTTAAAATTATATTCATAGAAATCCTTTTTTAAATCTTTTATTTTAATTATATATTGATGTTTATCTGAATTTTCTTCTTCAACATATACAACAAATTCAAACTTTGTTTTGTTATTATTTTCATTTTCTAATTCTGGTATGATTTGAAATTTATATATTTGTAAATTTAAAGAATCATTTAGTTTTACTAATTCCTTTTCTTCAATTTTTTCAAGATTATCAAAGCCTTTATATTCTTTAGATAAATATATTTTATATTTCTTTGATTTTTGATAAGCAAGATTAAAATAAATATAAATATTTCTATTTTCATTTATATTTTGTAATGATACATCATTCCTATTATCTTTTTGTGGTATTTCGCCTAATTTTTCGATTGGTTTTGATTCATTTTCTTTGGATTCTATTTCCTTTATTTCACTTAAATTTTTACCTTCTTCTGATTGTTTTAAATAATTCCCCATTATTAAAAAATTAAATTTTTAAATAAAATATTTAATTATAACATTTTAAAATAAATTAAAAATTTTTTTGTATAATATCATTGGGGATTGGGGATTGGGGATTGGGGTTTGGGGGGGTTGGG
>Ga0310691_10009276_pt1 | contig 10025 bp, 11 predicted proteins | sample 176DNAGHGlowgp2_FD_203887 | JGI IMG/M metagenome (GOLD analysis project Ga0310691, IMG submission 203887) | Sheep rumen microbial communities from Palmerston North, Manawatu-Wanganui, New Zealand - 1766 DNA GHGlow gp2 (v2) (version 2) | ecosystem: Host-associated > Mammals > Digestive system >...
TTTTTACTGCAAAGGTAGTAATGTGTCCTTCATCAATAATATGCCAAGTGCCTGCGTAACCGACAGTTTCACCGGCAGAAGTTTTTGCGACATAGTATTTTGCAAGATTATTTGACATTTCATCATAGAATGAAGATTTTGCCCAATGATGTTTTCCGTAGGCTTCCGCTTCAATCTTTGTAATATCTTCAATATCATCCCTTGTCATAGGTGATATGGTTATATCAGATAAACTTATTACGGGCATATACTCTCCCAATCTATATCATCTTCCGTTTCTTCTCCGGGTTCAACTATATGGTCGCCGTCTTCAAGCATAAGCATAAGGGAAAGTCTTAATTGTGTTTTATAATTCTCTAAAGCTTTTTCTCTTGTTTTGGCGCAATATGCAAAACTCGGAATCTCTTTTATTTCAATATAATGGTACGGATTTCCGTTAAAGTCCAAATCCGTTCCCTCAATTAATGTCCAATTAAGGTTCATATAGTAATCTAAATCTTTAGTCATCTAACGACCTTTCCGATAACGGTTGTTTAATCATAATCCCTTCACCGCCTATTACATCAGCCTGTTTACCGTTGATATAAAGGTATACGGGTCGTTTTGTATTTGCCAAAGCTGTTTTTATAAGCTGGTGAACTCTTATATAAATACTTTCCGCACCTCCTCCGCTTTCAAAAGCAGGAGATAAGTCTATAAATATATTATCAGAATTTTCTCTGACTGACAAAATTTTTGTATTTTGCGGAATCTCGGAGGACAAACCTTTGTTCTTTTCCCATTCGCTCGGAGCGGACATTAAAGCTTTTATTGCAAAATTAAAGCAGGATGTTTCGACTGCCGTATCACATTTTCTGTTTACGGCACGCAAGTTGCCGTTTGAATCCGTAACATATATTTTAACGGTTTTTATAACCCGTTTCTCCGGTTTGATATCCGTGTTTTCGTTTTCATTCGGAGTTGTTACTTCCGTGTTATGCTTCGGGAATTGGTTGAAGCCTTCTTTGTTGAAGAAGGAAAAATAAATATATGCGGTTGTAATAATTATGAGACAAAGAACTCCGATTTTTTGAGATAAATTCATTTTTTATTCCTTTTTTTTCTTAAAGTAAATAAGTTATTTTATTAATCTGTTCACTTATTCGCCTTTTTTACATATATTTTACCACCAACTTTTACTTTATTGTCAACTATTTGTATACTCTCTATCGTACCGTTATGTTTATTATCGTCTAACAAATCAAGAGTAAATTCCAACGGGTTCAGGTAATTTATAAGATTTGCAACTTTATTTAAACCTAATTTCCCGTACGATGTGTCTATGCTAACATTTTTTGCCTTAATTTTTCCGTTAACAATTTCAAAATCCGATTGTGCGATAAAAGTGCGTTCTTTCCCTTTAACCAACGGTATATTATATGATGTTATAATATACATTTTATTATCAATAATCTTGATACTTGTTCCGCTTACTACAAACAAAGGATTTGCAATTCTGTTTACTTTTGCAAGAATTTTATTGTAATCCGAGTCTTTTAGTGCGGAATTAATAGAATCCTCCGATAGCAATAATTCATATTCATAAGTCATATCAGACTTAAATACCATTGGAGATTGCGTATAATCTATATAATTATAGTCCGTAAGTGATTTAAGGTGAACATACGGGATTACAATATCGTGATAATTAACCTCTTTACCTTCAAGCTCTATGTATTTAAAAATTCCTTTTTTTATGCTTGAAGTGGTGTACCCTTCAAAATTAATATCAAAATTCGCCTTTGTTTCTTTTTTAAGAGCTGATTTTACAGCCTTTTTAACCGCATATTCGGCAAAAGGTTTTGTAATGGAGAAGTGAGAATTTTCTTGTAAATACTCTTTAGAATACTTATCAACCTCTGCATTTGCAGACATTCCGAAAGAAATAAGCATTAACACAAATACTATTACTTTTTTTAAACTTTTTTCCATTTTCGATTTTCCATTTCCCATTATTAATTAAACTCATTCGGTAGGCTTATTTATTACTACCCTTGATTTACCCCTTGATTTACCCCTCATTTACCCCTCATTTACCCCCTTGAAAAATTCGGAAGTAATGAGTTGAGAATATTTTTTTCTTTCACTTAAAGACAGAATTAATTTTTCAGAACCGTCTGAAGTTGTTAAAACTGCAATTGAGCCTGAAATATCCGAAATAGGTGCTCTTGATAATTGGGCTTCAAATTTTGCATAAGGAACCGTTCTTCCGTATGCCGTCATTGTTCCTCTGTCAACAACAGTAATATCCTTTATTCTTATACCGTGATATTTGGCTTTATCCACAGCATCTTTAAGCTTTTCGTCTAAGTTAGGGCTTTGAATATCCTCTTGAGTAAGTATTGATTTTTTACCTGAATCAAGGATAATCATTTTTTGACCGGAGGCTTTATGCTCCGCAATAACTGCTTTGTAGCTTGCTATACTAACGGTTTTATCAATCTCAAATTCTTCATTCATCTGAGAAAAATCGCCGAATTTTTTCGCCGCATCCGCATTATGCTGAGCTATAAAGTTAACGACACCATCCTTCATAATCTCAATATATTTTTGTCCGCCGATTGCATTAAAACCAATGAACGCAAGAACCAAAATTACCGTATAAAAAATTGTTTTTATTGTTTTAAACATTCTTAACTCCAAGTTTAATTTAACTTATTAACGGATTTACTTATTCACTCTAAAAATCATACCATAAATTCACTAAGAAAAAACAAACCTTACAAAATAAAAAGCCCTGATCTTTCGATTAGGGTCTGGAATTTTTTTTAATTAATTCCTCATGTGTAGAAGGTTAGTGTGTAGGTTGTATGAAAGGTTGTGTTATGTGTTTCGTGTTATGTCTTACATATATATAAAGTATTTCCTTTTGTAGAAATTGCGCATTAATTTAAAAAAGTTACAAAACTTAACAAAAACGGTTAAAAAAGGCAATTTATTTTATGTTTTTGTTTTTATATAATTGTAGAAAATGTGTATAGGAGGTTTTATGGCGATTCAACCGATAGGTTTTAACAATTATTCTAATTATCAAAAACCAAATTTCAGAGCTAAAACAGAAGATTATGAAAATCCGATTAGCAGAAAATCAGAAAGAAATTTGGCTATTTTAGGTTCTGTTGGCGGAAGTGCTTTGGTGGGTGTTCTCGGCGGGTTAGCATCTACTTTAATTCCTAAAGTTAAGGCAAGCGGATGGAAGTATCCTACTTTAATCGGTGTTGCGGCAGGTTTGGCAACTCTAGGATTAACGTTACCGCCGAAATTGTATAACACAAAGGTTAATGCTTATGCTCGTGAGAAGGAAATGGACGTATTTTCACGTCAAAAATCCGCTCAATCTAATATTTATGAAGATATAGATAATGAAGTTAAAGATGAAAATGTATCTTTAGATGATAAAATTAACCACTATGCAACCGTTAAAATGGCAGATAACGGAAGCGGTGTTATGGTTAAGGGAGTTTAGTCATAAGTGAATGAGTGAATCCGTGAATAAGTGAATAAGTTCTTTTAAATTCGCTATTATTCATAAATAAACTCTACGTAAAACAAATTATATATATACATCACTTATTCACTTAATCACTTAGCAAAGCGAAGTCACTCAGTCACTTGTATTAAAAAAGGACAGTTAAATTGATACATCAAGTTATGCCAAAACTTAATAATTCTGTTTATTCTTTGCCTGCTTTTAAGAAGAAAAAAACGGCAGATAATCCTCCTGCGAAATTAGGTGATGATAATCCTATTTCAAGAAAGGGAGAGGTTATGAACCTTATTAAAACGACCTTTATAGGCGGTTTGGGCTTAGGCGGATATTTGCTTTTAGAGCTTGTTGAAGACGGTGAATTTGTTTTGGATTCAATGTTTGATTATTCCAAAAAATTGGCAAGTGATAATAAAAAAGAAGTTGAGCGAATTAAGCAGGAAATTCGGAATAAACAAAAAGTTGCAAAAAATAATAAGATTTTAAAAACAATTGGTATATTTGCAGCTTTGATTGCGGTAGGAATAAGCGGTTTTGCACTTTTGTATACGGCTTTTCATGCACCAAAAATTGCATATGAAAGTAAGGTAAATGCTTTCCAAAAAGGTAAGGAAATGGATGTTTATATAAAAGCAAATGATGCAGAGAGAGAGCTGTATGAGCAACTTGATGAGAAGGCTAAAAATGCGACTCCCGAAGAAAAAGAGAAGCTTAAAGAACAGTATCTCAAGATGAGAAATGCCAAGAACCAAGTCCCCGATTATGTTAAATTATAAAATACTTATACGGCAACAGTTTCAGTATTTTCTTGATGTTTGAATTGCATTTCATATAATGTTTTATACTGTCCGTTTTCAATATTCATAAGCTCATCGTGCGTTCCGAGCTCTACGAGTTCTCCTTCGTTTATAACTGCAATTCTGTCGGCATTTTTAATTGTAGAAAGTCTGTGAGCTATAATAAATACGGTTCTGTTAATCATTAAGTTATCCATTGCCTTTTGAACAATTGCTTCTGATTCGTTATCAAGTGCGGAGGTTGCTTCGTCTAAAATAACAATCGGTGCATTTCTTAACATAGCTCTTGCTATTGCAACACGTTGTCTTTGACCGCCTGATAACGTTAAACCTCTTTCACCGAGCATAGAGTCAAGTCCTTCGGGAAGCTCTTTAATCATATCTTGAAGATGTGCCGATTCAATTGCTATTTGGAGTTCTTCTTCCGTAGCATTAGGATTTCCCATCATTATATTTTCTCTGACCGTACCTGAATAAAGGAAGTTATCCTGAAATACCATGGAAATATTTTTTCTGAGAGAGCTTATTGTGTATTCTCTTATATCCACATCATCGATTTTAATTGAACCGGATTGAATATCATAAAATCTCGGAATTAAGTTGACAAGTGTAGATTTACCCCCGCCTGAATTACCTACGATTGCAAGTGATTCATTTTTTTGAACGGTTAAAGATAAATTCTTTAATACCGGATGTTCGGGAATATATTCAAAGTTAACATTTTCAAATTTTATGTTGTTGTTAAGACCGCTAAGAGTTTTTGCATTTGGCGCATCTTTAATTTCGGATTCCAAATCAAATAATTCAAAAACACGACCCATTGCAACGAAGATATTTTGAATATTTGTTAACGTGTTACCGAGTGTTTTAACGGGTTTGTATAAAAGTAATAATGAGGTTACAAATGATGCAAAACTTCCTGCGGTCATGGTTCCGGAATTAATCAAATAAGTTCCGACTCCCAAAACCGTTGCAATTCCGAAAGATGCTATAATATACATTATAGGCGACATCCAACCTGCACGTTTATAAAGTGACATATTTACGTTAAAAGAGTCCCAAGTTTGTTCTTTGAAATATTTATTTTGGCGTTCTTGAAGTTCATACGCAGCCATAACTTTATTACCTGAATATGTTTCGTTTATATTAGTCGTTATATTGCCGCCGATTACCATATTTTTATTTGATGCGGCTTTTATTCGTTTTCTAATCAAAGCAATCGGTAAAAATGCACCGCAAAGAACGATTACACCCAAAATAGCAAGCTGCCAAGAGCTGTATAACATAACGGCAATCAAACCTAATGCACCAAAAATACTTGTAGTAATTGTTTTTACCTGATCAACAATTCCCGACGATGCGGTTGCCGGATCATTCATGTATCTTGAAATAATAATACCGGAAGAATTTTCATCAAAGAACTGCGGATGCATGTGGATTAGTCTGTCAAATAAATCAAATTTAACGTCATTGGTTATTCTTTGGCTTGTCCAAGTTGAAAGGTATCCGTTTAAATATCTTAAAACACCTTGGAATGCCGCAAATAAAATGACACCTATCGGCAATATAATTGACATTTGTAAACTTGAAATGGCAACGTGGTGATTAAGAAGGGTAAATTCACAAGCCTTTCCGCCGACAACATAATCCATATAAGGTTTTAGGGCAAAAGCTGTAACACCGTCAAGCAAGCCTAAAGGTATTGCAACTAAAAATCCCAATAATATTCTAAACCAATACGGTTTAATATATGGCCAAATTCTTGACATGAGCCAACCGTATTTGAATGAATTTTGTGCCGTTGTAGCCGATAGTTTCATTTTATAATCTCCATTGTGTTTGTTTAAATTATTTTATCATAAATATTTTTAAATGCTTACTAAATAAAGTGTTACAAGTGTTAAGTATATTGCAAGCCCAATAACATCAATAGTCGTAGCAATTACAGGTCCCGATGCTACGGCAGGATCAATGTTCATTTTCTTCAAAATTAACGGTGTGCAAGTACCTATCATTGTTGCAATAGTCATATTAAGCGACATAGCAATACCTACTACAAGTCCAAGCTGAACGTGTCCCTGCCAACCCCAAGTTCCGAGCATAACAAGTAAACCGAAGAAGGCTCCGATGCTTAATCCGGTAATTGTTTCTCTCCATATATAGTGCCATCCCGAGCTTAAAGTGATTTGTCCTGTTGACATACCACGAACCATAAGGGTAATACTTTGAGTACCTATGTTTCCGCCTAAACCTGCAAGCAGAGGCATAAATGCCGCAACTATCGGTAATGCGTTAAATGTTTTACCGTATCTGCTTGTGATAAATACCGCAAGGAATTCTCCTACAAGTGTTATAAGCAGCCAAGGGATACGAGCTTTTATTGCATGTCTTATACTTCCCGTTAAGACATCATCGTCATCTTCGCCAAGGTCTGTTACGATACCTGAAGATTGAAGAATCTCATCCGTAGTTTCTTCTTCAACAATGTCCTGTGCGTCGTCCCAAGTAACTATACCTTTCAAGTGATTGTATAAATCGACAACCGGCAGAGCATTAAACTGGTATTTCATAAATACATCTGCAATGTAATCCTGATAATCGTCAACGTGAACCTTTACGATGTCCTTAATCATTATGTCTGATATATTCATGTTAACGGGAGTTGTCATTAATGCTCTTAGAGATAAAACACCTACAAGATGAAGATTTTTATCAACGACGTATGCGTAATACAGCTCCATATTTTCTTTTTCGGCTTTGATACGAATGGTATCCAAAGCTTCCTGAACTGTCATATTGTCGTAAACCGTAAGAACAAGAGGGTTCATGATACCGCCGGCAGTATCTTCGTTATATGTTAAAAGTTCTCTGACGTCAGACGAGAATTTTTGAGGCAGGTTTTCCAAGAAAGCTTCTGTTTCGTCCTCTTCCATGTTACCCAAAACGTCTGCCGCATCATCGTGAGGTAATTTTGAAACGAGTCTTGATGCTAAATTTTCATCAATTTCACCTAAGATCTCTACCTGTAACTGCGGTGTTAAATACTCAATTACGTCAGATGCCAACTCTTCGTTAATATTTGTAATACAGGCTAATCTTTCTTCCGGCTTCAATTCTTGGAACATATCCGCAAGGTCAGCTGAGTGATAAGTTTCCAACTCCTCACGAAGTATTTTGTTATCACCGTTTTCTATGAGTTCCCGTATTCTGTCTATTGTATTTTCTATATTTGTCATAGTTATTACCTCTGTTGAATCGGCTGAATACTTTGTCTTTTTGCTGACGAAAAAAGATGTAAAAGCACGATTAGCATTTCTGCTTTATTTCCCCGCTTATCTGTAGTTTGTAAATTGAAGCGGAATGTCGTATTTATCTTCATTTTTTCTCAAAAGCCCGATAACCTCCTGCAAATCATCTTTGCTTTTTCCGCTTACACGAACCTGCTCGCCCTGAATTGATGCCTGAACTTTAAGCTTTGAGTCTTTAATATCCGCAACAATTTTTTTTGCAAGCTCTTGAGTTAAGCCTTTTTTAAGATTAAAAATTTGTCTTACATTTCCGCCCAAAGCATTTTCCAAAGGCTGAGGGTCAAGAATTTTTATACTTAAATTGCGTTTTACAAGTTTTGTTTGGAGAATATCAAAAATATTTCTGAGCTTCATTTCGTCATTAGTGGTGATTGTAATTGATTTATCACCCTCCAAATCAATCGAAGAATTAGAATTTTTTAAGTCAAAACGAGAGGTTAAATCTCTTTTAACCTGATCTACTGCGTTTACAAGCTCTTGTTTATCAAACTCCGATACAACATCAAAACTGCAATCTTTAGCCATACTTAAACTCCTATATTGTTCTACAAGCTAATTTTAGCATGAAAATAAAAAATAATTCCGAAAATTTGAGTTTCGTTTTTCACAACCGTATATCGTGACATGCCGTCACGATTTCCCCTACAGAACAAATCACCCTCTACCAATTAAGAGGGTCACATTATTAAGATGCTTTAAATCTCCAGCCAACTTTAAATTAAATATCTTTGGTTAACGCATTCAGGTCAGTGCCGAGCACACTTGCAATATCAAGAACCTTTAGTACGGTAGGATTAATTTTTCCTGTTTCAATTAAGCTTACGGAGTTTCTTGAAATGTTTGTTAACTCAGCGAGCCTTTCTTGCGAGATATTCTTTCTCAAGCGCTCGCTCTTGATGTTAATACCTAAGTTTTTTAATCTCTTACTATCTAACATACTTCTATTTTCTTCTCAGCGAGATTATTTTACAATAAAGTATATTTTACATATATCAACTTTTTTTAATTTTTCTTAATAATTTTTCTTGCATGTCAAAAATAAATCTTTTAGAATAAAAGATATAGGAGAAAAAATGGCTGAAAAAAAGAGAATTTTAATCGTTGATGATGATACGGAAATCAGGGATTTGTTGGAATTTGATATTTCATCAAGCGGGTATTTTACGGATACCGCTTCTGATGGTATGGAGGGATTAAATAAAGCATTAAATAATAAATATGATTTAATATTGCTTGATGTTATGATGCCCAAAATGAACGGTTTTGATGTTTGTAAAAATATTCGTCAGGCAAAAATTAATGTTCCTATTCTTATGCTGACTGCAAAAGGTACAATTGGCGATAAAACGAGCGGATTCGACAGTGGTGCGGATGACTATTTGGTTAAACCGTTCGATATTCAGGAGGTTCTTTTAAGGATAAGAGTATTGCTCAGACGAAATCAGCCTCCCGTTGAAAATATTATGTCATCTGAAATTCTTGAAGCAGGTGAGATTGAGATTTTACCCGATACTTTGGAAACAATCATTTTGAATAAAAAAATTAAACTTACTCCTACGGAATTTGAAATACTGTACTGTCTTATGCAGCATTTTAACAAATCAGTCACATTGGCAACACTTCTGGAAGAAGTTTGGGGGTATTCAAGCGATGAGGATGTAAGAATGTTAAGAGTTCACGTCGGCGCTCTCCGTAACAAAATTGAACCGGATGCAAAGAAGCCTAAATATCTTCATACGGTAACAAATGTCGGTTATAAACTTACTCCGTTCGGTGAAGAAGGGTAGAGGTAAAAAAATTAGGTAAATATTTGTTTTTATTCTTTCATGCTAAAATATTTTCATGGTTCAATTCTTTTCTAAACGTCGTTTAAAGATTGCAGAGCAGATAATTATAGTTATCTTTTTTGCGGTGCTTATTCCTATGACTGTAAGCGGTTTAATTATAAATAATATTAACCAGCAGTCAAACAGAGCGCATTTAAGAACTGCTGCCGTCATGATTGCAAATATTGTATCGGAAGAAATTAATGTATTTGAGCAATCAATAAACAATCAAATTAATCAAATTATATCAACATTGGATTTTTATAAGAATCCTGCGCAAGAGCAAAAATATTTGGATTCTGCAATAAAAAATCTTCCTTTTTATAAAGAATTAACAATAGCTGATACTCCCGAAAAAATCGAACAGTATAAGGCATATAATATCAGGGATAATTATATGGTATTCAGCCGTCCGATGAAGGATGGGAGATTTCTTGTTGCGATATTGGATGTTGAAAACTTAAAAACAGATTGGTTTAAGACTTTAACTGAGGATAAGCGTCAAATATATATTTTAGACGGAAAAACAAATGAATTGTTTGCTTCAAGTAACTATACCAAAGACGGT
>Ga0310691_10009277_pt1 | contig 10024 bp, 7 predicted proteins | sample 176DNAGHGlowgp2_FD_203887 | JGI IMG/M metagenome (GOLD analysis project Ga0310691, IMG submission 203887) | Sheep rumen microbial communities from Palmerston North, Manawatu-Wanganui, New Zealand - 1766 DNA GHGlow gp2 (v2) (version 2) | ecosystem: Host-associated > Mammals > Digestive system >...
CTGGTGATGGTTTGCGTCGCTATTTGAATATTGTTGCAGGTTCCGCAAATCCGATGAACACCGCAATCCTTATTGATGAAATTGACAATGGCCTTCATTATTCTGCATACAAAAAACTATGGGAGGCGATCTTTGCTTTGGCAACGACAACGAATAAGCAGGTCTTCGTTACAACCCATAGCAAGGAAACGCTTTATAAACTCAATGAAATGTTGGAAGAACATCCCGACTATCAGAAAGAATTGAGGTTATATACCATCGAGAAGACTCTAAAGAAGGGGATTCAGGCATACAAATATACTTATGAGGGTCTGTCAGGGGCTTGTGCTAATGATATTGAGATTAGAAGTATAGTTTGAAATATCGTTAATATAATAGATTATGATAGATTATATTCGTTTTAAGAATTACAGAATTTTTCGAACGGAGCAAGAATTACGCTTGCGCCCAATAACGATAATATTTGGTAAGAATAATACAGGAAAAAGTGCAATCCTGAAGCTGCCCATATTAATAGAGAACATTCTTGAAAATAATGGGAAAGAGGTCGTATCCGATTCTTTTGGGAGAGGTCCTTTTTTGTTCACGGAATTACGCGATATTGTTTATGGTAAAGCAACAAAGGCAATAGAACTGGGGATAAGTAATGAGAGTTTATCAGCATCTTTGGATCTTAGCTTTTTTGTTGATTCGACAATAAAGCCTAATTCTCGCATTGAGAAATATCATATAGTAGATGGTGATATTATCCATAAACTTCAATGGGAGACGGATGGACTATATCATTTTGATGGTAGCCAAGATATAGTTAATATAGACTTTAATGGTATTAAACCGATAAACCACAATCAGGAAGTGTTTTTTAAAAATGTGATAGAGAAACTCCATTTTTCCACTGATTATATTGGTTCCATTAGGGAATTGCCTCAGATTGATTTGCGTTTGCAAAATTCCGTTTCATCTAACTCCGGTGTTACGGGAATTAATAGTTATCAGAAATTAATTGCAGACGCTTTAGGTGATAATTTTTTCGCAGAAAAAGTTTCAGAATGGTACAAGGAGAACTTTGATGGTTGGCTTCTCAAAGTAGATAAGAGCAGATTGCCAGTTATTCATTTAGAATTAGAAAAAAACGGTATTCATACAAATATTACAGAAACTGGCATGGGCATTATGCAATCGCTCCCAATAGTTATTAGAGCTTGTGCACCTTGTGATGAGCCGACTTTGATTTCTATTGAAGAACCAGAAACGCATTTACACTCTTCTGCACATGCAAGTCTTGGCGAACTAATTGCATTATCAGCGAAAAAAGATACAAACAAACGTTATTTGATAGAGACTCATTCAAAGAATTTTATCTTAAGATTACGTCGTCTCATTGCTAACAAACAGCTTGATATTGATGACGTTGCATTATATTATGTTGATTTTGATGAGAAGAATGCTTGTAGCTCACTACGAAAAATAAACATTGGCAGCGATGGCAGTGTAGATTTCTGGCCTAACAGGATGTTCGACGAATCATTACAAGAAACATTAGCCATACGTACAATACAATTGACACTATAATATGATAGTCGAAATAGATAAAAGTGTTTTTAATCCTTATGAATCGGGATGCTCATTCAAGGAATTTCAGTCTCTATTAAATGTTATTGTTTTGCATGATAGGTATAGGCTGAAACTTATTGATCCATCTGTTTTGGAAAGCCCTTATTACAATAGTTTGTCTCAACTTGACCAGCAAATTGTAGATGATAGTTTCGACGCTACCATCAATGAATCTTTGTCAACCGATAGTCTTATTCGGCCGAATGGAAGTCAATATTACACTGAACGTATTTATAGTGTTCAAGAAGGCTTGATTTATTTGTCATCGCCCATAGGAGTATGGCTGGAAAATAGCAATAACGACTCTCCTTTTATTCGAGGTATTATCCGTCATTTACGTCCAGATATTCCCATAGACAACTGGATTACCCAACATTGGCTTACATTCGAGAATGCTGGAGGATGTTCCAATGCAAGAAATGCTTTGGAAGAGAAACTAAAAGAAAATCAAGGTAAGGCAAAAATGTTGCGCTGCTTTATTTTGCTTGATGGGGATAAGGAGTTTCCTGATGAAGAAATCCATAAATATGATTCCTTTTTGGAATTCTGTAAACAAAATGGATTCATTTGTCACGTTTTGCAAAAGCGAACGATGGAGAATTATATGCCGGATGACGTTTTTGACGAATTCAGAAACAATCAAACTGATTCATGGATTAGTGCCTATTTAAGATTAACTCCTGAACAAAAGGATTTTTTTAATATTGCAGAAGGATTCAATGGAAATATAAGAGAAAAGAATCTGCGTAACCAGGGGCATGCAGGTCGCAATTGTATGTCAGAAGGTGCTAGACAATTATTCTCATCTGTGTCAGATACCAATTATGATCGTCTTGAGCAAGGGCTTTCTATTGCAAATTTTAAAACTCAATTCCCGATGAAATATGAAATTAGCCCCCACGTTTATGCAACCTCTCTCTTGTTAAGGACAAACCATCAGTCTGATCCTGATGAATTAATGCATATTATAGAGCAAATTTTAAAATTGTTGTAAATATGGAGAATAGCCCATTACATATTGAGACAAACATACGTCTGTTAAGTCTCTTACTTGAGGATCTACGTTCTGGAAAGTTACAAATTCCTCCGTTCCAGCGTGAATTTGTTTGGACTCGCGAGAAAATCAAGCAACTATTTGAGAGTATTAACCAGAGTTATCCTATAGGGTCTATTATACTTTGGAAACCTGCCCAAAATATGGGTTGGAAAAATAGAAGTAATATTGGCTCTTTTCAAATCCCAAGTGTTGAGGGGAAAGGGGTTTATATCTTAGATGGCTACCAAAGGGTCTCATCGATCTTTGGATGTCTCACTAATCCTGCAAAAACAAGTCTGCCTTGTGACAATGACGATTGGCAGTCTTTATTTAATTTGTATTATGATTTAGAAGATGAATCATTTGTATATTTAAGAACAGGTGCATACCCCTTCCCATATCAAGTTCCTGTACATATATTGATGAGCACAAGTGATTTCCGGCAATACTCTAGAAAAAATATTGAAAATAGCGGAATACCAGCTGATGTTGTAGATATTTATCTTGATAGGGCAGACGCTATTTCTAGTCGGCTTCTTTCCTATCAAGTTGCATGTATAGAGATTACTAATGCAAATATAGAGGAGGCTGTGGATATCTTTGCTCGTATTAATTCTCGTGGTACAGATATTTCTTTTGACTGGATGGTTAATGCACTTTCATATGATGAAAACGATAAGTTTAAATTTGCAGATTTAATTGACGAACTCAAAGAAGAGTTAAGGGAATATAATTTTGACGGGATAAGTCGTAATACCTTATTTAGATGCTATCAAAGTGCCTTCGGAAAATTGTATATTGATCAGACTGATATTGAGAATTTGGCGCGACGCCCAGATTTCGCATCGGTAGCTTCTGAACTTGGACAATACATTGTAAAAGCAGTGAAATTTTTACATGATGATTTAAAGGTGATAGAGCATAGACTTTTGCCATATCCTACCCAACTTATATTTATTATGGAATTTTTCCGTCGTTTATCTACTCCAACAGAGCAACAGCTTAATGATTTGAGAAAGTGGTTTTGGCTTACTACATACTCCAATTATTTCACCATTAACTCTCTGGCTAATCAGCGAAAGGCATACGAACATTTTGTTCAGTATTTGGAAGGAAGTGAATTAGAAATGCTCTATTCCGATAATCATGCAATTAGAGACCAAACTTTAGGTTTCCCCAAAGTTGTGCGAATGGATGCTGTTAGGAATAAGGCTTTAATCCTTTTCTGCCTTAACAGACTATATGGAAATAAAATACCGACAGATGACAAATACCAAATATCAAAGATTTTATCTAAGAATCCATATACTCCTGCTAATGCTATAATATATAGTAGTAACCATCCTGATAAAGATATAAAAGTAATTTTATCTACGATATTAATAAATGAAGATGAACGTACAATAGAACAAAATAATACGTTGAATTTGTTGTTTATTTCAGAAAAAGCCATTGATTGCATTAGACGATATGATGAGAATTCATTTTTAAAACAAAGAGAAGAAGATATTATGAATGCAGAAAGCAGTTTTGTTCAACAATTAGGGATGTCATATACACGAGATAAAAAGTAATATAGCTTTATTGTAGTAAACATATAGAAGTTGTTGATTCCTATCCCGAAGAAGAAAAGTTAAAGATTCTTTTATATAAAAGAAATGGCAAGAGATAATTGGACAGAAGAGCAGATAACGGTGGTACTCTATGAGTATTGTCGGAATCCGTTTGGGCAATTCTCTGCAAGAAAGCAATTCGTAAAGGAGTTGGGGGAGTTGTTGGGGCGCTCGCCTGGGGCTATTGTTCGTAAGGTCGGGAATCTTGCTAGTTTTGACCCTCAGATGAAAGCCAGGGGCGTTGAAGGACTTGGACATACAGGAAAACTTGATGAGGCGGTTTGGAATAAGTATTTTGGGCATTGGGACAAACTGGCAATTGACGCGGAAGTTTTGATAGCCCAATATAGGCAGAAAGGACTTGAGGAATCTCTAAAAGAGACGATTGATCTTAGCAATGTACCCAAAGGAGAAGAACGAAAGCAGGAAGTTATGAGAAGGATTAATCAAGATTTCTTTAGAAGGACAGTCTTGTCTTCATACAATAACTGTTGCTGTATTACGGGTATTAACAACAAGTCTCTTCTCGAAGCCAGTCATATCGTCGGTTGGACTAAAGATGAGGCAAATAGGACTAACCCACAAAACGGTTTATGTCTTAATGTGCTCTTCCATAAAGCGTATGATGAGAATCTTATTGGTATCTCACCGGATTATGAGATATTCGTTTCAGATGAATTCTTTGGAGCGAAATTAGAAAATGTGGATTCATCTACAAAGGAGTATATAAAGAGTATTAATCATAGAAAACTGATAATGCCTAAACGGTTCCTGCCTAACAGGAATTTGTTGGCTATTCATTTTGATAATTTCAGAAACAATAATATACTGAGATGAAAACCTGATAAATGTTTAATTTGCCAGATTATTCTTAAAATGACATCAACATTGATTCCTCAAATACAATCTTTTAGTAACTTTGCACAAAAAAGCAAAGTGATGAAAAGATTATTTTTTAGAAGTGAAAAGGCTTTCCTTGAAAAACTTGATGGGAAAGTTTATGCAATTTGCAATAAACATGGCCATTATTTGTGTGACATAATCGAGGATGACTATTTGAGGTTGATAGACGCAGGCATCATTATTAACTTGGACGATAACAGGGATTATACATTAATGGAAGCAGATTGTAATGATATGCTTACATTAGACTTAGGCGAAAAAGGACAAAATGATTTCAAAGAGAGATTTGGCTTGTTCATAGAAATAAAAGGTGAGTACAACAAAATACATTTTAAAGAGTTTTCCTTTGACTATGAAATAGATAATTTGATTTTAAAGTCTTCTAAGGAAGAAGATGAAACCTCATTTGTATTTATGGATGGAATTGCCATTCAGATTGAATCATTAGAGACTCTTGTGCCTGTTGAATGTCCGATTATATTAACATATCCACATAAACAAGAAGTTTACAATAGTAAGAGAATGCGTGACGAAATAGAAGACTATAGAGGACATTCGTGGGATGGTGATTGTTATAGTATAGCTCTTCTATACGGTGTAGAGCAGAGGTTGTGCAATTAAACAATAAACGTACAAAGTATGAACAATAATAGAAACATTATTAAAACAGAGTTCAAGTATTATCTGGCAAATGTCGCACGTTCCGCCAGACGAACCAGCGAAGGTTTTAACCTTGGAAGAACTGCAGTTGATAGTTTTCTTTCTTTTATCGAAACAGATAAATTGTTTGATTATGCGCCAGAGAAATGGAAGCATATAGAATCTATGTATGATATAACAACGCCTACTGAAGTGAAGCAAATTGCAGATGTGCTACTGAATGACAAGACATTTCTTGAGCATGATAATGCAAAAAACCAAGGATGGAGGTCTGGAGCCATATCGCATTATGTCTGTTTTATCAATGCACGTTCTTTTTTCTTGGGGTTACAAGACGAAAGTAAGCATTCTTGTCAACTAAATAAAACACTTCAGCAAATCTTCTATGGTGCTTCAGGAACAGAGTATATACGTTCATATCTAACCGCTCTTCGTACTAAGCCGTTTATGCTTTTGGCAGGAATCTCTGGTACGGGCAAGAGCCGCATTGTGAGAAAACTGGCACAAGCGACCACAACACAGAAATACGATAAGGATGAAGACCGCTGGAAGGACAACCGTCCAGAGAACTTTGAGCTGATACAGGTGAAACCTAATTGGCATAATTCGATGGATGTAGTAGGTTTCTATTCCAATATCTCTGGGAAATATGAGTTTACACCCTTCGTGGAGTTTATCGTGAAGGCTTGGCAACACAAAGAAACGCCGTATTTCCTCTGTTTGGATGAAATGAACTTGGCTCCAGTGGAAGAGTATTTCGCAGAATTTCTAAGTGCCATTGAGTCACGCTCTACTGACGAGAACGGCGATTACATAACTGACCCTATCATCAAGCCGTTCAAGAATTTTGGTGAGAAAGAGGGAAAATCAATGCTGATACAGTTGCTCGGTGACGCTGACCCTATAGACAAAAATCCCATAGCTATACATTTTTACGAAAAAGGTCTCACATTGCCTCCTAACTTGATGGTGATGGGTACGGTGAATATGGACGAGACGACTTTCTCTTTCTCACGCAAGGTGCTGGATAGGGCAATGTCGGTGGAGATGAACGAAGTGGATTACGACAAGTTCCTGTCGGGTGAAAGCGAACTGTTCCCCTTGTTGACGGACATGAATGAGTTGCTGGTGAACCGTCCACAACGGGCTGCTGAAGTGACAGGGGAGATAGAATCAGATAAGGTGATAGCCTACTTAAAGGATGTGAACACGCTGATGGAAGGAACACCGTTCAAGCTCGGTTATCGTGCCGCAAACGAGGCTATGCTTTATGTCGCAGCCTGCAAAAAGTTTGCAGGAAGCGACTATGCTTTGGCAAATGCGTTGGACGAATTCACCTTGATGAAGATTCTTTCTCGCATTGAGGGTGACGACAGTCAGTTGGGCATTGCCGATGACGACCCAAGGATTGCCACACTTGGCATAGAAGCAAGTGAGCAACATACAAGCTTATTGACTTGCCTAAAAGCTATCGTCCATAAACACATTGGAGCTTCTAGCGAGACAGAGAAGAAGATTGACCAAATGTGTAATACGCTTGAACGTGAGCATTTTGTCTCTTATTGGGCATAAATGGCTGTGAAGGGGGACATATTCAACTTTGAGATTCGGAACAATGATGTCCGAATGCGTTTCTCGTGTGACAAAACCATTGATCGCATACGAAAAGCGATGGAAAACCTGTCTGTGGAACGGGGCGACGAGAAACTGACGGCTGAATTTGTCACCTCACAAGTGGATGCCAGCTTTGTTTTCAACGGTCACGAAAGCAAAAGCAAGCAACTGATGCACGAGGCTCTTTTCTTCGAGAATACACAATACCCCGTGCTTATTCAGGGGGAAGATGGAGTGAGCGAAATGTCGCTGATGTTCTCTAACGTGACAAAAGACTCACAGTTGAGTGTCGACGGGAATCTGCTGTTTGGTGCTGTCGGATTCGGCAATCAGGTCGGGAAAACGGACATCAGTCTCAACTACAAAAAAAACGGAAGGGCGAAATGCCTGCGTTTCACCACGGAAGTACTGAGTTACAAGATGGATTACCGCACTGACATGAAGTGGATTATCCGTGACATAGAGCAGGAATACAGTATGCTGTCGTTTGCCTTCATGCGCGAAACCTACATCAACTTCCGTACCAGCAGCGGAGAATCGTCCGATCTGATTTGGTGGCAGATATTCCAGTCATGCTTTAATGACATCACCAAAGCCTGCCGACAAATCATCAACTCTCCCAAACGGAAGTTGCACGATAGAGTGAGCTATGAACGTCAGGAGAGGCTGAGATGGGTGGAACGTGAACTGGAGAACGAATACTACGAGTTCAAGGATGACCCACATCACCTCTATCGCACTCATGAACTCTGTCACACCAACGACACCATAGAGAACCGTTTCCTGAAATTTGTAATGAGGCAAACGCTGCAACGGTTCAGCATTGTGAGCCAACATATCAGGAATGCTGTTGCTAAATCCAAGATTATGGAAAGCAGGCTCGACGAGATGGGAGATGAACTGCAACGGTTGACGAGCCATCCTTTCTTCCGGAATATCGGAGAGTTCAAGGGATTCTCGCAAGACTCGCTGGTGATGAAGAAATCCATCAACTATCGAACTATCTACCAGAAATGGATTGAGTTGCTTTGCGGATATGAACTAGAGGAAGGTGTTAACAAACTGGAGACGAAGGACATCGCCATGTTGTATGAGATATGGTGTTTCTTGAAAGTAAAGAACATTGTTTCCGACCTATTGGGTGAGAAGGCTATTGCTCAATACAAAGGCAAGAAGATGACGCCGCAGTTTATCCGTGATTTGAACTGGGGCACGCATTCGGAAGTTATCTTCCTGCGGACGGAGGACAATGTGGAATTGGCATCGGTAATGTATAATGCTCCAGTGAAAGAAGATGATAGTAAAGTGTCGTCTGCCATAAAGGGGACAAAGACATTCACCACTCAACAGCGTCCTGATATCGTGTTGCGTTTGACCAAACGGCAGAAGGGAATTCAATATACCTTCCTTTTCGATGCAAAATACCGCATAAGCGATTCTCATCCCGACGATATGGACATTCCACCAAGCGATGCCATTGACCAGATGCACCGCTATCGTGATGCCATCTATTATATCGAACCAGCCAACCAGAAGCCCAAGCGTGAAGTAATTGGCGGATATGTTCTTTTCCCAGGAAACTACACTCGTGAAGAGTTTGAGAAGTCACATTATTATGAATCGATCAAGGCTATTGGCATCGGCGCATTTCCACTGAAGCCATCAGACGGGATTATAGTTGATCCTAATAATAGTGAGCAGGCATTGCGTGAACAGATAGCGGAGTGGTTGAAGCGGAGCCGGATGAAGACTTATCTGTATAAGAATGTGGCGCCCCAACATGGATTGGAATACCAAGATCCCGACGATGTGCTTCTTGTAAATTTCGCAAAGAAGGACAAACTTGCGAAGATGAAAGAACTGGGATTGTGCTATCTTCGTACAGGCGAAGATGCGGGAGCAATTGTTTTGGAGCCAAGAGCATTGAATGCAAAGTACGTGATGTTGCATAACGGAACATCTGGCACATTGTATAAGTTGAAAGGTGGGGGGCCAAGATTTATGTCCAAGGAAGCTTTGCAAAAGAAAGGCTTTGAAAACTTGGGGCATGATTATTATTTGGTATATTCTTTTGATACAAGTAAATCGCAAGACTATACCAAAATACCTGCTCTTGCGCGGAGAAGCAGTACAGCTCGCCCTTGGTTTGCTACTTGGGAAGAACTTATGCATTGAAGTAATATGGATAAACTCACCACAGAACAACGGCATTCTAACATGGCGGCGATTCGGTCGAAAGATACGAAGACAGAGATGATTGTGCGCAAAGGGTTGTGGAAAAGAGGGTTTCGTTATAGACTTAATCATAAACGCTTGCCTGGTCATCCGGACTTGGTGCTGAGGAAATACAGGACGTGCATCTTTGTGAATGGGTGCTTCTGGCATGGACACAACGTGAGCCTCACCCCCGACCCCAGCCTCACCCCTAACCCCTCTCCAAAGGGCGAGGGGGACTCTAAGGGCGAGGGGAGTGAATACATTGTGAACTCAGAGTGTTGCAAGATTCCGAAGACGAACAGGGAGTTCTGGGTGGCGAAGATTCAGAGGAACAAGGAACGTGATAAGGAGGAACAGCGCAAGTTGG
>Ga0310691_10009279_pt1 | contig 10024 bp, 8 predicted proteins | sample 176DNAGHGlowgp2_FD_203887 | JGI IMG/M metagenome (GOLD analysis project Ga0310691, IMG submission 203887) | Sheep rumen microbial communities from Palmerston North, Manawatu-Wanganui, New Zealand - 1766 DNA GHGlow gp2 (v2) (version 2) | ecosystem: Host-associated > Mammals > Digestive system >...
AAAAGGAAACATCCTAATATCAAATGGTTGACCTATTTTACGGATCCATTTACTTTCTATGACTCATTATATAAAAATGTATTGTTTAAAAATAGAAGGAAACGGAAAAACTATTATATAGAAAAGTGCATTTATGAAGAGGCAGATTATAATTTTTTTACAGAGGAATTGTTCACATTAGCCATAAATGAATTTAATCAAAAGCCGGATAAAAATATTTGTTTTCCTTATGTATTAACCTCCTTACATACAATCGTTAAGAAACAAAATCACTATAATGTGCCCCCAAAATTATTATATGCCGGGGCATTAAGGATGGGGGTGCGAAACCCTGAATTTGCCCTTTCTGTTATAAGTAAAATGAAAGGCATCCAGTTTGATATCTATCAAGCAGGTGATACTATTTCAATCATAAATAAATATAAAACAGATTATATATGTGTATTTGATCTTGTAGATAGAGAGAGGTATTTAGATTTAATATGCAATGAATATGATATCTTGGTGAATATTGGAAATGCCACGTCTTTACAGGCTCCAAGTAAACTAATGGAATTAATATCAACAGGAAAGCCTGTAATTAATTTTTATGTTAACAAAGACTCTCAGTACAATGCGATAGAAAAATATCCATTAGGAATAAATATTGGCATCGATACTGAATCGCCTGTGGAAAAGTTATCGAAGTTTTGTGAGGAAAATAAAGGTAAAAGAATGTCTTTTAAAGAAGTAAATAATTATTTTCCCAACAATAGTTTTGAATATCAACTTCAAACATTTGAGAAGTTGATAACAAAACGGTGAATAATATGAGAATAGTATACTTTACAAATCTATTTTTATAATGGGACAGTATTGATAAATGACGCAATAAACAGCGTTGATGATCAATCAGATTATAATATTGAGAGCATTATTGTAAATATCTTATAGCAATACTTTATGTGTAAAGTTTCAGTTGTAGTTCCTGTATATAAAGTCGGGAAATATATTGAGAATTCTATGAAGTCTGTATGCATGCAGACTTTTAAAGATTTTGAAGTTCTTTTGGTAGATAACAATACGCCAGACGAATCGATTGAGATTGCAGTAAATGTTTTAAAAACAACTGATATTAATTATCGCGTTGTTAAACAAACAGTCCAGGGGCTCCCCGCCGCAAGAGAAAAAGGTTTCGTGGAAGCAAAAGGAGAATGGGTCGTGACGATTGATCCAGATGACACCATTTCCCCAGACTATCTAGAAATTCTATTTAGTTGTGCGGTTAATGCACACGTTGACCTTGTGTTCTGTCAATTTAAAGAAACATCAGAAAATGAATTGTTTGTGTTTGAAACAATAAAAGAACAGGACTTCTCAATTCTTGAAAGAGATATCGTGATGAGCAAATTGCTCAGAAGAGAGTTGTCTTTAATGATTACGAACTCAATAATAAATAAATCATTATATGAAAAACTATGTTTCGGATTTGATAAAGAGGTCGTATTAGGTGCAGACTTAATTTTTGTATGGCGACTATTACTCCATTTAGATAGGATTGGATTCATTAGAACTAAGTTATACAATCATTTTTCGAGGGCGGATTCTTTAATTACGGCTCCTTCATCTCAGAAGCTGGAATCAAATTTAAGAGGTTATAAAAGATTATGTGATTATATGACGCAGGTGTACTCCAAGCAGTTTAGTCGTTGGGTGTATGCGAGAGAAGTTTATGCCTTGTTAAGTGTTGTTTCATTATATGGGAGTTATTCATTGTTGTTAAAAAACAAAGAAACATGCTATAGTGAAGATGTTTATAGTTCCTTAAAAAGTTTCCCGGATAGGCGGATTGTGTTGATGAACAAGATCTTAAATACTTGCCCTTGGTTGTTCTATTTTATTAATAAGCATCTTAGGCAGCCTGATTCTTGGATATCAAAGTTGATTCATAAACAGCAGTAATTCTAATCATAAATCTCTGTGAATAATTTAATTGAATTTTAGTTTATTTATTCAATGATGTTATATGGAGCTATTGCGTTGAAGTGCAATGATTATGTGAGTATATGTTGCGTTATTGTTTTTTTATGATGAAACGAGTACTTATTCATACTTTGAGGTTTTTCCCAGATTGTGTGAGTGCGGCATATCAGTATAATGAAATTGCGTTGAGACTATATAAAGGTAGCACGAAACAGACTTTTATTTCAGGTTAATTTGCCAATGAAGCGCAATATGTGGATGTGAAAAACAAGATGATTTCAGAGGGTGTCATCAAGTCTGATGGCCAGTTCCTGTTTCTGTAAGAACAGATTAAGATAAACCTTTAAATGGATAGGAAACAAACATATATTGGTTTGCTCGATGCATTCAGGCAGAGTGTAATAGATCCAATCAATCCATTTACGGTTGATAATCCTGATGTGCTGGTGTATAACGGAAGGTCGCTGACAGGACTATATATACCATTGAAGAAGGAACAGGATAATCCTGACCTTCTTCTAAGGCGTTTGTTCTTATCAAGACTATCAATGAGCAAAGCGGTAAATACACTTCTGATATTGGCAGAAGAGAGCATGCATAGCTTTGACAACATGCCAGAGGTAAAAGCGGCCTTTGACAAGGTATATTTTTACGAGAATGAGCGAGACCTTCTAAATTTCTTGAGAGACGACATACAGCAAAGAACGCCAATCAAATCGACAATTAGACGGCAGCGTATGAGACGGTTCTGGGGAACTATAGACTTTATTGAGAAGCATGGTATAGTACTACAGGACGGGTATGAAAGGATGCCAGCAAGGGAGGAACTGAGGGTGAACAGCTGGAGTAACCCCAATAAAGAACGCCATTCAAGAATAGCTGAATACATACATCCGTATCTGGTGACATCAAAGAATAAGACTAAGCAGACGTTTAAGGAAGGCTATGAAGACTTAATGACAGTAACCACGATGTTCAACTACTCAATGTCGGATGGTATTTTGAAAAATAACACAGAGGCTGATGATACCTTTATGTATCTGAATGCTGAGGGAGTTGAAGATGTGATGAAAAACGTGATGAATCTGCGTACAATGGTGTTCCTAGGCTACCTGCCAGGCAGAATAAGGCTTGATTATGACCTTACGGGATTGCGTGACCAGTATTACAGGTTTATGAAAGAGAAAAAGTATCTGTAGGCTATGGGTAAGGGTAATAGGAAATTGGCTGACTCTGTGGCCTTACAGCTGTTGACTCTGTGTAATGGAAATGCACCACTGATGGCTAAGGCACAGATTGTTAAGCAGGAGTTTGAAAGAGTAAAGACAGTAGATGAACTTGTAAAGAATCAACCGCAACTGATGCTAAACAAGGTGTTACATTCAACAAGAGCAATGGATACTGGTATGAGGACATTCCTTGAACTATATGGAGCCATGCCCGCTGGTCAATACTCTATGGGGGCATATCTTGCTCAGTTGCGGAAAGGCAATAAATTAAGTTAAATTTTAAGTAAATCAAAGAAAGACGGGCTTCTCAGAATGCCCGTCCTAAAAGGGTTACACATATTTTTGGACGCTTACACAAGATGGATTCTCAAATACAAAAGAGCTATCAGGAAAGGATGCCAATCTATAAGTTTCATAAGTAAAACGCGATGAGTGACTAACGATAACCATCAAGAATTTCAGAATTAAAGAATAATATTTTGCAAAGTGAAAAGAGTATTAATACATACATTGATTTTTTCCCCTGATGGGGTGAGTACGGCATATCTGTATAATGATATTGCGTTGAGTCTCCAGCAGAGGGGGTATGAGGTGGTGGTGCTGACAACGACTCCACACTTCAACATTGTGCCTGAACAGGTGGAGAAGCAGCCCATGAAGTGGAAAGTGTGGGGCTTCTGCAAAAAGAGTAAGTTCAATGGGATGACGGTGCTACATGTACCACAGAAGAAGTTCAAGAGCACATTGTTGCGATTGGTTGGATTCGTATACTGGCATATTGTATCGTTCATCATCGGTTTGAGCATTAAACATGTAGACCTGATTCTTTCTCCGTCACCTCCTCTTACGGTTGGATTTATGAACCTTGGATTGGCAAAGTTGAAAGGCTGCAAGGTGATATATAATGTGCAGGAGATCTATCCCGATATATTGAAGATGAAGGGTGGTGTAGTGCTGAAGTTCCTCAAATGGATGGAGCATAAGGTATATAATGGGAGTAATGCTGTTACCACTATTGACAAGGTGTTCCATGATACTATTGTGGATAGGTTTGAGGACAAGAGCAAATTGCATATTATACCGAACTTCGTAGACACGGATCTTTACCACGAAGTACCTTTTAAGTATTCGAACACGGATGACACGAATCTCACGGATAAAAATGCAACATCTAAAGGCTCTAAACTCTACACTCTCGACTCTAAACTATTCCCAAATACGGATAGTATCAAACTGCTTTATGCAGGTAATATAGGTCACATGCAATCATGGGAGCCGCTGATTGAATTGGCTGATAGAACTCGTGATTTAAATGTGGAGTATTTCGTAATTGGAGAAGGTGCCCAGAAGGGTTATGTGGAAGAGGAAATCAAGAAACGTGGGTTGGATAAGCTTCACCTGTTACCATATCAGCCTCGTGAACTGATGCCTGCAATCCTCTCATATTCGGATGCATCTTTCATCTTTATGGTTCCTGGACGGGATGGTGATGGATTCCCTTCAAAGGTTTATACCATCATGGCTTGTGAACGCCCGATGCTGATACTGTCAGGTGAAAATACTCCAATTATCAATTTCTTGAAGGATAAGGGGTGTGCTAAGCTGATTACAGAGAAAGACTTTGATAAGAAGGTTGATGAGATGGTAGCATGGCTGAAGTCAGTTACAAAGGAAGATCTTGCTCAGATGGGCAAGAACGGATTGGCAGAAATTAAGTCAAAATACACAAAAGAAATTGTTACAAGCTTATATTCAGACTTGGTTAAAGATCTGATTGGAGAATAAAATGAAAATACTTATAACAGGAGTTCACGGATTCGTGGGCAGTAATTTGGTGAAAGCTCTTTCAAAGGAGCATACTATTTATGGGCTTGATATTATTAGTCCAATGAAAGATGGTGTAAGGTTCACATTTTCGTGGGACTTTCTTGATAAACCAGATGAAATTCCCGAAGTGGATGCCATTATTCATTTGGCAGGAAAAGCTCATGATACAAAAAACAAAACCGTATCCGACGTATATTTTAAAGTCAATACTAGCCTGACTCAGAAGATATATGATTATTTCTTGAAGTCTAAGGCAAAGAAGTTTATTTTCTTCAGTACTGCTAAGGCTGCGGCTGATAAGGTGGATGGTGTGTTGACCGAAGATGTGGTCCCATCACCAGTTGGTCCTTATGGAGAAAGTAAGATTGCTGCTGAAAAGTACATTCAGGAGCATTTGGTTGCAGACAAGCAGGTGTATATTCTTCGCCCTTGTATGATTCATGGCCCTGGCAATAAGGGTAATCTGAATCTGCTATATGGTGTAGTGAAGAAAGGAATACCCTGGCCTTTGGGAGCTTTTGAAAACAGACGTACGTTTACATCTATAGGGAATCTTTGTTTCGTTATCAATGGTTTGCTTACTAAAGATGTGCCCACAGGAATCTATAACATGGGTGATGATGAAGCTCTTTCAACCAATGAATTGATAGAGGAAATCTGCAAATCTTTGGGTAAGAAGGCTCATATTTGGAAGCTGCCTAAGGGTTTGATGAATAGTGTCGCCAAGGTAGGTGGCGCTTTGCATCTGCCATTGGATTCAGAAAGACTGCGCAAGTTGACAGAGAATTATATCTCTTCAAATGCCAAAATCAAAAAGGCATTGGGCGTTGAAAAGATGCCAGTGGATGCTCGCGAGGGTTTGAAAGTAACATTAGAGAGTTTTAGATAATAATTAAACTTAGAATATAAAAAATTATGTCAGTATTTAAAGACAAAGTCCTCCTTATTACTGGAGGCACAGGTAGTTTTGGTAATGCAGTTCTTAACCGTTTTTTGAGAACCGACATTGGTGAGATTCGTATTTTCTCGCGTGACGAGAAGAAGCAGGACGATATGCGTCACGACTTTCAGGCGCGTATGCCGGAGGTGGCTAACAAGATCAAATTCTACATTGGTGACGTGCGCAACAAGAGCACACTGAAATATGCCATGAAGGGTGTGGACTATGTGTTCCATGCTGCAGCCCTGAAGCAGGTTCCCTCTTGTGAGTTCTTTCCCATGGAAGCTGTAAAGACGAACGTGATTGGTACAGACAATACGCTGGATACTGCCATCGATGCAGGCGTGAAGTGTGTGATTTGTCTCTCTACCGATAAGGCTGCTTATCCTATCAATGCCATGGGTATCACTAAGGCTATTGAGGAGAAGATTGCAGTGGCAAAGAGCCGTCTTTCTGGCGACACCAAGATCTGTTGTACCCGTTATGGCAATGTAATGTGTAGTCGTGGTAGTGTGATTCCTCTCTGGATTGACCAGATTCGTAAGGGTAATCCTATCACATTGACTGAGCCCAAGATGACCCGCTTCATCATGTCTCTGGAAGAGGCTGTGGACCTCGTGCTCTTTGCTTTTGAGAATGGAAAGAATGGTGATATTTTGGTTCAAAAGGCACCTGCCTGCACAATTCAGACCCAAGCTGAGGCTGTCGCAGAACTCTTTAAACACCAATACCGCAGGGATGTTAATGGTCCCGCAGAAAGCGCAGGAAACGCAGAAAAGGGCGAACCGGAGATTCGCGTCATTGGTATTCGTCATGGTGAGAAAATGTACGAGACACTTCTTACTAAGGAGGAAGCAGCAAAGGCTATTGATATGGGCAATTTCTATGCAGTGCCTGCGGATAATCGCGACTTGAACTACGATAAGTATTTCAAGGAGGGTGATGTGAAGCGTGCGTTGATTGATGAGTTCAACTCGAATAACACGAGGATTCTGAATCTGGAGGAAACGAAGGCTAAGATTGCCGACTTGGAATACATCAAAAACGAGTTGAACGGAATTCCTAACCTAGTTTAACGAACACAAATCTCACAAATCTAACGAATTGAATTATGGCTCAATTTAAAGATAATGGAAAATTGAAGCTGCTGATTATCGTGGGTACACGCCCTGAGATTATCAGATTGGCAGCTGTGATTAATAAATGTCGTCAGTATTTTGATACGCTGTTGGCACATACAGGTCAGAACTATGACTATAACCTGAACGGGGTGTTCTTCAAGGATTTGAAGTTGGCTGATCCTGATGTGTATATGGAAGCCGTAGGTAATGACCTGGGTGAGACCATGGGTAACATCATTGCCAAGAGCTACCAACTGATGGTGGAGGTAAAGCCGGATGCAGTATTGGTTCTTGGTGATACCAATAGCTGCCTGAGCGTGATTGGCGCAAAGCGTCTGCATATCCCCATCTTCCACATGGAGGCTGGTAACAGATGTAAGGACGAGTGCCTGCCTGAGGAGACCAACCGCAGAATTGTTGACATCATCAGCGATGTGAACATGGCGTATAGCGAGCACGCTCGTAGATACCTTGCTGATACTGGTCTGCCCAAGGAGCGTACTTATGTTACTGGTTCGCCTATGGCCGAAGTATTGCACAACAATCTGGCAGAGATTGAGGCAAGTGACATTCACCGGCGTTTGGGCTTGGAGAAAGGCAAGTACATCTTGCTGTCAGCACACAGAGAAGAGAACATCGATACCGAAAAGAACTTCCTGTCGTTGTTCACCGCTATCAATAAGATGGCAGAGAAGTATGATATGCCAATTCTCTACTCTTGTCATCCTCGTTCACGCAAGCGTTTGGAGGCTTCAGGTTTCCAGTTGGATAAGCGCGTGATTCAGCACGAGCCTCTTGGTTTCCATGACTACAATTGTTTGCAGATGAATGCCTTTGCAGTGGTATCTGACTCGGGTACTCTTCCTGAAGAGAGCTCGTTCTTTACAAGCGTTGGTCATCCGTTCCCAGCAGTATGTATCCGTACTTCTACAGAACGTCCTGAAGCACTGGATAAGGGTTGTTTCGTACTGAGCGGTATTGATACCGTAGGTCTGCTCCAGAGCGTTGATGTGGCTGTAAGCCTTATCAAGGATGGCAACCAGGGTATTCCAGTGCCCGACTATGTGGATGAGAATGTGAGCACCAAGGTTGTGCGCATCATCCAGAGTTATGTGGGTGTGGTGAACAAAATGGTTTGGCGTAAGTTTTAACGAACACGAATTGCTCGAATCTAACGAATATAAAAGAAATTAATGTAGATGATGAGTTTTATTTTGTTTGAAGAATCTTAAAAGCTTGCTTTTAGAAGTTCTTCCAATAAAAGAAAACCTTTGTTCACGACAAAGCAATCTTGGCAAAGATTGTCATCTACATAATAATTCGTGAAATTAGTGAGATTCGTGTTCAAAAAAGAAAAAAGAATATGCGTATATTAGTGACTGGTGCGAAAGGCTTCGTGGGGAGAAATCTCTGCGCGAACCTGCGCAATATACAAGAAGGTAAGGACAGGAGGTTTCCTGAGCTGAGTATTGAGGCTGTCTTTGAGTATGACCTGGATTCCACTCCCGAGGAGTTGGATCAGTGGTGCCGCGAAGCGGACTTTGTGTTCAACCTGGCGGGCGTGAACAGACCGCAGAATCAGGAGGAGTTTATGCAAGGCAACTTTGGCTTTGCCAGCACACTTCTTGATACACTGAAGAAGCATAAGAATACTTGTCCTGTGATGCTGTCATCAAGCCAGCAGGCTTCGCTCACAGGTCGTTTCGGCAATTCTGAGTATGGTCGAAGCAAGAAGGCTGGTGAAGACCTGTTCTTGGAGTATGGCAAAGAGACAGGTGCAGAAGTGCTTGTGTATCGCTTTCCGAACTTGTTCGGTAAATGGTGCAGACCTAACTACAACTCTGCTGTAGCCACATTCTGCAATGCATTTGCCAACGACCTGCCTTATACGGTCAATGACCCCAGCGTAGAACTGGAACTGCTGTATATTGATGACCTTGTGGATGAAATGATTGCTATCTTAGAAGGCAAAGGACACAAGTGCGAATTTGAGGGTTTAGAGGTGCTTCCTCAGGAAACAGGACGTTATCGTTATTGCCCCATCACGCACAAGGTAACACTTGGTGAGATCGTTGAATTACTGAAGTCTTTTGCTGAACAGCCAAAGACATTGATGATACCTGAGATACCTGCAAATTCGTTTGCTAAGAAGCTTTATTCAACCTATCTGAGTTATCTCCCCAAGGAGAAAGTTGCTTTCCCCTTGAAGATGAATGTAGATGATAGGGGTAGCTTCACGGAGTTGGTTCATACGTTGAATGCCGGTCAGGTGTCAATCAACATCTCAAAGCCAGGCATTACCAAGGGCCAGCACTGGCACAACACCAAGTGGGAGTTCTTTATCGTTGTGGCTGGTCACGGGTTGATACAGGAACGCAAGTTGGGTAGTGATGAGGTGATAGAGTTTGAGGTTAGTGGCGACAACATCCAGTGCATCCACATGTTGCCAGGATATACTCACAATATCATCAACCTCTCTGACACCGAAAACCTCGTTACTGTTATGTACTGTAACGAGACCTTCGATCCCAACCGTCCTGACACTTTTTTTGAGAAAGTCCAATAGAGGATAAAAAGTTGCAAGAAACGCTTTTATCTTTAGTGCGATTGGGGATTGGAACAGGAGCTGTTTCAAATTCCACGTTTCAGGTTCCAATAGACTGGCAGGCATTACTAGCCCTTGCAATGGAGCAGGGGCTTTATGCTATTGTATTGGATGGGATAGAGAAACTTCCAACTTATGTAAGGCCTCCACAAGAGTTGCTGTTGGAATGGATAGGCGAGACACTACAAAGTGAAAATATCTATGAGATGCAACAGAAGGATGCTGCAAGGATGGCTGGCCTTTTTCAGAATAATGGCATACGGACTTACGTATTAAAAGGCTCTGTTGTTGCAGAGTGCTATCCTATACCATCACATAGGCCAAGTGTGGATATGGACTG
>Ga0310691_10009280_pt1 | contig 10024 bp, 11 predicted proteins | sample 176DNAGHGlowgp2_FD_203887 | JGI IMG/M metagenome (GOLD analysis project Ga0310691, IMG submission 203887) | Sheep rumen microbial communities from Palmerston North, Manawatu-Wanganui, New Zealand - 1766 DNA GHGlow gp2 (v2) (version 2) | ecosystem: Host-associated > Mammals > Digestive system >...
GTATCCAAATGACCCTATTTACTATCTCCAAAACTGTCATCTTGTTTCCTCTCTCACCTTTAAGTCAGCGACCGACCCACCTCATTACGAATTTTTGCGATGATGTCAGACAGTTTGTAGTCCATCGAATCAATCGTGTATATTGGAGCATAATTGTCCATTATCTCGGCAATATCTTCTTTGAAATAATATTTTGTCCTCTGCCATGCACGGAAGTCCTTATCCTTTTTGGTTTGCAGATATCTTTGTTCCAGTTTATTTGTCCATTCTTCGTAAAGGCTCGGATTCGGAATGATTATGGCTTTTTGGATATTCTGATACAATGCCGTGCTAACCCATATTGTTTCACGTACCTTGTTGTGGCAAGAAACGAGAACGGTATAACCTTGTGACGCTAAATCCACGGCAACACATGAATACTTATCCCACCAGTTTGTTTCATTGTGGAAAAAACTGGATTCAAGGTCAATGCACAAGTCCTTTCCTGCGATTGTTGACTTCCCAATTCCTTGATATCCGCTGATTATCAAATACTTTTCTGTCATGTTGTTCTCTCCAGTACCACCGCCGAATCGGTTGAGGGAATCACAGTCGGTGCATACATCACGGCTTTCAGAAATGCGATATGACATTCTGGCAGAGCCTTGGAATCCACCTTGTCAAACAATTCGTCATGGGCATCACCCATTCTCTCGATGATTGTACGTTTGTCTGCAAGGTCACCGTGGTCAGGGAGTGCGATAAGAGGACACCAACTCGGTCTTTTCTGCATCTTGTCGGTGGTATCGGCAAGGTCTGCCTCGGTAACATCGTATTCAATCACATCATCATCTTTATGGTTGTCATGTACTGCAAAGCAACAAGCCTTTGTGCTTACTAGCCTCACAAAACCACAATAGCAACAGTTCTTCGGCATCTCCATGCCTTTCACCAGTACGTCACTCATCTGTTGGCCTCCAGTACAGTAGGAGTTTCTTGTAGCCCTAGATCAACCGCATCCATATCTAAATAGTAACCGCCTTCTTGTTCGGCAATCTTGTCATATGCGACATTCGCATCTATGAGCCGTCCGTGTTCGGGAACGGGAATTGCTTCCATTTTGGTGGGAATCATGTCTCTCGCTTCTTCATGCCATACAGTGCCGTTGTGCATAACCCACAAACAAATCTGCTTGCCCACTGGTGGAAGTTCCATGTTCTTAATCAGTATGTCCATTCTCTTTCTCCTCATAGGGTGTTATCGGCATCCATGCAAGGTCAAATACCTTTAGTGCATCCCATCCAATGTCCTTGTCTTTCCATACGCCTTCCCATTTAAGGACTTCATAGAAGGTTCTACTATCCTCATCCCCATATTTGAAAGCAAGCAGATACCATCCTTCCTCTGTCGGTTTTCCAGTACACCACGGACTATCCTCGACCCATATTCCCTCAACACAATCGGGGCACTCGTCCTTGTCTCTGAAGAAGCAACCAACACAATCTGACGGACTCAATTCAAACCGCAGTTTGTGTCCGTTCCATGTCATTTCTTTTCCGTTCGGTATCACTCTTTCCTCCCACTCTCTGTCGGCTTCTCTAATTGCCTCCTCAAATGTCACTTTTCCTTCTCCTTCTCGTCTAAATTGAACGGCTCACCTCTGCCTTCCCATGAGTTGCATACAAAATCGAACAGAGCCGAGACATCTGTAATATGATTGTCTTTCAGTTGAATGGAGAGCAGAAGGTCATTCATTCCTGCCCAAATTTTGAAGGGTTTGCCCTTTGCATGAGGACAATCGCAACTCACATCAAATACAAGATGCCTATTAAGTCTATTGTCTGCTTCACTTTTGATTATCAGACACCTACAAGTCGCACAACACTTATTGTTCCACGGATTGATGTTCACTTTTCCTTCTCCTTATTTACCTTCAAACCCCTCAAGACCGCACCGCTTAACACGGCACATTTCAGAAGGTGGACAATCAGATTGTTCAGACTTCTTCCTTGCTCTCTCGCCTCGGCTTCTAGGTCTTTCTTCAATTCTTCATCCATGCGGATATTTACTTGTTTCTTCATACTAAATAATGATAGCACAATGCTACCATGATTTCAAGAAAAAAAAATAGGGGAAATCTTCCTCAAATTTCCCCTAAATTCCCTTAATGGGATAGTCATGTCAGACGAGCCTTCACTTCTGCTTTCACGGCTTCTGCTTCGGCATAGTACCTCGCAAACTCCTCTGTCGGTGTGATGTTCAGAGCATCTTCAATGTGCTTGATTTCCTTCCGCAGAAGTGCGTATTCGTCTCCGTACAGGTGTTCCTTCTGAATCAGGGCGTTGATTTCCATGCCTTTCAGATCGTTGGCTTTAAGTAATCTATCTCTTTTTGTCATAAAATTGCCTCCTTTGTGCCATAAGTGACAGTCCACGGATAAGGATTCGGTGTGTTTGGAATTGGACTCGGATTCACGATTATTGGAGCAGGATTGTATGAAATCGGCTCGTCAATCATCTCGACAATCTCCTTGATTTCCTCGGTTGTCACATTACCTTTTTTCTCCAGTATCTCGATTACCTTGATTGCATCTCTTTTTGTCATTGTGCTTCTCCTTACAGGTTAATGTACCCAAGTGTCATTGAATCATCGACTGGGTTAGTGAGTATGGATTCGATTGTACCACCGGGTTCGGTGGATATCAGGTTGTTGAGGATGGGGTCAGCGTAGGTGTCAGGGTTGGGAGTGGCGAGTTCGTAGATGAGGGTCTTGCCGTTCAGATATGCTTTGAGAGATGCAACATCGGCAAAGGACGAATCCTTAATCCAAATGTGATTGCTCTGTGTTTGTGTGGACGGGACAACATAGATTGCCTTTTCCTCGGTCTTGTTCCAATTACAAGGAAGGAAGCCGATTATGAGCAAATTAGGCACTTCCGTTCCCGATGAAGGTCTTTTGATAACATTGTTCAGTCCGTTCCATTGGAAGTAACCGCTCGACAGTCCCCACGATTCTGTTCCGTCAAAGGTATGGAATCCCAACGGATTCGTCTTCTTGCTCTTATACTCCCCATTCACTTCCACGCACGGGTAGTATTCCTCTGCTACTGCCCCTGCACTCTTTAGACTGACGGGTGAGGGGAAGGTGAGGGTGTCGGTCATGTATGGGGAGTAGTCGGTTGCGGACGAGCCTTCTTCCAACTGATAGGCATAGTTGTCAGTGTTAATCAAGGAAACATCATCCGTATAATTTCTCAATGAAATGTAGTTGATGCCACTAGGAATTGTCACATAGTCATTGGTCAAGATATCTGAAGCACCAGTTGAATCCGCAGCAGCAAACAAGGAGTAAACAAGTCCTCTGACTCTCTGTTTCGTGGTCTTGTTAAAAATAGAAGCGATATATGTTTTGCCTTGCACTACCTTGATAAGCGTTGTACTTACATATCCGCTCATCGGAGAGAATCCGCCTGTGTTCCATATCCCTTGTGTAGGATTATATCCGCTTACAAGATTCTTTCCCACGCTCTTCACCGCACTGTATGTCGGGAACAACGCACTCGTTCCATAATCAGAGGGTTCAAGAAGTTCGGGGTACTTTTGCTGAATGGTGGCAAGTTTGGCTGAATCCGTTGCTCCAAGGAATGAAAGGTCGGTAGTTTTGAAGTAGACATTGAGGTCAACGAGGAAAAAGTCTGCAACATCTATTGTCTGTGCCGTGCTTGTTGCCCTTGTATAGAAACGGATTTTATCGTTTCCGCTACTGTTCGTCCTTGCAAAAACTCCCACGCAATTCGTCCACTTTCCGACTGTGAAATCAGAAGTGTTTATAGTTATGCCGTCATAACCACCGCTTCCAAACCAAGGTTGTGAAGAAGGCAGAACGGAGTTGTATCTGACCTTTGCAAAGACAAGATAGAAATGCCCTTGAATCGTGCCAAGTGCATTGCCTTGAAGGGTGGGGTCACTTAATCCGTTTGTGGAGATAGTACAAACATTTCCGCTTGCCGATATCGTGGCAGGGTCTCCTATAACCCACCCGCTTGTGGAAGCAAAATTCCCGTTCTGCACGAGGTTATTCTCTACCCTCGACACTCCCCTCAACCCGTCCACTATCCAGTTCTTGGCTTTTCCACTTGGGATAGTATAGACAGATTTTACATCCACCTCATGGTACGAGCCGTGTGCTTCTTCGAGGTTTTCGATTCTTGCTTCGTGCTGTGCTATTGCGTCATTTAAGTTAGTATCGGCTGTCTCCCTGGCAGACTCTTCAGCTGCCAGATCGTCAAGGGTTGCGTAGTCGGAAAGGTCAACGGAGAGCTGCACATAATCACCCAGAGTTACATCCCACCGGTACAGTACATTGTCATCCGTTGTGATGTAGATCTTGGCCTCAACACCCTGGGCCGGGAGAAGGGCCTTGCTTGCATATACAAGAACATCATCTGCGATGTCAGGCAGCTGGGCCGTGGGCAGTTTGCCGGAGCTGTCAAGAGTTGCGACCCCGTTGGCCTGTCCGAAAGTGTTACGGATTATGTCCAAGATGTCGGAAACGAGAAAGTTTCCGGCACTGGATCCGTTCATGCCGGTGAGCTTTGAAGTCCCGGCTGGTGTCAATGTAGGTGTTGAATATTCAGGCATATGGTCTCCTTATTTTTTTTTAAAATCCGATTGCTAAAAAGTTGAATCCGGCTCCGCTGGTATAGTCGGAATAACTGGTTAGTGCTGTTTTATGATAAGCAAATCCAGTTTTTCCATCATTTCCACTGCTCCACATTTCGGCATTAACATGGCAAAATGTTTGACCAACTATAACAACAAACAGTGTCGCATTAGGAAAGGCTCCACCCTCTGCCTGTGTATAAGAATGGAAAGCTCTGGCAACATTAGTGTTTTCGGAAGATTTCACTTCTCCCCATTTCATCATCAGGCCATTGCTTAAAGAACAGTAACCTTGTGGATTAGGACTTCCCATAACAGGCATTGTTGTTCCAAAATTACCGACCCAGATTTTCGGGAAAGGAGAGTCGGATGTGCCAAGAGAGGAAGAACTACTCTCCGGCTTCAGGGTTGTAACTCTTGCTCCAGCTCCTTCTGATGCAAGCGTAAGAGAGCAATTAACATTGACACTTATGCTGCCATTGTCATACCTTGACAGATACAATGTCGGAATCTGGGCAGTTACATCTATTCGGCCTTCGACAATATCGTTTGCGCTGCTATTCTGCCTTACAACAAAATTATTTGCAGATAGAAGAAGATAAATCGGATCTCCTTCTGATGCGGTATAAGTATGGGTCAGTCCACCATTGATATCTACTGTTGAGATTGAGCCTGCGGTGGCAACAAAGTTTCCATAAGCTCCTAAAACAGACAGTAAATCTGCAACAAGAATCCTTCCCCCTGTGGTCGAAAATGAAACAGAACCGCCAGAACTTGCATCATAAGTCTTAATAGCACGAGAAAAGAGATTTCCATCAAAAAGAGAGTCACCGGAAACATGAATGTTCTCAAAAAGAGCTTCCGTTGCATTCAGCTTTTTAATAGAGGCATCTTGAGCCACCATATTTTGGAACCATCCCCAGATTGAGGCGGTTGAGTCTGTTACATTTATTCCCGAAGAGAAGAGCGCAGCTGCGAGATTTTGTGCCTTCTGTGCGTTATCAGGAAGAGACAGATCCATGACATCCCAGGTTGCACCATTGTAGATGTAAGCATAGCCTTTCTTGTACTCTACGGAGTCCTCTGTGAAGGTTGCTCCGGCAACAAAGAAATCTCCAGGAATAAGACCAAGTCCCTCGGAACTTGTCTTTGGAGTCTCCGTTGTGGCAACTCCCAGGCTCTCTGCATCCCATGAAACGGCCCCGGTGAGTCTTGTGTAATTCCATTCCCCGTTTCCGACCCTTGAGCGCATCCAGATGTACTTGCCACGCTGCATTTCGGGAACCTCATCGGAGTAGAGATCCGCATTCCATGTCATGACTTCCCCGTTCCACAGCATTGGTTCACCACCCCATGTCATTTCACTTGTAGGCGGTTCGATGATGCTGTCTCCCAGCGCATACTGGATTTCGGTTGTGGCTCCCGGTTCTCCCTGTGGCCCTTGTTTCCCGGTTTCCTTGGCTTCCTCGGTCTGCCCATAGTAAACAGGGGAGTCAAGATTGAAGGTCGAGATTCCGACAGCCGTGTAAGAAATGACATCAGCGTGAGTCTCTTCTCTTGCAATCAGCATCACATAGACATCGAGACCTGAATGAAGATTCTCCTGGAGATGGATAACGCTTCCCAGAGAGAGTTTTTTCTTGGAGTTGAATGTGTAAGTGGCTCCACCGAATTGATGGTACTGTGCAAGCAGATTTGCGTGTTTCTGGGCATCTTCCTTTGTGTGTATCCACTTCATTTCTTCTTCAAGAAGTGTCTTGTTGGTAGATACCCCGTCAATCTGCGTTCTGATGACCCCGATGGATTTCTGATAAACGATTGAGGCATACAGATCCAAGCGGAAGAAAGATCTCGGTGAATTGCCGGAGTTGTGACAAGTCAGCTTGAAGTAACCGCCACCGACATTCTCAAATTCTGCGGAGAGATTCAGACCCTTCTCGACAACAGGATTGAGGTTGCTGATGTTGACGATCTGATTGCTTCCGACCAACTGTGTCTCGGATTCTGCGTTCACCGCTCCGATAAGGGCCGGCTCCCTGAAGGTGTCCTGTGTTGCTGCGCTCCAATCCGCTTCCGAATAGATCTCGATGCCGTCAAAGTATTCCCCTGGCTGAAGCTCAAGATTGCAATAAGGGTACTGACTGCTTGCGCCTGTGGTATTTCTGTAAACGAGATAGTTGTCTGCGGTTCCGTGTGTCCAATACTGAACCCTTGCGCCCTTGTAGGTGCGGAGCTTCTTCTGAAGTGTTACGGCTCTGTGCGATACAACGAACAGATCATTGTCTGTCAGAACTTCTGCGTTCTCCGTTGATGGATTTATGGGGAAGATGCAGAGCTGGCCCAGATTGTTGAAGTAATAGACAGCGTTGCACTCATAGCAGAGCTGGTCGAGAAGTTCCTTGCACGTTGTTCCGGCCTCGACAACCTGACTGACACTCTGAAGAAGAACCCTGTCCATTCCAGGCGCAAGTGAGATGCCGACCTTTGTGGCAATCTGATAGATGACAGCGGAAGCCGTATTGTCAAAAAAGACTTTCCCGGTGTCGATGTACGGAAGAGAGAGAAGCCTTGTTCCTCTGCCTTCAAGTGTGATGGCAAGGGCCGTCTCTCCCGTCTGTGTGACTTCCCAGCGGAACGAGGTGGAAACAAAGCCGGTGAAAATCGTGTCTTCTCCGTCCTTCAGAACGGCCTCGATGTCTCCGTCAGTTGCGATGATGTCCTCTGTTGAGGCGCAATTCCTGGAGAGCTGCAAGGACACGGAATCCGAAGAAGATTTCAGTCCATTGAGAAGCTGCTGCGGAAACTTGACGGATCTGTTGAGAATGAAAGCAGAGGAAACAGTCTGCTGTGTCTGTTTCCCCGGCTCAAGGTCATTTCCAAGAAAATTCAGGAGAAGTGAAGGGTTTGTCAGTTTCATGCGCCCACCCCGTAGTAATCGAGAGCATCGAATTCATCTCTGATCATCTGTGCAAACTGTCTCATGCCGCCATCTCCGACAATCGGGCCTTCTGCGTAGATGTTGATTGTCACACTCGTTGCACCCCGGTAAGAGGCCGAAGAAAGGGCCGTCTCTGTTGAGGCCGTTCCGCTTGCATCATAATTGCCGAAGCTGTTGATGTAGCCGTTCATGTATGTGCCGAAGTTCCCAGGGGAGCCGGGATCATAGGTGCGGAGACCGGCAAACGGATTCCAGCCGAAGATGTTCAGGTCGGCAAGCCAGTTCAGCAGAGTTGCAGTCCAGTGCTGGAGAGCCTGGGCAACATACTGGAATGTTCCCGTGAGAACAAGAAGCGGAGTCTCAACCATTTTGAGAATCGGAGCCAGTATCTGAAGAACCGGGACAATGATTGCACCCAGCATCTTGCCGATTTCGATGAGCGGTGCGAGAAGCAAATCCGTGATGACATCGAGCATCGGGCCGACCGCTTCTCCGAATCCCTGGAGAACATACTCCAAAGCCGTCATCATTGCGCCCATGACAGGCCCCATTGTTTCCATATTGTCTGCAAGCTGACCAGCAACTTCTCCGGCACGGCCCATGTTCTTTTCAAGAGATGCGGTAATTCCATCCATGAAATTATCAAACTTTTCGTTTGTATGTTCGTCTTCGGAAGTTCTCAACCCCGGTATTTCGATTCCATACTTTTTGACGAGATTCTCTTCGGACTGTTCTACAACTTTAGGAATCAGACCTTCCAGTTTTCCATTATAAGTTGCGATGATCTCATTGAGCATCGTCTTGAGATTGCCCAGGTCAAGGACTTCATCATCGGGAATGCCAAGAGAAGCACGAAGAGCATCGAGATTTGCCTGAACCGCCGGCCCACCAACGAGGCTGTTTGCCTTAATGGTTGCATCAATCTCATCGAGGAATGACTGTGCCGATTCAATTACGGCCTCATAGCTCTTTCTCTGGTATTCGATAGATGAATTGCCATAACTCTTGAGAAAAGCCTGGAAAGCATTTTCAACCACTTCTGTGACTGTTTCCCCGGCATTGTCCGATGGAGAACCACTGCCACCAGCTGCGGCAACTCTCTTTGCATAGAGATCATTCTGCTTCAGATAGTCGATGTACTCGTTCAATCCGATCATGGTCTCCATTGCTTCGATGACCCTGGTATCTTCAGCATCGAGAACAGCGGAAAGCCTGTCATATCTTTCTTTTGCTTTGGCCTGTGCCATCTCGATGTCGAGGATTGACATCTCTGCCAGATCTGCAAGGGCCTGGGTTACTCTCTCTTCAATGATGTCGGAGAAGTCCAGCTCCATGTCACCATAGAACTGTGAAGGTCTGTTGGTCTCATAGATTGCAGCAGCGGCAACTGATATCTTTTTGTTGTTGCCCAGGGCCGTATCAATCCAATCAGAAATATTCAACAGAGTCTGATAGAGGGCATCCAAAGCCGGGGAGATTGAATCGAGAAGCGCACCGCCCAGACTTTTTCTGATGTCACTCAATACATCTTTGATATTGTCCAGTTTTCCTGACGGAGTTTTATTGATGGCCTTCGCAACATCCTTGTATTTCTGCTCAACCTTGTCCAGAATGATATTTTGCGCTTCATAGAGCTGATTCGCATCGGTCAATGCCTTGATCTGCGCCTTTTCCTCATCGGTGAAGGAAATTCCGACAGTTTTCAGCCTCGACAAAGCCGATTCGGGTTCCTGAATGGCCTTCCCAAGAGTCTGCGCTGATGATGTCAGATCTTCACCCAAAGCCGCTGCAAGATCCATTGAAGCCTGCAAAGCTCTGTCAAACCCTTCATCCGTCAGTTTCTCCGTTGCTGCCAGAAGAAGAGAAGCTTCCTGGATAGATTCAGCGGTAAAATATGTCTGCCGTTCAAGGGATGTCGCAAGAGCCTGAATCTGACCGGAAGTCTTGCCCGATGCATTGCCGACATTTGCCCAGACTGCATTGAGCCTCTGGGAAACCCTGTCGGCAGCTTCAAATTCTTTAACGCACCCAACAAGAGCATCTTTCATGCCTTTGACAGCTGTAACCGCTCCAGCCACAATAGCAGAAATCGAAAAGGCTTTCTTCAGTTTGCTTTCGACACCTTTGATGTATTTCTCAAAGTCTGTCATGCTCTTCTTTGCAGAATTCAAGCCTTGACTGATATTGTTATCTGCACTGATTATGACTTTTGCTTTTGCCATCTTATCGTCCTCTGTAACGGCTCGGTGAATACTTCCGGTTGCCTGATTTGTTTCCAGCCTTCATTTTTTCCACCTTGGCTGCAAGGTGCGCCCGATATTCCCCCTGAACAGCATAGACGATTTGCATCGTCATATAAGGTTGATCCATCAGGGAACCGGGAAACGGCATCATCTGAAGTGACCCCGTTTCCGTGTCGCAAATGGGAAGAAAAATGTCTGTAACG
>Ga0310691_10009283_pt1 | contig 10022 bp, 15 predicted proteins | sample 176DNAGHGlowgp2_FD_203887 | JGI IMG/M metagenome (GOLD analysis project Ga0310691, IMG submission 203887) | Sheep rumen microbial communities from Palmerston North, Manawatu-Wanganui, New Zealand - 1766 DNA GHGlow gp2 (v2) (version 2) | ecosystem: Host-associated > Mammals > Digestive system >...
CAATTCTGCTCTCGAAAGGGTATTATTCTGCAATCCATCAAAGACCGAAGCAAACTTACGCTGTTCCCAAGCATCCGTAAATCCAGGGAATCTAATCTCGGGAAATCGTTCTCCTTCTTTCGGAAACATCTTTTGAAGCATAGATTTTTTTAGTGTTTTGGTTTCTTCACACTTACGCTGATGAAGGGTGATAAGGTTGTCAAGGTTTTCAAAAAACTCTCCAATTCTCTTTTGTTCCTTATATTTTGGAAATAATACAGGTATTATTGAAAGCGTCGGAAACTGTACTCTTTGCTTTTCAATCAAAGAACCTGTTGCATATGTCCTATATAATAAAATCGCTTGGGGGCTTTTCAACCATGTATTGATGTAATAAGAATCATAGTTTTCTCTTGCAATCATAGTTGTATAATAACCCGAAACAGCAACACTTTTAGCCATTCCATTATATCCAACAGCCCCTAATGTCATATTCATTGGGTTGTAGACTATATCTCCTGGTCGTACCTCTTTGAAGTTATCATCTTTCTTCACAAGAAACTCACGATTATATCTTTCTGATTTTGGAGTCAATCCGTCTTCTACAGTAAGACTCCATAACTCAATATTATCGTCATTGGGATTTACGAAATTAGATGTCTGCTCAAACACCTCCCCCAACTTACGCTGTGCCCAAGCATCTGCAAAACTGGCAAATCTTATTTTCGGTGTATTATTCACAATCACACCTCCTTAAGAACCTTAATGAATTCCTCCATTGCACTTTTGGTTTCATCATCTGAATAAGTTAATTCACCCATCATTTCAAGAAGTGCTGCATTTCCTTCGTTAATTGCCTTTTGTGTTTCCTTCATTTCTGCAGCCAAGGCTCTTATATCTATTTCCTCTTCTTCTTCACTGGTATCGACATAGCGAGGAATGTTTAGATTATAATCGTTCTTTTTTATATCTTCGAAGGAAGCAAGATATGCTACTTTATCTTCTGACTGTCGCTTTTTATATAATTCCAACACCCGGTCAATATGTTCCGGCTGCATTACATTCTGTTTCTTTTCTTTTTCGTACAAATTGGATGCATCAATAAACAGAACATCCCTGCCGTCACGATGCTTTTTCAGAACAATAATACATGTAGGAATGGATGTATTATAAAACATATTGGCAGGAAGTCCGATAACCGCATAAATAGAGCCGTTTTCCAATAAAATTTTGCGAATATCACCTTCTGCAGCGCCTCTGAAAAGAACCCCATGAGGCAATACGATTGCCATCGTTCCGGTTTGCTTTAAATGATAGAAACCATGAAGAAGGAAAGCATAATCCGCTTTCGATTTCGGTGCAAGTTTTCCTCCATAGTCCATAAAACGCTCATCCTGCTTAAATCCTTCGTCTGCGGACCAGTTTGCCGAGTACGGAGGATTCATCGTGACACAGTCAAATTCGGTTTCCTCATCCGTAGGCCAGTCTGCATCCAATGTATCCCCATTTCTAAGATGCTGGTTTTCCGGAAGAACACCGTGCAAAAACATATTCATACGGGCAAGATTATACGTAGACGGCATAAGCTCCTGCCCATAATACTTAATGTAATCCGGTTCCTTGGAATAATTCCGGCAACTAAGCATCAAGGAACCGGAACCCATACAGGGGTCATATACCTGCAGTCCCTTTTTCTCTTCCTGACCGGTCATGGCAATTCGGCATAAAATCTGCGCCGGGCCATGCGGAGTATAGAATTCTCCTGCTTTTTTTCCTGTTTCCGAAGCAAACTGACCGATTAAGTATTCATATGCATTCCCAAGCACATCTCCCTTGGAATGAATTAGATCTGCACCCTCTAACACCTTGATAACGTCAGCGATGGTCCCGCTTTGTTTTTGATCCCCGGCTCCCAGACGATTAGAATATAAATCTACATCTGCAAACAACCCATTAAACAATTCATCCGATTCCTGGATACGGTTAAAAGCCGCCTGCAATTTTTCCCTGTTAAACCGGTTATTTTTTGCATCCCTTAGCATGCAGATATATGTCATATCCGGATCAAGCGTATAATGAAGAGATTCCTTGATTTCCGAAAGAAGATCCTCTGCATCATCGGATTTTATGGCATTCTCATAAGCGTCTTGTGCTACATCTAAATCATCCGGCACCTCATCGTTTAACAAATCGTACACTTTCGCCAAGTATGCATCTGACAAATACTTGTAAAAAACTAACCCCAGGAGATAGGTTTTGTACTCGTTTGCATCCATTTTTCCCCTAAGTACATCAGCACCACTCCACAATACCGCTAACAAATCTTTTCCTTCCGCCATTTTTACACGTTCTCCTTTTCTTTATCTTTCTTGAATTCCACAATATCCTCAATGTTACAATCCAACGTTTCACAAATACGCATAAGCACCGCCATCGTTACTTCCTGGTTCTTCGATAACTTTGCCATTGTGCTACTGCTCATTCCGGTTTTTTCACGTAACGCGCTTTTTTTCATTTCCTTATCAATTAATAGTTTCCATAATCGGTTATATGATATCTGCATAGGCATAGGCAACCCTCCGCTATAATATGTACCTTTTTCTACAAAACCACGAAGTAATTATATCATGATACATAGCGAAAGTTCGCGCTTGCGAAGCAAAATTAACGTAAAATTAAGGCTTTATTTACATTATGTTCATAATATGCACAGGGACCTTCTTTTCCATACCAAGCCACATTGGTTTTATATGAGTTATATTCATTTTTCACACTTCTTTCCACACTTAGGGCAAAAATGGCTTCCGCCTTCAAATGCATCCTCATAGGAAACCCAATGATGCCCGCAATACCTACAGGTAAGTTCCACATCGATCGGAGGCGGCCCGTAAACCGTCTCCATAATATTCCAGTAGGGCTGAAACACAGCATCTGCCGGTGCACCGCAATACTCGCAGAACTTATTACCGGGTTCGAAATAGCAATGGCAGACCGGACAGGATTCTTCGTCATTTTCCTCACGGTAATGAGGACTTTTTGCCCCACATTTCGGACATATCCCATCCTTGGAGTCCTCTGTTGAGAACCATTCACCGCATTCATAACATTCAACTTGTTTTCCCATGTGTTCCCCCCCTTGAAACAGTGATATTGTACTGGTTTTATAGTTGTTTACTTGGCAAATAAAGTATATTTACCACATCTTGGGCATGGATTCTTGGATGATTTTGGATTTAAAATAAAAGATAACTCTTTACCACATTTCTTACATATGGGATTACCCATTACATAATGAACCTTATAATCACGGATTGTTCCATACGGAGATATGACAAGCGGCTCAAAAATATACGGAGTTTCCAATGTTTGCCACTCCTTACATGTGCTGCATACGTATTGGGCGTTTCCCTTGAGGGAATAACCTTTTTCAATTAGTTCTTGTATTTCTTTATTGACTTTTAATGATCCATCCTTTATTTTCCATTCTACCATTACGAATGAAGGGCACCCCATTCCAAATCCCTCTTGGTATTGAAATCGGAAGTTACATTCTTTATTTGTGCATTTGATACAAATATTTTTTACCATTTACATTCCTCTATACTTTTATATTTCATCCCGTAAAATTTTCCCGCAGGTTTCTACTTTCTGTACTTCCTCAGATCTACGCCTTCCCTTTTGGCAATCTTTAAAAGTTCCTCGTCGGATGCACTCTCTGCCTCCATCATTTCAAAGAAACCGAACCCGCCGGAAAATGCGGCTCCCTGCGCCCCGAATTCATCTGCCAGGTCCCTTCGAAGCCTTTTGTAGTCGTATTCTTTGTTATTATCGTCAAACAGTCCGAACATAAGCACTTCCTCCGTTAATATGCTGCCTTGCTTTTATTGTAGCAATGGCTTGAATTGAGGCGTATGGCAGATATAATCTTCTTCTCCGGAAATATATTTCTTATAATCCACCCTGAAATATGGATCTGCTCCGTTTTCCGGGAAAGAAAGATGCCAGATCATAATGGACAAGTATCCCATAGTCATATCCTCATGAATCCCGTAAAGAGGATGGAGGGATAACTTCGTCGGGCACTCCCCGTCCAGCGCTAAAAACCCTTCTTCCTCAGCCTGTGCAAGAAACTGATTTTGCAACTCCTCATTTTCGCAGTAAATCCACGCTCTGTCCTTGATTTTTAACAATTCTTTTAATTGTCTCATTGCTTTCTCCCGTCGTTATCCCAAAACATATTCTCCAGATTGTGTTTATTCCATTTCCATCAGATTAAGAAATCTCTTAAAATTCCGCGGGTATGCATTGCTGCCGCCACTCTCCACTGTGCTCTGATCCGCAAAATCCAGCACTAAATGCCACTGTGTACCGTCCAGAATTCCCGGATTACTATAGTCTTCCTTCCATCTTCCGATATGAAGTTCCCTTAACCCTTCAATGAAGCTTGTCCTTGTTTTTCCCGCGTAATGCTCGGCCGTGTCCAATTCCGGCATAAAACCGTTAAACCCTTCTCTTTCGACAACAATCTGCTCTCCGTCAAAGGTCAGCGTTCTTCGCTCTGTTCCGCCAAAATACCCGCCGATTTGAAATGTTATCCTTGCCAGGTTATCTAATCGTTCATCGAATTTATCATCCCCGATAGTCTGACTCTGTTTTCCCATATTGTTCACCCGCCTTCCTACTGTTATTAATCCTCTAAATCCACCTTGCAGGCGTTGTAATACTGACAAAACCCGCAGAAATGCATACATTTTACCGTTTTATTATGAAATGTCTTCCATATCCAGAATTTCAGTTTTTTCATATACCTCGCCCCTCCGCTGCTGTTATTCCCATTATACGCACCAATACTGTCCTATTGTACGGACAGTATTATTAGAAAAGTTATGCAAACCAATTGCGCGGGATACAAAGAAAAAGAAGAAGTCAAAATGCTTTTATGATAGAATAATGGATGTTAGTTAAGGAAATCGGAGAAGTAAAAGATGTGTACACGATTTTATTACGACAATTCCATACCGAAACTGGAGGAATACTACGAGGCGGCAAAAAGCTCCCCCATCGGGCAGAAATTTGCCTTTGTATTATCCAAACCTGTAATAAACTGCGGTGAAGTACGCCCAACGGACGTGGTTCCTGTTTTGGCACCGGACAAGGCCGGAAATCCTTCTGTTTTTGCGATGAAATGGGGATTTACGATGGAACTGCCGAAAACATCTGCTATGGGAAATAAAGGAAGCCTGATTGTAAATGCCAGGGTGGAGACGGCCGATTCAAAGCCCAGTTTTAGGGATTTATGGACTAAAAGGCGCTGTATCATCCCCTGCTCCTACTATTTTGAATGGAAACATTATAAGGATACATCTACCGGAAAAACGGTAACGAAAGAAAAATATATGATACAACCAACAGGGGCGGATATAACCTATTTGGCAGGGCTATACCGCATCGAAGAAGGATATCCCGTGTTTGTCGTATTAACAACGGCGCCCTCTCCGTTACTATCAGAGATTCACGACCGGATGCCGGTTCTTTTGCCAAAGGAGTATGTAGAAGAATGGATTCGCCCGAAGACGAATCCATCTGAAATACTGCCTTATATGATTAAAAATACTTTTATGGAATCAATTGGATAAATGTAATTATTACGAATGCTGTTTTGGGAAAGATATGCTTTTTATCATTTGCTATTGTTTTCTGTAATAATTGCCGCTGGAACCATATTTGCTTAAGATATCTTCTTTGGATTCCGTCGCCTGCGGCTCAGGAGATATTTGGGTTTCCTGAGTTTCGATCTTAGTTTCACTTACAGGTTCCGGTTCTTGCGGAGGCGTCTGTACGTTCAAAGCCGGTGTTTCCTGCTTTTGAGTTTCGACCACCGTGGGTTTTGGAATATCTTGCGTTTGTGGGCTATTATAGGATATTGGCGGATTATATACCGGTGTAGGCGGTACGTAAGACGGCTCTGAAACCTTATAATAAGGCTTGGGTTGTGTGTAAAGAGGCATTTGTTGTTGCATAGGCGCAGAATATTCAGACTGTAGATTCGGCTGGGGTGTGTAATAATCCTTTGAGCTGTCGTATCCCTGCAGGTTATCTTCAATATGCTGAACCGTTTCTTTTGTCTCCTTCAATTCGATATTCATCTCAGCAACCGTCAGCAGGAATAAAGAAACCCAGTATAGCATAAGAACAACCGGAATAATGGATAAAAGTGCCATCGCCCAACCGGAAACGCTTAAAAAGACAGCGCCACCACTCGAATAACTATTTCCGTTTCCCATAATAGAACTTATGGAATTGGAAGCATTCGCCATGACTGCATCCAGTGCCGCCATTATAATGGTATTTATCAGGGCAAACCCACATGCAAACAGGATATAAAAAACACTTAATACCCAAAACATTACTTTTACAAAAACGGATAACTTTTTTCCCGGATTTTTAAACATTGTTCTCCCCTCTTTTTTCTAATATTTGTTTTACCGCCAGGGTGTAATACATCTTTCAAATATGAGATACCGAATATTACATCTCTTTCCAATTTCCTGGTTGTCTACATTTGGGACAAAGGTTTTCTTTTTGGGGACCTTCATAGCCACAATAAAGGCACTTATAACAAGGTTTTTTCCGACCACACGCACAGGTTTCCACACAATTGTCATTTCTTATTCCGCATTTGCAAAGCCAGGAATCTGTCTTCTTCTTTAACACTTGCTCACCTATATTATCTTTCGCAGATAGATTCAAATTATCTATTCGTTGAATTTCTCTAAAAAGTCCATTTTTATCATAATAACTAACTAATTCAAATTGTTTAGATTCATTCTTGTTTGCCAACTTCATAGCAAAGAGAGTTTTATAAGATGGAAGTAAATAATATCCACTGATAGCATTGTTCAATGCATTATAAAATCTTTTAACGTCCGTGAATCCAATCCGGACTGTATATGCAACTCCCCTGCAGGAGAATGAAACCAATTCATTATCGAACGCACCCTGCTGAACATTCGTAATCTCACGATATGAATATCTTTGCGCAGTCCGTTTAAATGTTCCTTTCCAAATTACGAATTCGTTCGCCTTAATTTCATATCTAGCGCCGTGAGATTCACATGCGCCAAAACAATAATCGTTCAAAATATAATGGACTCTTCTTGCCGCGTGTCTAATAAATTCATTTTCCGGATGTAATTCGTACGCCTTTTCATAATATGGAAGAATGATGTTATAATCGAACAGCTGAACCGGTTGTGAAGTAGAAAACATCTTTTCTTCCAAGCATGATCCCAAATAACATAGATAATCTGTGACAAACATATGATAAGGATCATTATCAAAAGCAGTCGCCTTTGATAAAGCACGTATAACTTCTGCAAAGTTATGAATCTCGGTCGAAATAACTTCTTTCAGGAGAACTATATACATCAACTCCTGAGCTTCTTTATTATCGGGTTCCTGATCTAAAATCTTATCTAAATACTCTTCAGCATTCCAATAGGTTCTCGATCTTATATACTCTTTTGCCCTTTTTATGTAATTCCCTGTATTGATTTGATTATTAACGTTTACAGTTGCTCCGTTTAGTGAAAACACCGCATTTTCGACACGTATATTATTAATTGCTTTGCTTACAATAAATGCTGAATTGCAATATGGACAGACGGCAGCCTCTTTATTTGCGTCTACTTGTAGTGAAGCGTTGCAATTTGTACACCTTGCCGGAACTATTTTTGTTTCTGTCAAAGGAACATTCATTGCCGGAGCACTTTGAGAACTATTATTAAACGAGTATCCGCATTTGATACAAAAATTTGCATCATCCGGCAATTGTGTACCACATTTCATACAAAACATAGCTTTTCTCCTTTATTTACGATAAATTAGCCACTATATTTCGTTCTCCCTCGGAACATAGTTTATTTCCACATCATACCCCAGTTCTTCACACATCTTAATATAGGTTTCATTCACCGGAGCATTCTTTTTAAGCAGACGGTTTACATACTGCCCGGATGTACCGGCGGCAGTTCCTAACTGACTCTGCGTCATATCCTTTTCGATCAAGAGCTTCTTGATATCTTTTTCGATATTATTCTTCAGCATCCTTTTTCCTCTTTTTCCCTTTTCGTTTAACGGACTCTTTCAACTCATAATAACTGCTACATTTTCCATCCGTTATGACAGGCAGCGGATAACACACATTACAGACTCCGCAATCCCAATTATCACATGTTAAACACTGTTCACATCGAGACATACTATTCCCCCCTCTCCATTTTTTGGCCACCTCATAATGAAAGTATAACAAAATAGCACAATTTGTGCAATGGAATTGTACATATTAGTATAGCAATCACCACTATCCTATCTGCTTAGGGTTTTTAAAGCAAAAAATCAAAATTTGAAAATTAATCAAAAAAATTCACGGGGTGATGACAAATACGATTTTTCGTGAAAATTTTTTCAAATTTTTCGTATATATCATTATCATCCGAAATTTTAGGAAAATAAAAAGGAGGTGACAAAAATGACACTGACTCAGATCTGCCAGAAGGCGCTTGAATCAGATTCTCGCGACCTTCACCGCGTGGCCACAGCTATCGGGCTTGTTTGTGTCTCACAACTTGCTGAGGGCAATGACATCAGCATAGAGAACGTCGAAGGCGATGTTATGCTGCTCCTTGCGGAGAATGAAGACGATGAAATCGACGAAGAAATTGAAACTGTCCATGGGGAACGAGGCCCACCTGTAGAAAAAGGCAGCAGATCAACAAACAATTTCAGCGAGGTTAATTATTATGAAGAAAAAGTATTTTTTCAAGTTATTTAAGAGAGAAAACGACTGCTACGGATTGGTAAAAATCACGGAAGAAGATTTAAAAACCGTTATCCAGAACGACCACCCGAAACTGAAACCCGAAAAGGTTTTAGCAGAAGGATATGTAAAAGAAGATCTTTATGGTTATGGCTACTCTTCTCCGGAAGACTATTACGGAGAAACGAAGTATTTCATTCGAGAACTGGACGAAAGTGATGCGCTTGCCATCACGGTTAACCGCGACGCAGAGTCAATTCGCACCGGGAATGTGCTGAACGAATCCAGTGGTTTCTACGTAATATCTTGGGATTTAGGTGAATGCATCTTCGCTGGATGCGCCAAAATTAAGGACGGTTCACAGCTGTATGGTAATCCCTTCAAAAACAGATTTAGCAACCATTATCACCCTTTTGCAGGCATCTGGATTCTTAATCACTGCATTATCGCAGATGAGGACTGTCAGGATTTATCGTTTGATGCTTTAACTCTGTATCGTGCGGTACCGAAGAAACAGGAGTAATGTGACTTTCATCTAACAAAAGAACCCCTGCCATCGATAGCGGATAGGTTATCGGTAGCAGGGGTTAATACGCCTATTCCCCGCTTTTCTTTCTTTTGACATTCCGGCAGCTTTGCGAAACAAATCCGATGGAAACCCCTTCCATCTCTGCAATCTCCCGGACGGAATAGCCGTCGCGCCGGTATTTCCGGATTCTTGCAACCGTTTCCTTCGGCACCGGCTTTCGACCGGTCTTTTTTGCCGTCGGCTCTCCGATTTCTTTTCCGGCAATGACATCTTTTAGATGTTCAATGACCGTATCCCTTGCCTGAACCTTTGCCTGAAGGGTTTCAATCTCCTTTTCCAAAGACCGGATATTGCTTTTATCCCAGCGGCTGATTTCGGTCATCCCCAGCCAGTATTCACTGTCATGTGCCGAACAAAGGGCGATATTGTCTTCATACAGCATCCGGCACTCTTCTTCACTCCGCATTTTTTTGCGAATGGAAGATTCTAAGGCAAACATGTCGGTATTCTCCACCAGCTCATAGAAATGAATCTTCTCTGACATTTCATGGTAAAGCGGAGAATTCTGGAAGCCTTCATCCGCCTCTTTTTGCATTTTGGAAATTCTTCGGTATGCTTCGTCTAATTCCTTCATCAAAGCATCAATCTGCTGTTGTTTGGATGTTCGTGCCATAGTGTCCCTCTTTATGTAGAAAT
>Ga0310691_10009284_pt1 | contig 10022 bp, 12 predicted proteins | sample 176DNAGHGlowgp2_FD_203887 | JGI IMG/M metagenome (GOLD analysis project Ga0310691, IMG submission 203887) | Sheep rumen microbial communities from Palmerston North, Manawatu-Wanganui, New Zealand - 1766 DNA GHGlow gp2 (v2) (version 2) | ecosystem: Host-associated > Mammals > Digestive system >...
TAAAATAAAATGTACTGCTTTTAAAGGGTAAATTAAGCAAAATGCCACTTCAACGAGGTTGATTTTTGTCAAAAAGACTCGCTGGAGTGGCTTTTTTATAAATTTTAAGCATGTTATCGCTTGTAGGTATCTAATAAATTGCTATCTTTGCACACGAAAAAGAGATGATTTGAAGAAAAATCAGTTTTTGAGGTAACAGTATTAATAAGGAAAAAGATGAAAAAGATGAAGAAAACAGTACTTGTTGGAATGATGTTCTTCCTGGGTACATTCACCATGAATGCAGCAATTAATGTCGCCGGCTCTGACGATATTGATACTACCTATATTAAGTTGGATGAGAACCGCGAACCTATCAACCACGTCAACCTGACGCTGGACGAGTTGAAGGAGAAGGTAGGGGAGTTGGAGACCGTCCTTGAGACAGAGAACTTTCAACTTTATGCTTGTGGTGACTATACCTATAAGATAGAGGATGGCATCGTGACATCAATGGCTATCCAGATACCAGACGATAACAATGACAAGGTGGTCTATAACCAGATACTGAATGCGCTGGCTAAGAGTAATGCCATAAACTCTACGCACAATACGGGTGGTAACCATTATCAGTATGCCAACTTCCAGATACAGTTTGACGACTTCGAGGGGTATGAGAAACTGACCTTCTCGGCAATCAAGGACTAATAAGTACAATATACCATAAGAAAGCCTCGCCTAACAGGGCGAGGCTTTCCTTTCTAATTAAAAATATACAATTATCTTTCTCGTTTTCGGTTAATAAGGTTAAATGCGCCTCAAATAATTAACAAAACGCGCTTCTCGTTTTAAGAAATCGACTATCTTTGCAGCGAAATAGAAAACTAGAATGAAGAAAAGTACTATTTGGCTTATAGCAACGATCATGGGATTGTCCTTCCTCGGACTTCTCTTCCTGCAGATTTCCTATATGGAGCAGATGGCGAAGATGAAGAAAGAGCAGTTTGACGAGTCTGTGAACCGAAGTCTATACCAGGCCTCTCACAATCTGGAGTTGAATGAGACGCAGCGTTATCTGGAGAAGAACGTGAATGAGACCGAGCGCCGCGCCTTTAAGCAGGACTCCCTGATGGTGGACGGACTCGACGGCTCAGTGAAGCAGTCGCATCAGTTTGCCGTAGCAGCCGACGATGGGACGGTCTACTCCAGTTTCGAACTGAAGACCTTTGCCATCAAGCCGGCCAGCGTTCCCAAGGCGATGATCCTGCGAACTGACAAGAGCAGCATTTCAGAGGCCTCGAAGTCGCTGCAGGAGATTGTGCGTAACCGCTATGTCTATCAGAAAGCGCTGCTCGACGAGGTGGTCTACAATATCCTCTATACGGCAAGCGACAAGCCTCTGAAGGAGCGTATCAACTTCAAACTCCTTGATCGTGACATCAAGGTGGAACTGATGAACAATGGCATCAACATCCCGTATCATTTCCGGGTGGAGACGGCTGACGGGCGTGAGGTGTACCGCTGTCCTGACTACAGTGAGGAGGGCGAGGAGAACACTTACCCGCAGACGCTCTTCCACAACGACCCGTCGCCGAAGATGGGTGTGGTGAAAATCCATTTCCCCGACATGAACTCATACATCTTCTCGAGTGTGCGATTCATGATTCCGTCGCTGATCTTTACCGTCGTGCTGCTCATCACCTTCGTGTTCACGATCGTGGTCATCTTCCGTCAGAAGCGCTATTCGGAGATCAAGAACGACTTCATCAACAATATGACCCATGAGTTGAAGACCCCCATCTCCAGTATCTCGCTGGCGGCTCAGATGCTCAATGACGAGTCGGTGGAGAAGTCGCCCAACATGATGAAGCACCTCGGTGGCGTGATCAATGACGAGTCGAAGCGCCTCCGCTTCCTCGTGGAGAAGGTGCTGCAGATGTCGATGTTCGACAAGCGGTCGGTGTCGTTCAAGAAGAAGGAACTTGACTTGAATGAATTGCTGGAGAGTATTGCCAGCACCTTCTCACTGCGTGTGGAGCATACGGGCGGTAAGATATATATGGATATAGAGGCCGTCGACTCTGCCATCTATGTCGATGAGGTGCATTTCCAGAATGCCATCACGAATCTGATGGACAATGCGGTGAAATACCGTAAGCCCGACGAGCCGCTCGACCTGTATATCAAGACCTGGAATGAGAAGGACCGCTTGTGCTTCAGCATCCGCGATACAGGGCTTGGCATCAAAAAGGAGAATGCAAAGAAGATATTCGACAAGTTCTATCGCGTTCATACAGGAAACGTGCACGATGTCAAGGGCTTTGGCCTAGGGCTGGCATACGTCAAGAAAATCATCAATCTGCACGAGGGCGACATCAAGTGTGACAGCGAACTGGGCAAAGGCTCGACATTCACTGTCAGCCTGCCCATCCTGCAAGAATCATAAGCAATTAGAGATAATAAATATATAGTATTAACCGGGTGGTCGCGTAGACCCCCAACTCCCTAACTTAGGGGGCAAAAAACAGAAACGATTATGGACGACAAACTGAAAATTCTGCTCTGTGAGGACGATGAGAACCTCGGGATGCTGTTGCGTGAGTATTTGCAGGCCAAAGGTTACACGACGGAACTCTGTGCCGACGGCGAGATAGGCTACAAGGCTTTCCTTAAGACAAAGTTCGATATCTGCGTGCTGGATGTGATGATGCCTAAGAAGGACGGCTTCACACTGGCCAAGGAGATTCGCAACTCAAATCAGGACATCCCCATCATCTTCTTGACCGCCAAGACGCTGAAGGAGGATATCCTCGAAGGCTTCAAGATAGGTGCTGACGACTATATCACCAAGCCCTTCTCTATGGAGGAACTCGTATTCCGTATCGAGGCTATCATTCGTCGCACAAAGGGAAAGAAAAACAAGGAGAGCACCGTCTATCACATTGGTAAGTTCACTTTCGACACCCAGAAACAACTGCTCTGCCTGGGAGAGGAACAGCGTAAGTTGACAACCAAGGAGAATGAACTGCTCGCACTGCTCTGCAGTCATGCCAACGAAATCCTGCAGCGCGACTTTGCCCTGAAGACGATCTGGATTGACGATAACTACTTCAATGCCCGTTCAATGGATGTCTATATCACCAAACTGCGCAAGCACTTGAAGGACGATCCGCAGATTGAGATTATCAATATCCACGGCAAGGGATACAAACTGATTACTCCCGATGAGGAATAGTCTCAAAAGCCTTATAGGAGTGGCGCTGGTTTCGGCTGGCGCCCTCTTTCTGATTGTCAGTTATCTGGTGGGCTGGACCTGTAGCAACTGGGTGCTGCTCACAGGACTGATAATCATCCTTTTAGGCATCATTATGCATGTAAAACTTGCAAAAACGGACGGAAATTATTAAAATCTGTTAAGTTTTCGGCTAATTGTGCTTTGTGCATTGTGAATTGTGAATTATAATTAGTACCTTTGCACCCGCATTTTGCAAAATAACATTTATAAACATTTTAAGTTTAGTATGAATCAATACGAAACCGTTTTCATTTTAACTCCCGTTTTGTCTGATGAGCAGACAAAGGAAACGGCCGAAAAATTCAAGAAAGTCCTCACCGACAAAGGTGCAGAGATTATCAGCGAAGAGGCCTGGGGATTGAAGAAACTGGCGTATGCCATTCAGAAGAAGTCATCAGGTTTCTATTACCTCGTTGAGTTCAAGGCAGAGCCGGAAGTGATTAAGACATTGGAGACCGCTTTCCGTCGTGACGAGAAGGTGATTCGTTTCCAGACAGTTAAACTCGACAAGTATGCTGTAGAGTACGCTGAAAAGCGTCGCAACAAACTTGGCGCAAAGACAGAGGAGGCTTAAATTATGGCACAGGAAACAGAAATCCGCTATCTCACCGCTCCTTCTATCGATACGAAGAAGAAGAAGTACTGCCGCTTCAAGAAGAGTGGAATCAAGTACATTGACTACAAGGATCCCGAGTTCCTTAAGAAGTTCCTCAACGAGCAGGGTAAGATTCTTCCCCGCCGTATCACTGGAACCAGTCTGAAGTATCAGCGCCGTGTGGCCCAGGCCGTGAAGCGTGCCCGCCAGATTGCTCTGCTGCCTTACGTAACCGATCTGATGAAGTAAAACAAGGAGGACGCAAGTATGGAAATAATTCTGAAAGAAGATATTATCGGTCTGGGTTTCAAGAACGATATTGTAAATGTAAAGTCTGGTTATGGCCGTAACTACCTTATTCCTCAGGGAAAGGGCGTTATCGCATCTCCGTCAGCCAAGAAGATTCTTGCAGAGAACCTGAAGCAGCAGGCTCATAAACTTGCCGCTCTGAAGGCTGCCGCAGAGGAGCGTGCCGCTATCCTCGAAGGTGTGGTTCTCACTATTCCTGCAAAGGTAAGTGCTACAGGTCAACTCTATGGTTCTGTAGGTGCTGCTCAGGTGGCTGAGTGCCTTGCTCAGATGGGTAAGGAGGTGGATCGCAAGATCATCACCATGAAGGATGCCAAGAAGATTGGTGACTACGTGGCTCTCGTTCATTTCCATAAGGAGGTGATTTGTGAGATTCCTGTCAAGGTGGTTGCTGAGAACGCTGCTGAACTCAAGGCCGCTGCCGATGAGGAGGCTGCCATCCGTGCTGCTGCTGAGGCTCGTGCCGCTGAGGCCGCTGCTGCCCAGGAAGAGGCTGAGGCTGCTGAAGAAGAGGCTGCTCCCGCAGAGGAAGAGGCTCCTGCTGAGGCATAATCCCTTGGAAATATTTAAATCAAAACAATTAATAATTAATCACTGCTGTAAGGCATCATTATTTATTATAACACAATGTCCCGGTTGTCGCAAGATGACCGGGATTATTGTATTTCAGCCTGAGGATGCTATAGAAGATAGGCTTGAACGGATTACGGGGTCTTCGGGCAGAGGCAAAAGAAAAGACCGCTGGACTCCCGTCCAACGGTCACTGATTTTTCTCTCAATTAGTTCGTCTGTTACTCACTAATTATTCAGCAGCGGCAGCAACAGTTGTGTCAGCAGCAGCAGAGTCAACTACAGCAGTAGTGTCTACAACGCTGTCAACAACCTCCTCGATAGAGTCGGTGTCTACCTGTGCAGGCTGAGCCTGGTTACCACAAGAAGCGAAAGAGATAGCTGCAACAGCTACGAACATAAATACTAATTTCTTCATTTTTTCTAAGCTTTTAAATCTGTAAAACAATCATTTGTTTATTAAAACGCTGCAAAGTTAGACATTTTTTTAATAGGTTGTATCGTTTTTTTAGTTTTTTTTTTGCCACTTTTTGTAACTTTTTTGCAAAGTATTGGTAATCAATGGATTACGAAATGTTAAAAAATGGTGCAAAAATACACTTAATCGAATATTTGCTAAAAAATGGTTTTTTTTCGGAAAAAAAATGTACCTTTGTGCCCGCAAACATTTACAGATTTCATACAGATGATAGATACTTCGGTTTTTCAGGGCAAAACGGCTGCTTATTATACGCTGGGGTGTAAACTGAATTTCTCAGAGACATCCACTTTTGGTAGGATGTTACAGAATCTTGGGGTGCAGACTGCTCAGCGGGGAGAACGTGCGGACATCTGTCTGATCAATACCTGTTCCGTTACAGAGGTGGCTGACCACAAGTGCCGTCAGGCTATCCATCGGATGGTGCGTGAACATCCGGGGGCTTTTGTGGTGGTCACTGGGTGCTATGCGCAGTTGGAGGCAGAGACGGTCAGTCAGATTGAAGGTGTCGACCTGGTACTGGGCTCGAACGAGAAAGCGAATCTGATACAGTTCCTCTCAGATGCCTGGACAGGGCTGATGTCTCAGAAGTTTCATTCTGTGAAAACGAAGGATATCAAATCGTTTGCCCCAAGTTGTTCGCGTGGCAATCGGACGAGATATTTTCTGAAGGTGCAGGATGGGTGTGATTATTTCTGTACCTACTGCACAATTCCTTATGCTCGTGGCTTCAGCCGCAACCCGACTATATCATCTTTGGTCAAGCAGGCGGAGCAGGCAGCACAGGAAGGGGGTAAGGAGATTGTGCTGACGGGGGTGAATATAGGTGATTTCGGAAAGACGACGGGTGAACGGTTTATCGACTTGGTGAAGGCTCTCGATCAGATTGAGGGCGTCCGGCGTTATCGGATCAGTTCACTGGAGCCTGATCTGTTGTCGGATGAGTTGATTGACTATTGTGCGCAGAGTCGGGCGTTTATGCCCCATTTCCACATCCCGCTGCAGAGCGGAAGCGACACGGTGCTGAAACTGATGCATAGGCACTATGACTCGCAGTTGTTTGCTGATAAGATTCATAAGGTGAAGGAGGTGATGCCTGATGCCTTTATCGGTGTCGATGTGATGGTGGGCTGTAGGGGGGAAACGCCCGAGTGTTTCGAAGAGACCTTTGACTTCCTCAATGGGCTGGATGTGACGCAACTGCATGTGTTTCCATATTCAGAACGTCCAGGAACATCGGCACTCAGCATTCCATACGTAGTGAGTGATAAGGACAAGAAACTGCGCTCAAAGCGCTTGCTGGACTTGTCAGATCAGAAGACCGGAGCCTTCTATCGAAAATATATCGCTAAGGAGGCGGAAGTGCTCTTTGAAAAGGCGACGAGAGGACGTGCTATGCACGGATTCACGCGAAACTATATCCGGGTGGAGTTATCGCCGAAAGAGGCGGACCCGACATTGGACAATCAACTGGTGCATGTCAGGTTAGGGGAATTGACTCACGACAAGCAGGCCCTGAAATGCAATATTATATAATAAGGTACGCGTATGGAAAAGGTGGCGATTGTTATTCTGAACTGGAACGGACAGAAGATGCTTTGGCAGTATCTGCCCTCTGTGCTTCAGTATTCCCGTGACGAAGCAACGGTCTATGTGGCTGACAATGCTTCTACGGATGACTCGTTGCAGATGTTGCGTAAGCACTTCCCCGAAGTCCAACTGATTGTGCTGGAAAAGAACTGGGGCTTTGCCGAGGGATATAATAAGGCCCTGCGCCAGATAGAAGCCGACTATTATCTGTTGCTGAACTCAGATATAGAGGTGACCCACCACTGGCTGACGCCGATGATAGAATTGCTGGATGCCCATAAGGACATTGCTGCCTGCCAACCTAAGTTGTTGAGTATGTTTGATAAGGACATGTTCGAATATGCTGGGGCGAGTGGGGGATTCCTCGATAGGTTTGGCTATCCTTTCTGCAGAGGTCGCATCTTCGATACGGTGGAACGCGATGACGGGCAATACGACTATCAGTCGGATGTCCTTTGGGCGACAGGTGCAGCCCTGATGATTCGCTCAAAGGATTACTGGGAGGCTGGAGGGCTGGATGGCCGTTTCTTTGCCCATAATGAGGAGATAGACTTGTGCTGGCGCCTGCGTATTCGGGGGCGGCGGGTAGTGTGTCTTCCAGAAAGTTATGTCTATCATGTCGGGGGCGGTACGCTGCCGAAGAGTAATCCGATGAAGACCTTCCTGAACTTCCGTAATAATCTGACGATGCTGTATAAGTGTCTGCCTGAGGAGGAACTGAATGTGGTGATGCGCTGGCGCTGGTTGCTTGACTATGCGGCGGCATGGGAGATGCTGATCCTGAAACATAACTGGGGCGACTTCAAGGCCGTGTATCGGGCTCGCCGTGCCTTTAGACGATGGAAATCGGATTTCGCTGAGGATCGTCGTCGGATTCAAGAAAGCCGTGTGACAAAAGAAATACCAGAGCGAAGGAAGTTCTCCCTGCTCTGGCAGTATTATGTGAAAGGTCGTAAGACGTTTAGTACTTTACGGTGATAGGCTTGTCTACCACTTCCTTCTTCCACTCTTTCAAAAATTCGAACCATTCCTTAGCGGAATGATAACCGAAGTTCTCATTGTCGGAACAGTAAATAACCTTATAGTCTAGACGATCGGTGTCGGTTCCTATGACGAAGGCGTAGTTGTCTTTGTTGGCTGGCTCTTCACTTCTCACGTATTTCATGGGCATATAGATGCCAAGTCCGACGGTCTCACGCTTGAAATTGATGGTGTCGCCCGAAGGCCAGTCTGTACCCCAGCAGGCTCGGATTCCATTCTTGTCGCTGAATTCCTCAGAGTTCTTCACATTGATGATGCCTGTTGAGAATTGGTAATCGCCAACAGGACGGTTGAAATAGACCTCCACGTCAGTGTCGCGATGCCCGGCATACTGAATATAACGGAGTGTCATATTCAAGACTGGTTTTCCTTCGGCAGCCTTCCACCCACGGTCGAAGACTTCTACAATCGCACGTAGTGGACCGTAACTGATGATACGCTGTGTACGGGAGCGCACTGGGTCAATCATCGTCGGTTCCTTGCCGTTCCACCCGCGGAAAGCCCCCAGTCCGAAGGTGTTGCCCACCCAAAGCACATCGTCGCCATAGCCTTCTGCCTTCTGGTCTTTCTGTGTATAGAACTGTGTGGCCTCCAGTTCCAGCCGTTTCCGGAACTTGCCGTAGAGGTCGAGAGTCTGGCGCTTGTCGAAGTAGATGCGGATGCCGTTCAGTTCGCTCTCAAAGTCTACGCCGTGATGGTGTTGCAGATTGTATGAGTTCGCACAGTCGCCACGGGCGGTGATCGACTCAAGGAAGTTGTTGTGCTTATTCTTCTCTTTCACCTTGTCATTGCGGATAAGCATCTCTGCAAAGACGCGTGAAGGGTAGGGGCGCGGCTCACCCTCTGTGTAAAGTGTCACAGTGTATTGCTTGGTCTCTTTGCCTTTCAGGTCTGCAAGGAAGCAGAGTTCGTCGAATGTTTCGTCCTGGTTAAGGTCATCCAGTTGACAGGGTATCTCCTGACCTTCAGCCTTGACCAGAGCCGAATGGATATCTCCATATTGACTCAACTGGATGATAACCGGTTCGTCAGAACGCGCCGACTTTGAGGGATTGCTGACACTCACTGTAAAAGTCTGCTGGGCTGCGACGCTGGAAGCAATTGCCAGCAGGGCTATGGATAGAATCTTTCTCATACTGTAGATATTTGTTTTAGTATGCACAAAGGTACGTAAAAAGGCTCAAAGTAGCACGCCTCTTTTACACAAATTGGCTTAATTGTGCATTTTAGTGCGGAATTTTTAAAATAATTAGGTTAAAATTTGGTTAACTCAAACTTTTTTAGTAAATTTGCAGAAAATTTAAACTATTATAAAAGTTAGACTTCAACGAAGGGTGCGTAAGATATATTTCATATTGTTGGGAGTGATGCTAGGGTGCATTGGCTGCGAATGGCAACTGAAGGACGATGCTGAGTCGGCTGTTGTTGTCGAGCGCTATGACCGTATCCAAAGCCTCTACCTGACGGCGAGTGACTTTTCCGCCCTTCAGCAGATGAACACCGTCTATCCGATGCAGACTCGTACGTTGATTGAGGACGTGATAAAGATAGGTAAGGTCAACGACCCTCAGATTAATACCAAGTTTTTGCACTTCTATCAGGATTCTGTTTTGCAGAGTCTTATCAGTGAGGTCGAGGAGCAATACGCCAATATGGATGATATCAACGACGACCTGACGTATGCTTTTAAGAATCTGAAGAAAGATATTCCCAATATGGAGGTGCCTGACATATATGCGCAGATTGGCTCGTTGGACCAGAGTGTCATTGTGGGCAATGGCATGATAGGCATCTGTCTCGACAAGTATCTTGGTGCAGAATATGCTCTCTATCTGAAACCAGAATATGGGTATTCACCGTCACAGCGGAATATGATGCAGCGGCATTTTATCGTGCCTGATTGCATTGGCTTCTATCTGTTGAGCCTTTTCCCGATGCCATTTGACAGGCCTTTGAGTCAGGCAGAGCGCGACTTGCATATGGGCAAGATCCAATGGGTGGTAAATAAGGTCTTAGACAAGACAATCTTCGAAAATGACTATGTCGGGAAAGTTGGACAATATATGAAAAACAATAAGAATGTAACTGTCGAACTATTACTTTCCAATAGAAATGCCGCCGACTTCAAGTAGGTCACCTTGGCGGATGTCGTTCTCCTTTAGATA
>Ga0310691_10009285_pt1 | contig 10021 bp, 12 predicted proteins | sample 176DNAGHGlowgp2_FD_203887 | JGI IMG/M metagenome (GOLD analysis project Ga0310691, IMG submission 203887) | Sheep rumen microbial communities from Palmerston North, Manawatu-Wanganui, New Zealand - 1766 DNA GHGlow gp2 (v2) (version 2) | ecosystem: Host-associated > Mammals > Digestive system >...
TTCTCTTAAGGATCATGACTGGCGGAAGAACTTCGCGCAGGACGATGTGGATATCATTTCCGGACCGGATTACGCGTGGTTCCAGGCAGACCCCGCCGAGCGGGGGGTGTTCCGGGTTGACGAAGACGGATCCATTCTGAATTTCGCTTCTCCGTATTTCAACTGGGGCAGGTATTATGAACTGATCATCAAAAAAATCATTGATGGAACCTATGATGATGATCCAAGCGCCAGCGGTCTGCAGGCAATCAACTACTGGTACGGCTATTCCGCCGGCGTAATCGATATCCAGCTTTCGGATTCGCTGTCCTATTACAGCCGCAAGATCATCGGCATTCTGAAGAAAGGCCTGATCAGCGGAGATGTGCAGCCGTTTGCCGGAGAAATCAACAGTCAGAACCGTCTGATTCAGTCCAAGGGATCGGCGCCGCTGAATGATGAAGCCATCATTGAGATGGACTGGCTGAATGACAATGTCATCGGAAACATTCCCGCCAAGGAAGAGATGAGTGAAAGGGCGCAGTCCATGGTAAGCGTCAGCGGGGTCCGGGAAGATCTGCAGAAAGCGGCGAAGGTAGATAACTGATGCGGATCCTGGCGATTTCTGACACGGAGCTGCCCGGACTGTATGAATACTACAATCCACAGAGAACAAAAGGAGTTGACCTGATTATTTCCTGCGGGGATCTGCACGCGAAATATCTTGAATTTCTTCTCACGGTTGTCAATAAGCCGCTTCTGTATGTCCGCGGCAATCATGATACAGCCTACAAGGATCGACCGCCGGAGGGGTGTACCTGCATTGATGACCGGCTGATCCTGTTCAATGGTCTGAGAATTCTCGGTCTGGGCGGTTCCATGAAGTACAACAGCAGCCCGTTCATGTATACCGAATCGGAGATGAAACGGCGGATCCGGAAAATGAAATGGCGTCTGAGACAGTTCGGCGGAGTGGACATTGTGGTGACGCACGCACCGGTCTATGGGTATGGCGATCTGGATGATCTTCCTCATATGGGATTTGAATGCTTCAACGATCTGCTCACGGAATACCGTCCGAAGTACCTGCTTCATGGGCATGTGCATAAGGAATACGGAAACTTCCAGGCGGAACGGACCCATGAATGCGGCACGGAGATCATCAACTGCTACGGCATGCATATTCTGGATATTCCCGCGGAACAGATGCCGGTACTGGATGAAAAAAACAGAAAAGGAATCCGGAGGACTCAGATGTTTGACCGGATCTTCAGGAGGGAAGAGTAATGTATCGAAATACCTGGATGGAGATTGATCTGGATCAGCTGTATGAAAACATTGAACGGATCCGCGGAATCAACGGAAAACGCATGATTGCGGTGGTGAAGGCGGATGGATATGGATGCGGGGATCTGATGGTTGCCAAGACTGCCATGAAGGCAGGGGCGGAAATGCTGGCGGTATCGTCCGTGGATGAGGCGATGATTCTCAGAAACAAGGAATATGACGGACCGCTTCTGATTCTCGGCCATACCAACGCGGAGGATGCCGGGCTCATGGTAAAGGAACAGATCAGCGCGCCGGCTTATTCCATGAACTGGGCCGAGCAGATCATAAGACAGGACTGCCGGGGACTGAAGGTTCATATCAAGGTGGATACCGGAATGAACCGGATCGGCTTCCATACAGTTGAAGAAATCCGTCAGGCGATGAAGCTTCTTGAAGAACATGGATGCCTGATTGAGGGGATCTTCACTCACTTTGCCTGCGCTGACAGTGATGCGGAAATGACACAGCGGCAGTTTGAAACCTTTCGCGCCATTGTGGAGGAGCTGAATTATCCGTTTGAATGGATTCACTGTCAGAATTCGGACGCGTCGGTCTCTTTGAAGGAAACCTTCTCCAACGCCTTCCGGCTGGGCATTTCCATGTACGGTCCCTCGGCGTTTCTTCCGGATCTGAACTATCCGGTTTCCCTGTACTCCCGTATTTTTCTTGTCAAGCAGGTCAGGGAGGGAGAAACGATCGGCTATGGCGCGACCTATACCGCACACCAGACGGAGTGGATCGGAACGATTCCGATCGGATACGCGGATGGATTCATCCGCCGCAATCAGAACCGGCTTCTGTACTGCCAGGGAGAATATGTTCCAATAGTCGGCCGTATCTGCATGGATCAGACGATGATTCATCTTCCTCACCAGGTGCAGGAGGGGACGGTTGTGGAAATCTTCGGACCCCATGTGTCCATCGAAACCATGGCAAAGGATCTGGACACGATTCCATACGAAATTCTGTGTCTGATCTCGGACCGGGTTACCCGGGTGTACAAACGCGATGGACGGATTCTTGCGGAAACCAACGGCAGGATTACGGAATCCCTGAACTGGAAAACGATCTGACTTCGGAGAAATCCGGAGTCTTTCTTTTGAAAAACACTGAAAATATTTTCAGAAATAAAACGGGTATTCGTTTTCAGACCATGGTATGATAGGTCCACAAGGAGTTTTCTTATGTCTCGTTATATGAACAGCCGCTATGCGGACCTGAAGCCATATGTACCAGGCGAACAGCCGAAGGACCGGATACTGATCAAGCTGAATACCAATGAGTCTCCCTTTGCGCCTAGCCCTGCCGTGATGGATGTGATCAACCGGGAAAACGCCGCGCTTCTGCGTCTGTATGAGGATCCGAAAAATGAGGATCTGAATCTTGCGATTGCCGGAAGCGTGCATGTTTATCCGGAAATGGTCATGGCGACCGGCGGAAGTGATGAAGCGCTGGATCTTGCCTTCATGGCTTTCGGTGAGGATGGGGCTGCCTTTGCGGATGAAACCTATGGGTTTTACCGGGTGCTTGCGGATCTTCATCATATTGACACGGAAATCATCCCTCTGAAGGAGGATTATTCCATTGATCCGGGGGATTATGAACACCTTGGCCGGATGGCGGTCATTGCCAATCCCGGGGCTCCGACCGGACTGCTTCTGAGCAGGAAGGAAATCGAAGGCATCCTGAAAAGCAATCCGGATCATGTGGTGATCGTGGACGAGGCGTATGTTGACTTCGGAAATGAATCGATGATTCCTCTGACTTCCGTCTATGACAATCTTCTGGTTGTGCAGACCTTTTCCAAATCAAGAAATCTGGCCGGCGCAAGAATCGGCTTTGCCTGCGGAAACGCGCAGCTGATTCAGGATCTGAATACCCTGCGCAACAGCCGCAATCCATATAATGTCACGCGGCTCAGTCAGCTGGCAGGAATCGCCGCCATCCGCTCCGCTGGATACTATCGAAAGTGCTGTGATCAAATCGTACATACCCGCGACTGGACCGAACGGGCCATGAGAGACCTTGGCTTTACGGTGCTTGACAGCCATGCCAATTTTGTTTTTGCGGCCCATCCTTCTGTTTCCGGTCAGGAAGTTCAGCGCCGTCTGCGGGAGAAGGGGATTCTGGTCCGTCATTTCGATCATGAAAGAATCAGGGACTTCAATCGGATTACGATTGGAACTGAACAGGATATGCAGCAGCTGATGGAAGCGCTCAGGGAGATAGTGAAATGAAAGAAAGAACAGCAGAAGTAAGTCGCACAACCGGCGAGACAGATGTCCGGATCCGTCTGGATGTGGATGGCAATCCGGATGTGTCAGAGATCCGTACCGGGGTAGGATTTCTCAACCATATGCTTGAGCTTCTCGCACGGCATTCCGGCATGGAACTGCATGTTTTCTGCAAGGGGGATACCGATGTGGATGATCATCACAGCACGGAGGATATCGGGATCGCGCTTGGAAGTGCGCTGAGTGAGGCCCTGGGTGAAAGACGCGGCATCCGTCGGTATGCAAGCATGGCACTGCCCATGGATGAGGCTCTGATTCTTACAGCCATTGATATTTCCGGACGCGGCGGTCTTTTCTATGATGTGGATTTTCCCAGTGAAAAGATCGGGACATTTGACACCGAACTGGTGGAGGAGTTCATGCATGCATTCGCGATGAACGCCGGCATCACGCTGCATCTGCGCATGCTTGCCGGAAAGAATTCCCACCATATTGCCGAGGCCTGCTTCAAGGGACTCGCGAGATGTCTGAGGGAGGCGGTATCCGCTGATGAAAGATTTGCCGACCGGATTCCCTCCACCAAGGGGGTTCTATGAGCCTTGAAAGCAGACTGAACCGCCTGTTTGCGGGGTTCGGATATCAGAAATTCCGGATGTCAAAATTCGAGGAATATGATCTCTACGCGGAAAACAAGGATTTTCTGACCAGCCAGCAGCTGATCACCTTTACGGATCTTGACGGATCTCTGCTTGCCCTGAAGCCGGACATCACGCTTTCCATCATCAAGAGCACATCTGCCCCGCGCCGGGTTTACTACAATGAAATGGTGTACCGGCCAAGAGATCATCATTACCGGGAAATTCCCCAGGCAGGAATTGAATGCATCGGAACGGTGGATCTTTACCGGGAGGCGGAAGTGATCGCGCTGGCCTGTAAGGCCCTTGCCTGTATTGATGAGGACTATGTGCTGCGGGTAAGTGATGTCAGTCTGATTTCCGCTTTTCTTGAAGAACGGCAGATTTCTTCCGTATACCGGAATTTCATCATCGATGCTCTGGCAGGGAAAAACGCGGACTACATCCGCTCCCTGGTGGAAAAGAAGCTGGTGTCCGAAGATGCCGGTGCCTTTCTGATCGATCTGATCGATCTTTATCTGCCGCTTTCCGAGGGAGTGAAGAAAATTCAGAAGATGACGGAAACCACTGCCTGTCAGCCGATCGCTGATCATCTGAAGGAACTTGCGGCGGTTCTGGCCGGATTCGATGTGCTGGATCACGTCTTTCTTGATTTTTCCCTGGTGAATTCCATGGAGTATTACAACGGGGTTATCTTTCAGGGGGCGGTCCGTTCCATTCCGACCTCCGTGCTTTCCGGGGGCCGCTATGACCGGCTTCTGAAAAAAATGGGAAAGCCCTATGACGCGATCGGCTTTGCGGTTTACATGGATGTTGTGGAAAACAGCCGTTCCATGCGGAGGACCCATGACGGGGATCTTGCGGTGACGTATACGGCCAAGGACAGTCCGAAGCAGCTTGCCAGGATTATCCGCCGTTATTCAGACGCCGGGATCCGGGTTCAGGCGGTCCGGGCGGAAGAGTTTTCGGAACCGGAGCGCTGGAAGGAAGTCATGACCATGCGTGAAGCGAAAAAGGAGGCGGGATTATGATCAATGTTGCGCTTCCCAAAGGAAGACTTGGAGATCAGGTTTACAGGATGCTGGCGGAAGCCGGGTACCGGTGTGATGAGATGCTGGATAAGAAAACCCGGAAGCTTGTCTTTGAAAATGCCGAGCATACCGTCCGTTACTTTCAGGTCAAGCCCACCGATGTCGGTGTATATGTGGAACGAGGCGCGGCCGATGTCGGGATAGCCGGCCGGGATATCCTGCTGGAATATGAACCGGATGTGTATGAACTGCTGGATCTTGGCATCGGGAAATGCCGGATGTGCATCGCCGGCTTTCCGGACTTTCATGACGATACGGACCGGCCTCTGCGGGTGGCGACCAAGTTCCCGCATATCGCCAGGGCATATTATGAAGAGCTTGGCCGGGATATTGATATTATCAAGCTGCACGGATCCATTGAGCTGGCACCGATTCTGAAGCTTTCGGATGTGATCTGCGATATTGTGGAAACCGGCAGTACGCTGAAGGAAAACAATCTGGTGGTACACGAGGAAGTGGTGCCGGTCAGTGCCCGCTTCATCGCCAACAAGGTATCCTATCAGTTCGCTCACGAAGAAATACTCAGAATGAAGAATGCGCTCGCGGAAAGACGGGGGAAATGACCATGATTCGGATTTATGAAACAGGACAGATCAGTGATGCGGAGATATTTGCCCGCAGTACGGAACAGGCCGATGTGGCGGATACCGTTACTGCCATCATTGAGGATGTGAAAAATAGAGGGGATGAAGCCCTGCGCTATTATGCCGAAAAGTTTGATCACGCAGTGCTGGATGAACTCGAAGTCAGCGAGAAGGAAATTGAGGAAGCGGTACGAACCGTGGATCCGCAGCTTCTCGCGGTGTTTTCGCAGGCGTCGGAGAATATCGCCCGCTATCATGAAAAGCAGATCCGCAGTGATTTCTGCCTGACGGATCGGGCAGGCAGTATCATGGGCCAGCGGGTTCTTCCTTTGAAGCGGGTCGGGATCTATGTGCCCGGGGGTACGGCTGCCTATCCCAGCACCGTTCTGATGGACTCCATTCCTGCCCGGCTTGCCGGGGTTGAGGAAATCATCATGACAACTCCTCCGGGAAAAGACGGAAAAATCAATCCGAATATTCTTGCGGCGGCTTATATTGCCGGAGTGACAAGGATTTTCAAGACCGGCGGTGCCCAGGCGATCGCGGCACTTGCGTATGGCACAGAGAGCGTTCCGGCTGTGGATAAGATTGTCGGCCCTGGAAATGCCTATGTGGCGGAAGCGAAAAAGCAGGTATTCGGACAGGTCGGCATTGATATGGTTGCCGGACCGAGTGAGGTTCTGGTCATTGCGGATGAAGCATCCAATCCTGCCTTTGTTGCGGCGGATCTTCTTTCCCAGGCGGAACATGACCGCATGGCAAGCGCGGTTCTGATCACCGATTCCATGAACCTCGCCCAGAATGTTCAGGCTGAGATAGAAAAACAGCTGAAGACTCTGGAACGGGAACAGATTGCCCGTACTTCCATCGACAATAACGGCAAGATCATTGTTGTAAAGGATCTCAGAGAGGGAATTCAGGCCTCGAACCGGATCGCTCCGGAACATCTGGAACTCTGTGTGGATAATCCGTTTGATCTTCTTCCGGAAGTCCGGAACGCCGGATCCGTATTTCTTGGCCGGTATAATCCGGAGCCGATGGGGGATTATTTCGCGGGTCCGAACCACACCCTTCCGACCATGGGGACGGCAAGGTTCTACAGTCCGCTTTCCGTTGATGATTTTGTCAAGAAAATGCAGTTCAGCTATTTCACAAAGGACGCATTGAAGGAAGATTATCAGAAGGTTGCCCGTTTTGCCCGGGCGGAAGGACTGACAGCTCACGCGAGGGCAATGGAAATCCGGTTTGAGGGAGAAGAGGAATGATCGCGGTCGTGGACTATGGAGTCGGGAATCTGTTTTCTCTGAAAAGTTCCCTTTCCGCAATCCGGGCGGATGCGGTTATCACCCGTGATCCGGCTGTGATTCAAAACAGCGATCATGTGATTCTGCCTGGCGTCGGGGCCTTCGGAGATGCGGCTGACAAACTGCGGGAAACCGGAATGTTTGATCTGATGAAAGAGACCGCCGCCTCTGGCAAGCCGATGCTTGGCATCTGTGTCGGAATGCAGCTGCTGTTTGAAAAAAGCATGGAGTTTGGTGAACATGAGGGGCTTGGACTGATGAAAGGAACAGTGGACGCGATCGCGCCCCGCCTTTCAAGAAACCTGGATATTCCTCACATGGGATGGAACGCGCTTCATTTCGTTCATCCCAGTCCGTTGTTTCAGGGAATCCGGGAAGGCGAGTTTGTCTATTTTGTTCATTCCTACGCAGCCTTTGGATGCGAGGATTCCGTGACAGCGGTAAGTGAATATGATCTGGAGCTGACCGCGGCAGTTCAGAAGGACAATGTGTTCGGCACCCAGTTCCATCCGGAAAAAAGCGGAGAAGCGGGACTGCGGATCCTGAAGAACTTCTGCGCATTATGAGGTGAATTATGATTCTGTTACCGGCAATCGATCTGTATGAAAAAAAGGGCGTCCGTCTCTATAAAGGACGCTATGAGGAAATGACGGTCTATACGGAAGATCCGGTCGGGTTCGCCAGGTCCATTGAGGACAAGGGCGCTTCCTGGCTCCATGTCGTGGATCTTGAAGGAGCGCGGTCCGGCCTTACGCCGAATCTGGATGTGATTCAGAAAATTGTTTCCTCCACCGGCATGAAGGTGGAGTGCGGCGGCGGGATCCGTTCTCTGAAGACGATTGAGACCTATCTTTCCAGCGGCGTAAGCCGTGTGATTCTTGGCACAAAGGCGCTGGAGGATCCCCGGTTTCTCAAGGACGCGCTGGCCGCGTTTGGAAGTGCCGTGGCAGTCGGAGTTGACGCAAAGGATGGGAAAGTGGCGACGCATGGATGGACGAATGTGACGGATATGGATGCCGGAAGCTTCATTCTGTCCCTGCGGGATCTTGGCGTAGAGACGGTGATCGCAACTGATATCAGCCGGGATGGCGCGATGCGCGGCACGAACCTGGATCTGTACCGTACGCTCTGTGAATTGGAAGGAATTCATATTATCGCAAGCGGCGGGGTTTCCTCCCTGGAGGACATCCGCTCCCTGAGAGAAATCGGAGCCCATGGCGCGATTCTTGGCAAGGCGATGTATACCGGAGCGGTGCAGGTGGAAGAAGCGATCCTTGCGGCGGAGGGAAGAGAATGATTACAAAACGGATTATTCCCTGTCTTGATGTAAGGGATGGAAGAGTCGTCAAGGGTGTGAATTTTGAAGGACTTCAGGATGTGAATGATCCTGTGGCTCTTGCGAAGTATTATTCGGATCATGGCGCGGATGAGCTGGTCTTCTATGACATCACCGCAAGCCATGAAGGCCGGAAGCTGTTTACGGATATTCTGCGGGATACCGCTTCAACCATCTTCATTCCCCTTACCGTCGGGGGCGGAATCAATACGGTTGAGGATTTTGAAAGGGTGCTGAAATGCGGCGCCGACAAGGTCAGCGTCAACAGCGGCGCGATCCGCAATCCGGATCTGATTCCCCAGGCAGCCGCGAAATACGGAAGCCAGTGTGTTGTGCTTTCGGTTGACGCGAAGCGGGTGGACGGTTCCTTTCATGTTTTCCGCAACGGCGGCCGGATTGACACCGGCCTGGATGCCCTGGAATGGATTGAGCAGGGAGTCAGAAACGGTGCCGGGGAAGTTGTGCTGAATTCCATCGATACGGATGGAGTGAAACAGGGCTTTGATCTTGAAATGCTGGAAGCGGTCAACCGGATCGTCCGGGTTCCCGTGATCGCCAGCGGCGGAGCAGGCTGCGCGCAGGATTTTGTCCGGCTGTTTCAGACGATTCCGGAAATCAGCGCCGGGCTTGCGGCCTCCATCTTTCATTTCGGAGAGGTTCAGATCTCTGATCTGAAGAGAGAACTGAAAAAAGAAGGGATATCCGTCAGAATATGATCCGGGCAGAAGATATCCGCTGGGATGAAAGAGGACTGGTTCCCTGTATCGTTCAGGATTACGAAACCGGAAGAGTGCTGACTCTTGCATATATGAACCGTGAAAGTTTTGCGATTTCCGTCGAGAAGGGACTGACCTGTTTCTGGTCAAGAAGCCGCAGAGAGCTCTGGCTGAAAGGGGAGACCTCCGGGAATTACCAGCATATTGTAACGATGGAAGCGGACTGTGATGCGGATGCGCTTCTGGTCCGGGTGCGGAAGGATGGACCGGCCTGCCATCTTGGCAATGACAGTTGTTTTGACACGGACCTCAGAATCCGCTTTGAGGAGGAAAAAGGAAAATGAGTGAAGTAAAATTTGAACTGAACACCCTGTATGAGCTCCTGGAAGATCGGAAGAAGAATCTTCCGGAAGGTTCCTACACCACCTATCTGTTTCAGAAGGGCCTGGATAAGATCCTCAAGAAAGTCGGTGAGGAATGCACGGAGGTGATTATTGCGGCGAAGGATCAGGATCACAGAGAAACCGTCTATGAGATCGCCGATCTTACCTATCATGTGCTTGTGCTGATGGTTGAGGCAGGAATATCGGTAGAGGAGATCCAGGAAGAGCTCGCCTCAAGACATGTCATTGATCACAAAGTCAAACAGGAAAAAATGGCCAGTGATAAGGACACAGCCGAATAAAGCCGGAGTTTCCGGTTTTTTCTTTCATGAAGACAGAAAGCAGCGGGTTTAAAAGCCCTGCCCTGCGTTTTCCGGCAGAGAAACAAAAAAGATGACTTTGGAAGTTTATAAAAGGTACTATTGATTTC
>Ga0310691_10009286_pt1 | contig 10020 bp, 7 predicted proteins | sample 176DNAGHGlowgp2_FD_203887 | JGI IMG/M metagenome (GOLD analysis project Ga0310691, IMG submission 203887) | Sheep rumen microbial communities from Palmerston North, Manawatu-Wanganui, New Zealand - 1766 DNA GHGlow gp2 (v2) (version 2) | ecosystem: Host-associated > Mammals > Digestive system >...
AACCGCCCTCGCTGTACAGGCGGAAAAGCACCATGCCGAACAGGTATTCAAAAATGCGGACCGGAGCGAAGATGTGGAAGAAACGGTACTTGGCCTCGTAGCCGCTGAACCACAGGTTGTCGGAAGCTCCGAAGAAAACCGCCCACAGAATTCCGGGGATAAACAGCGTGCCGAACAGCACCCAGAGCGTGCGGTAATTCTGGCGGAAAAGCCAGCGGCTGAACCAGGGCGTGATAGCGTAGCACATAAAAAAGCTGGTCAGTGACCAAGAAGGCTCATTCAGTTTCATGCCCAGGTCAGGTACAATGGACCAGGTGAGGGTAAGGTGCAAAAATAGGCTCCGCCAGGGGTGGGTCATCTTGGCAAGACCCGCCGAGGCACAGTCGCCGATTTCAGAAAGCCCTGGCAGGTGGGTGTAGCCGCTGAACTTGAACACCAGCACCACGAACATCAAGAGAGTCATGAAAAAATGCAGACGGTAGAGTTTCGCGATGCGGGCGAACATGAAGGGAATCACGGGGATGCGCCGTTCCGGATCGCTGAACTTGCTTGCAAACAAGAATCCCGCAAACACGTAGAAGATGCCCGCCGCAAAGGCAGGCGCGCTGATAATAGGCATGAGCCACTTGCAGTCCTGCATGTAATTCAGCGCGCTGGAACTACCCAGGTGGAGCATCACGATGTTCACGCTGGCCAAAAGCCTAAGCCCGTCAATAGCCGGAAAGTAGTTCGGCTTGGAGTTGACATTTGTCGGAGATTTTTCCATCTAATACAAAGATAGGATTTTCTATCCGTTGGAATTAGATAGCTCCCGCATACGGCGGCGGGCTTTTGAGCCTGGGCGGTTGCGACGGCGCTTGTGGAAACCCGCCTTTTGAGGCTGCTCGGAATTATGCTCTGGTCTTGCCTGTTGCACAGATTGCGCCGTTTTCGGAGGCTGCTGCCTTGGGGGTTTGGGAGAAGCCTGTGACGGTTCTGGGGACTGCACAGGTTTAGAATTTTGTGCCTGTTTTTCGCGGCGCGGGAATCCGCGACCTCGGGCGTTCCGCATCTCGCTTTCGGGAGTCTCCTTCTGCGGAGGCGGAAGCTTTTCGAATATGGCCTTGTCCCCCTCGGGAATCTTTATCTTGGTGAGCTTCTCGATGGCGCGCAGGTCCTGTTCCTCGTCGGGGGCGCAGAACGAGATGGCGATACCATCCTTGCCTGCGCGAGCGGTGCGGCCTATGCGGTGCACAAAAGTCTCGGGAACGTCGGGCAGGTCGTAGTTGAACACGTGAGAGACGTCGTCCACGTCAATACCGCGGGCGGCGATGTCGGTGGCCACCAGCACCCGGATTTTTTCGTCCTTGAAGTTCTTCAAGGCCTCCTGCCTGCGGGTCTGGCTCTTGTTCCCGTGAATGGCGGCGCACTTGACGCCCGCCTTTTCCAGCACGCGGGTAATCTTGTCGGCGCCGTGCTTGGTGCGGCTAAAGACCAGCACCTTCTTCATCTCGGTGTGTTCCAGCAACAGTTCTTTCAGGAGCGCCCCTTTGCGACGCTTGTCGATATGGTACAGTTCCTGACGGATGCGTTCGATAGGCGTGCTCTGGGGGGCTACCTCCACGCGGACCGGGTTCGGCCGGAGGATGGTAGCGGCAAGCTTGGTGATATCGTCGGGCATGGTAGCGCTAAAGAACAGGTTCTGTCGCTTTTGCGGCAGGAGCGCCACCACCTTGCGAATATCGTGGATGAACCCCATATCCAGCATGCGGTCGGCCTCGTCCAGCACAAAGAATTCCAGGGCCTTCAGGGAAACCGCCTTCTGGCCGATAAGGTCCAGCAGGCGCCCGGGAGTTGCCACCAGCACGTCCACACCCCGAACCAGACAGTTCTTCTGGGAGGCGTCCCCCACACCGCCAAAGATGCAGGTACTGGAAATAGCCGTAAACTGGGCGTACTGTTTGAAGCATTCCTCCACCTGGATGGCAAGTTCCCGAGTAGGAAGCAGGATCAGGGCCCGGCAGGTCTTGGGCGCACGGAACTTTCCGGAATCCAGAAGCAACTGCAAAATCGGCAGGGCGAATGCCGCCGTCTTGCCGGTGCCCGTCTGGGCGATTCCCAGCAGGTCCTTGCCTTCGAGCAGGCTCGGGATAGACTGTTCCTGGATGGGGGTGGGCGTTTCGTAACCTACGGCACGGATGGCGCGCTGCAAGGGGTTTGCCAGAGGGAGTTCAGAAAAAAGCATTGGGCCAAATTTAGAAAAAAATGCTCCCATTTGACTTTTTCTTTTATAATAACGATAGATAAGGAGTCGAATCGTCTAAAAATATTCCAAAAGGCGGAACCAATATGAAAAACCAAGACCTTCCCGAAATTGGCAAGCGCATTGCATTCCACCATAGTCTCAGCAATACCGAAGAAATTGGCGTATTTGACGGTTTTCGTTTCTATAGCCAATTCGACATCCGTTTTGACGTGGACAAGGTAACCTCATGGAAATACTGCGACGAGGCCTATCAACCCGAAGGCAACGGTGTTCAAACCACTTTTATGTTAACCGCCTACAAAAAACTGCCTAGTAGACATGACGGCGCCTGTCTAGGGTCAAGGCGTCTGTATGGTTTTGAAATTTTTCCCTTCGCAAATTTTTCGTCATTCTCTCTTATTGAAGTAGAAAACGAAATCGCGATTATCGCAGAAAGTTACCCCGATCTGGATATAAGCGGTTTCTATGTCTGCGAAATTCCTTTCAACTATTCCTATTATGTCGGCAAGACCGTATCGGAGCGGTGGTACCTTCCCAACGGCAAACTCTGGCAAAAATCCAACATTCCCGACATATCCCGATATCCAGGCTTCAAGGGAAGGTTCTTCGGACGAAATCCAGCAGAGATTTCATTCTGCCCGGGTGAAATGGTGGAATTCCTGCTTCCAGGGAAAACCGGTATCGGTGTCGGTATCGTCACGAAGATGCCCTTCTTCTCAAAAAATCTGGATGCAGAGCGAAAAAGACAAAAAACCTTCTTCACTCCCAATGCCTATTCTGACTGTTACGAAATCGTCTACTGGTACATAAACAGCGATGGCGAAGAATGTGGCGGCAAGTCCTTGGTATCCGTTCCCTTCGTATTCGCTCCTTCCTATGACATTACCGACAACATGCACGCCAACATCAACATTGCCTTGAATTACGTCAGGCAACACAAGATTTCTCGTCCCGAAAATTACTGGGGCGAAACTATGGACGTGGACGAGGAAGCGTCCATTAAAATGTTTGGCGGAACTTGAGTCCCGATAAATACCTTTACTTCTGCAAGTTCAGGCTGGCGTTGGCAGCACCGTAAAGGCTGATGCTGTAATCCTTGATAATGTACACCGGAATCTTATTCAGGAGCGGACGGATGTTCGGGTTGTAGTTCTTCTCGAAATACTTCATGAACAGGTTGTCGCGCTCGAGCCAACGCAGGTCCTTCTGCACCGTACCGCCGGCCAGGTAGAGGCCACCCAGGGGCAAAAACAGCGTGGAGGCATCGCTTGCAAAGCGGGCCAGCATCTTCACGAACAGGCGCATCATCTCGGCAGCCACCGGGTCGGTGTCGCTCGCGCGGCTGATGTACTTCGGGCGATCGTTGGGTTCGGTTTCCTCAATCTTCTTGAAGGCATCGTTATCGGGAACGCCGCGGGTTTCCTTCCACCATTCGTACATGTTGCGAAGCCCCATGCCGGATACGAGCGGTTCCACGCCGGGCACGGTACCAATCTTCTTTTCCATGTAGTCGTGGAATTCCTGCGAATCCTTGTCGAACGGAGCGAAGGTGGAATGCCCGCCTTCCGAAGAAGCGGGGATGTACTTCTCGCCATCGAACGCGAGGAAGCCGACACCCATGCCGGTACCCGGGCCAATCACAGCCTTGGTCGCCTTCTGCGGGGCAGGCTGGCTGCCGTCGGTATGCGTGAGCTTGAAAATCTGTTTGGGGTCTTCCACATCCAAGGTCGGGATACCGTAGCTAATGGCCATGAAGTCGTTGATGACCAGCGTCGGGATGCCGGTCGCCGCGGTGAGGGCGTCGCCATCCACACTCCACGGGAGGTTCGTCATCACGCACTTGTTGGCAGCCACCGGGCCCGCGGCACTAATGCACACGTGGCTGGGCTTCAAGTCGGCACGGCTTTCGGCGGCGAGCTTGAGCGTCTCGCGGATAGGAGCGTCGAGACCGTCGATGTCCTTGGAGGGGCACACCGTTTCAAGAATCAGCGTGAACTTGCCGTCCTTGTAGCCCACAAGGCCAAGGTTCGTGTTGGTGCCACCAATATCGCCTGCAAGAACGAGGCGGTCAAACTTTGCATCGGGATTAAGCCATTTGATTTCCATAAAAAAACTCCAGGTTTATACAAAAAGAATATAGCTAAATAGGGATTTTTGTTCCAGACAAACAACTCCGAATTCCGAAATCCGAACTCCGAATTCTCCAATTTCTACATTTCTCGCGATGAAAAACAGCACCGCCATCTGGCACATATTGGCCGTTGCCACCGTAATCTTCTGGGGTACGAGCTTTGTGAGTACCAAGGTCCTGCTGACCCACGGTTTTTCGGCGGTACAGGTGTTCTTTATCCGGTTCGTGTTCACCTACCTGCTGTTGCTGGCCATAAACCACAAGAAAATCCTGGCGCAAAACTTAAAAGACGAGTTTTTGCTGTTCATTAGCGGCATCACCGGCGGTACGCTGTACTTTTGGGCGGAAAATACGGCCCTCACCCTGTCGCCTTCTTCTAACGTATCCCTCATCGTCTGTACCAACCCGCTGCTCATCATGATTTTTGGAGGGCTCCTGTTCAAAAGCGAACGGCTCAAGTCCAGACAAATCCTGGGTTCCCTGCTGACTTTCGTAGGGATGGTGCTGGTGGTCCTCAACGGCAAGTTCATATTGAAGCTTTCACCCCTGGGAGATTTCCTCGCCTTTGCGGCAGCCATCCTCTGGACCATCTACTCCCTGAGCCTCAAGCCCTTCAAGGCGCGGTACAGCACCCTGTTCATCACCCGGAAAATTTTCTTCTACAGCATTGTCAGTTCCATCCCCCTCATGGCGGCAGAACACCTGCAAGGGCGTTTCATTCCTTGGGAAAACTTTGCCGAACCCGTGGTGGCGTTTAACTTTTTGTGCCTCGCCATATTCTCTTCGCTACTGGGCTATGTGGCGTGGAACACCGTCCTCGAAAAACTGGGTACGGTCCTGGCCAGCAACTATGTCTATGCCCTGCCCCTGGTAACCATCATCACCGCCATGATTGCCATCGGGGAACGCATCTCTCCTGTGGCTTGGGCAGGAGCCGCCACCATCGTCATGGGCATGGCCATTGCAGAATACAAGGGCAAGCGATAACTTACCCAATTCTTACAAACCTGCTTATTTTGGACAATATGTCCACATTGTAAACAAAACTGGCCTACGGATTTTCGCCGGTTCAAGTTATATTTACACCGGGATATTAACAAAAAAAGGATTGAGTATGAATATCTTGAAAATGACAGCCGCGTTTGGGTTGGCCATTGTGGCCAGCAGCTCTCTCGCTCTCGCGGCAGACCTTCCACAAGCTTCTGCCCTGATAAGCGAAATGGGTTTCGGTTTCAACATCGGAAACTCCATGGAAGTTCCGAACGACCCCACCGCATGGGGCAACCCGTTCCCGACTGCGCCCGTGTTCGCGGGAATCAAGGCGGCAGGGTTCTCTACCGTACGCATTCCCTGCGCCTGGGACACCCACGCAAGCAAAGGAGTCATCAATTCTGGTTGGCTGGATTCCGTCAAGACGGTAGTGGACCTGGCCCTTGCAGAGGGACTCTACGTCATCTTGAACATCCACCACGAAAATCCTGACGGCTGGTTCCAAAATAACATCGGCACTACTGTCGATGACGGCATCAATACGAAATTGCAAAACTATTGGACCCAGATAGCCAACAAGTTCAAGAATTACGACCAGCACCTGCTCTTCGCGGGCGCAAACGAACCCGGCCCCAACATAAACACCTGGACACCAGCACATGTAACCACGCTGATGTCCTATTACCAGACATTCATCACCACTGTCCGCAATACAGGCGGCAACAACGCTACGCGAACACTGATTATCCAGGGGCTTAATACCGACATCGACAAATCTGTCGCCAACGCCCCTACATCCACATTCCCCACCGATCCTGCAACGGGGCGCCTGATGTTTGAAGTACACTACTACGACCCGTACCAGTTTACCCTTATGAAAACCGAGGAGAACTGGAATGCTCCTAACGACGAGATGATTATCCCGCAATTCTTCTACGGTGCCGACTTTATCGGAACAGACCCCAAGCGCAATGCCGGCTATAACGCATGGACAGGAAAGGCTGATGCAAGTGATTACACCAACGCCCATGTCAGAGCGCAATTCCAGAAGATGAAGACCAACTACGCCGACAAGGGCTATCCGGTCATTGTCGGTGAATTTGGCGCCAATGTCCGCACCCCGGATGTTCCCTGCACCAGCCTTGAAAATCACCTGAGAGGCCGCGTCCAATGGCACAAGGATGTCGCTGCCGCCGCCAAGGAATACGGTTTGGTTCCCATCCTTTGGGACATGGGTAACGAAGCCGACCAATACGACAACATGGCCTATATCAGGCGCCAGTCCAAGTACGGAACCATTGGCCAGATTGTTGACTTGGAGGCAATTAACGCCATCCGCGAGGCGTACGGTTTATCAGCCCTTACAGGTTCCAGTTTTATTGAAAAGAAATTGGCGGCCTGTTCTGATGCCAACCAGTCTATTGAACTCACTTACAAGGCAGCCCGTAACGACACAAACGAAGTAGGCACAATGCGCATCGCTGTCGGAGGCGCTGATTGGTCTAACTACAACGCAGTCTCCTTTGTAATGAAGACAAATGTTGCTGATGCCCCCCTTACCGGTGCAGACTATGGTTGGCACACAATCAGCATTTTTGAAATGTCCGGCGAATGGGTTTGGAGTGACTTCAACCTAAAGAACACCGAAGAGTCAACCTCTTGGGCAGAATACAAAATCCCCTTTGGCGCAAACGGTCTTGATTTCACAAAGCCGAACAACGGCAAAGTAGGCAGCCAAAGCAATGTTATGGCGCTCGGTTTGAACGTCTATGGAACTGGCCTTTCTGGAACAATCGTCATTGACGAAGTCCGTCTCTATAAAGCAGACGGCACCTACATCGTGTTGCAGGACTTCAACAAGAGCGAACCGGAAATCGAAGGCGTCGTCACAGCAAAGAGAATCGCAACTGACGCCGGGGCAGCAAGCGCAAAAGTCATTACGCCGACTTCCATAGTAAGGGCGGCTTCAGTTTCTCAAAGCCTCCACCTCTCCGTGGAGCACGGCGTCATTACCGCAAACTTCAGCGCTGCCGTTGCTGGCCGTGCAAGTGTTGCCCTCATGAACAGTCTGGGTCAGGTGATCACAAGCAAAAACGTGAACGCCACCCGTGGGGCCAACAGCGTCTCCCTGGAAACAAGTTACCAGGGAACTGCCTTCCTGGTCATCCGTCAGGGCAGCCAGAAGATGGTCAAGTCGGTACGGCTGAAGTAATAGAATTCAGATAACACATTGACCAAAGCCCTCGCTTGTGTGCGGGGGCTTTTTAAAACGCTTGGTCATCCAGCGTCAATTCGTGGGCCACGTCGTCCAGTTTCTGCTCGGCGGTCTTGGCCAGGGCGGTGCTGTGGCCCCGTAGCGCCGCAAAGGGGGCGAATATCTTGGCACGGGATTCCATGCTCATGCGGGGATGCTTCATGAGAAAATTCCAGTCGTCCCTCGGGTAGGGCAGATCTATTATGTCTGTGTAGTCCTGAGTCATGAGTCGGCGCTATGCGCCTCTGAGAAAAGTACAAAAATATTTTAGTCCATAATTAAAACTCACAACTGACAACTCATGACTACGCCCGGTGTCCTCCGATTTGTCCGTTCCGCTCTACGGTGGTGGCGCCCTCCTGCAGGTCCATGCCCTTGACGATGGCGTTCTTACCGAAGCGCTTCTTGATAAGCAGTTCCGCCTTGAGGCGTTTCTTTTCACGCTCCTGCTTTTGGGCATCGGTAAACAGGTCGTAGCCCTGGTTGCTTTCATCTACAACGTCGATGGCCACCAGGTTCAGGCGGCGCACCGTCAGTTGCGGGTCCACAATCCGGTCAAAAAGCCGCATGACCGCCTCGGCAAAGGCGGACTGGGAACTGGTGTAGTGCCCGATAGAAGCCGTGCCGTGAGCGGGTTTCGGGATTGTGCGTCCGTAAAAATCGATGACCGTCTCGCCGTGATAAATTCCCTTGTCCACATTCTCCCTGTCGTAGCCTACCGTAAGCACCATGCCCTTGGCCACCAGGTCGTTTTCTACCAGGCGCATGGATACCGTATCTACCATTTCCCGCACCACCAGGCGGGTCTTGTCGAAGGGGTACGGGTCCTGCAACACCTGGCCTTCTCCCATGCTTTGTGACTGGGGTTTCGCCCTCTTGATGTCTGCGATGGTACAGGGTTCGTAACCCCAGGCGTGATCAATCAAAATCTCCGCATTCACGCCGAACATCTTGTACAGGGCGTCAGGCTCCTTGACGCTTACCCGAGCGATGTCTCCCATGGTGTGGATTCCCCGCCCACGGTTCAGGTGGCATTTTTCTAGCCTGGCTGCGATGCCACGGCCCACCTGCCAAAAATTGGTAATGGGCTTGTGGGCCCACAGCTGCCTGCGGTAACTCATCTCGTCCAATTCCGCAATGCGCACGCCATCGCTATCCGCCTCTACATGCTTTGCCATGATGTCCATGGCAATCTTGCACAGGTAAAGGTTTGTACCGATGCCGCCTGTTGCAGTAATTCCCGTAGTGGCAAGTACGTCCTGGATGATGGTCTTTACCAGCTCACGTGCGGTTTTCTTGTACAGTTTGAGGTACTTCGTCAAGTCCAAGAAACATTCGTCGATGGAATAGGCGTGGATGTCCTCGGCGCTCACGTACTTGAGGTAAACGTTATAGACCTTGGTGGAATACTCCACGTACCTTGCCATCTGGGGTTTTGCAATCAAGAACTCCACCTTCTCGCCGGTGCGTCGTTCCACCTCGCGGACCTTCTGGTTCACTTCGAAAAGCCGGGCCCGTCCGGGAATGCCGTAGGCCTTCAACGCAGGCGTCACCGCAAGGCAGATGGTCTTTTCGGTACGGCTCTCGTCGGCCACCACCAGCTTTGCCTTTAAGGGGTCGAGGCCCCGGAGGATACATTCCACCGAGGCAAAGAAAGACTTTAAATCTATGGCGGCGAAGGTACGGGAGGGCATTGGGAAAGGCCCTCACCTTACCAGTCCTTAGCTGGCCGAGCCTGGCCGCGGATTGGTTTCCAGGGCTTGCGTTCGCCGTTCTGTTCGTCAAAATCTTTCAGGAGCTGTGCGGCCTCTTCGGGGCTCATCTCTCCCATCTGCACGGGCTGTTCCTCCGGTTCTGCGCCATCGTTGGAGGAATCGCCCTGGCTGTCGCTTGAGCCTTCTTCGGGCTGCTCAGGTTCGGGCTGTTCGCCGGCACTGCCTTCGCTGCCGGAGCTTCCCGCATCCGAGCTGCTGGACTGGCCGCCGCCATTCTGGTCCTGCTCATCGGAAGCGCTTGAGGAACTTTCTGAACCGCTGGAATTGCCTTCGCCGTTCTGGTCCTGGTTTTGCTGGTCCTGCTGGTTTTGGTCTTGATTCTGGTCCTGGTTGTTATCCTGGTTCTTGTCGTTTTTCTTGTTTTCGTTTTTCTGCTCGTCCTTGGCCTCGTGAATACGGTCCAGGAGCATCTGCAACTTTTGATCGTTCGGGTAGTATTGCAGGCCTTCGTTACAGGTGATTTCGGCAGAGGGCAGGCGGTTTTCGATGTACTGGAATGCCGCATCGCTGTAGTAGGCCGATGCCGACTTGGGGGCGGCAAAGGCAGCGACAGATAAGAACATAACGGCAAAAAAAGCAAATAAACGGACGTTCAAAACAGAGGGGAGATCCCCGCCTTCGCGGG
>Ga0310691_10009288_pt1 | contig 10019 bp, 14 predicted proteins | sample 176DNAGHGlowgp2_FD_203887 | JGI IMG/M metagenome (GOLD analysis project Ga0310691, IMG submission 203887) | Sheep rumen microbial communities from Palmerston North, Manawatu-Wanganui, New Zealand - 1766 DNA GHGlow gp2 (v2) (version 2) | ecosystem: Host-associated > Mammals > Digestive system >...
CTTTCCCTCACTCATCGGTTCCCTTTTTCTTCTTGCCATAAAAAATCAGCCTCCTGTGATATTAATTCTATTTTATCACAGTTGACTGATTTTTTACAGACTTTTTTTCAGAGGCTCTAGGCTGTCCCGTTGAAATAGTTTCCATATCTATCAGCATTGGTTCATCACCAACAAGCATTACATTTTTCATCTGGAAGTCTCCGTGAACCATATGCAGATCGTCAGGTAGTGCTGACAATAATTCTTTCAGTCTCACAGACTGTTCTGATGTAAGGTAAGAGTCTATAACATCAAGGTAGCCGATGAAGATGTCCCTTGCCATCGGTATAGTCCCTGCATCCATTTCTGCACTGTGTACCACTTTCAGAAAGTCAACGTACTTATGCAGGAGCTCGTCGAATTTTTTCGGCTCATTTATAAGATGATCGTTAAAGGAATCAGCATTGAGCAGTTCAAATACCGAGCCGTAATTATCGCCGACTCTGACTATATCATAAGAGATAGCTGTCGGTACTCCTTTGACAAAAGCGCACTTTGCAAGGCGCTGCTCTTTTTCTATTATCGGTATGCTGTCAGGTGTATTATATACCTTTACAATCGTTTCCGGATCAATTCGGTAAACAGTTCCGTAGAAGCCTTTACCGATCACCTCACAGCCTTCAACGGAGATCTCGCGAATTTTCTTTTCGACTTTAAAGAGTTCTGTAAATCCGGTCATATCGAATATATCATATACATCCGAAGATACATTGAATATCTTTATCTCACTGCCAGCCTTTTTTCTGACCTTCATGAGAACTCTCAGACCGGCACTTGAAATGTATTCAAGTTCGTCTGCGTCAAATGAGTTTTCAGTTTCACCGCTCAGCTGCTCCGTTATTGTCTTCTTCCATTCTGCAGCGTTGCTGGTATCGATCCTGCCGGAAAGTCTGATTACGTTTTCAGCCATAACACTATACCTCCGTTCCAGTAATAGTTTCTATCAGATCTGATAGTATCTTTTCTGAGTTCATTCCTTCGATGTCGAGCATTTCAGCTTTTATAAGTCTTGTATTTGGGATCCCGAAGCAGTTCTCAGCAAGAGTTTTGATGTAACCATAGCTGAAATCAGGGATATACGGACCTCCCGCTGTTGTAACATATATGAGCTCGTCTGCTTTGCACAGTCCGATCGGTATCCCGTCAGCACCGTAGGCTGATACAATCCCCACTGCGTATATGTTTTCGATATAAACTTTCAGCAGCGACGGGAATGAGCCGTCCCAGAACGGTGCTGCGATCACGATCTTATCCGCTTCAGCAAACTGTTTTGCGTATCTTAACATTGGATCATCAAGCTTTCCCTCAGCAAGCAGGGCTGTCCTCTTTTCGACAGCCTCTTCAGTAAGAGGTCTAATATCTTCATCGGGAAGAAAAAGCTCAGTATATTCTCCCATTCCGGCAAGCAGAGTTCTCGCTACCCGATCGGTCCTTGATTTGTTTCGTACACAGCAGTTGATGTATAGTATCATATTTCCTCCTTTACTGGTCAGATCAGTTTTACGCCGAGCATAGTGAGATCGTCGAACTGCGGTGCTTCGCCGACAAAAAGATCAATGGCTTTTTTCATATGGGACAGTCAGCAGCTTCAAGCTGTTCGTCAACAAACGCTATCACTTCAGACAAGTTTTCTGTCAGAGCTTCTATAATCAATTCTTTCATTGGAGTTCTCCTTAAAAGTTTAGTTGTTTAGTGTGTTTTGATATTTTATTATACCTAATGGTAACATTTTTTATATGTTTTGTCAAGCAGATTGCACACGGTAAATTGTAAATAAATTGTAAAAACGCCTGAAATGATTTACGCTTAGTAAAACTTACCGTTAGTTTTCCAGTTCGATAAAAAACTTTACAGAATGTTCATTGACTAATATGTGAAAAAATGATATAATTGCAATATAGTTATTTTACATATAACAATGTACAAATCAACAGATAAATTATATACATTCAACACGGCTTGTTACGGGAAAGGATAATTTATTATGATGAATTTGCTTGAAGAAGCCATTATTTACGCAACTGTCATGCATCAGGGTATAGTTCGCAAAATCAATGGCATACCCTATATCCTGCACCCGATGGAAGTCGCACAGATACTCTCCACTATGACTGAGGATACAGAAATAATCACAGCAGGTATCCTGCACGACATTGTAGAAGACACCGACGGTACTCTCACTGAAATTGAAAAAAGATTCGGAAAAAGAGTCGCTGCTCTGGTCGATTCAGAGTCGGAGAATCCTTATCCGGACGAGGACAAATCTGCTTCATGGCAGCGCCGTAAGGAGAAATCGCTGATAGTACTGAAAAACAGTACAGACATTGGCGTGAAAATGCTATGGCTTGCAGACAAGCTTGCAAATATACGTTCACTTGCAAGAGTTTACTCCGAGCAGGGCGAGGCAATGTGGAATATGCTCCATCAGAAAGATCCTGCAATGCACCAGTGGTACTACAAAAATATCGCTGAGGCTGTTGAACTTTCGCTGAACAAGACCGGAGCCTTCAAGGAGCTCATCAAGCACATCAATTCTATCTGGCCGGGTACCTTTGATTCAGAAAAGTCAAGGTACAAAAAGTATCGTGAAGTATCGGTCGATGGCTGCAGGCTTATCGGACACGGTGCCAAGGGCGATGTTTACCGCTATGATGACGAACTGGTAATTAAGGTATTCAATCAGAATAACACCTACCGCGATGTTGAACAGGAGATCGCTCAGAGCCGCAAGGCGTTCATTCTTGGCATACCAACAGCTATATCTTTCGGCATCGTATCTGTCGGCAATCGGTATGGTGCAATGTATGAACTTGTGGAGTCTGATACATTGTCCGGCTGCATTGCTAAAGCTCCAGGACAGGTCGAAGCTTACGCAAAAATGATGGCTGAGCTTGCCCATACTATCCACAGTATCAAAGTCACAGAGGAGGACGGCTTTTCAGACGTTTCTGAAAGGTATCTCAACTATGTCAGAACAGGTATAGCTTATGAGGACGATGCGCTTGCAGCCAAATGTGTTGAACTTATCAAAGAGATCTCAAATACAGATACCCTTGTTCACGGTGACTTCCATACCGGAAATGTATTCATGCAAAACGGTGAGCCGTTACTTATAGATATGGACAGAGTTGCTGTCGGTCATCCAATTGCAGAGATAAGTGATCTGTATTATTTCTATGTAGTGCTCGGAGAGGAAAAGCCTTCTGTTGTGGAAGAGTTTATGGGATTCTCATATCATACCGCAAAGCAGTTTTTCAGTTTCTTCCTGAAATACTACCTTAGGACAGAAGATGAAACCAGGATCAATGAGGTCATAGAGAAAGCCTCGCTGCTATGCTATATCCGTAAAATAAGAAAATTACGAAAGAAAAGCTCAATATCTGAGATTGAACGGCACCTGATAAATGATACTATTCAGAAAATTGCCGGTCTGATTTCAAAGCTGGATACTCTTATATATTAAACGCTTATTACTGCACAATGCAGTAAAATAAAGGAGGAATTATTATGAAAATCACTACTTTTGACCCCTTGATCTTATCGCCTAAGACCGGTGATGTTGTCAAGCTTTTTGAGGAGCTTGGATTTGAAATTACACACGATCCTGTCACAAAGGTTGAAATCGGAGAGGTTCAGACCACACGTATGAAAAACGAGAGCGGCTTTCATATCGACGTTGCTAACATTTGTAACATTCCCAATGATCGGATGCTTATCCGTATGAATGTTGACAATTTTGAAGAAGCGTACGATATTTTCATCAAGCACGGATTTAAAAATACAAGAGGCGACAATACCCTCGATACAAAGTCAGCGATAGAAGCAACTATGGTATCGCCTTCTGGTTTTTCTGTTGCACTTGTTAAGCATATAAAATAGTAGAATTCAGGAGGAATTATTATGAAGGTCACAGCATTTAACCCACTCATCTTATCAAAGGATGCAAAGGCAATAACAGAGCTCTTTGAAGCCCTTGGATTTGAGTACAGACACACTAAGACCAACATAAATGATAAAGACATAACAAGTTTTGATATGAAACACCCGGACGGCTTCAGAGTTGACGTTGCTCAGGTAGAGCAGATGCCGCAGGATATGACAGCTATCAGAATGAACGTAAGAGATTTTGACGAAGCATATGAATTCCTTACAGCTCACGGGTTCAAGAATTCACAGGGTGACAGGATCACAGACACCGGATCATCAAAAGCAACTCTAATGGTATCGCCTTCCGGTTATGCGATAAGCCTTGCACAGCATATCAAAAAGTAAATTAAAGGAGAAATGACATTATGAAAATTACAACATTCAATCCTCAGATCGTTACCAAGAACGCAGAACCGCTCATAAAGCTCTTTGAAGAGCTCGGCTTCGAGAGGCGGCATAAACAGGATGGTATCGGTGATTATGATGTAACCGCTATCAGGATGAAAGACGCAAACGGATTCTATCTCGATATTTCTCAGGTAGATGCTGATATTCCGCACGATATAGTTTCCATACGAATGAATACTGACGATTTCGAAAAAGCCTACGATATGCTCATAGAACACGGTTTCAAGAATATCTACGGTGACCGCTCTATCCCCAGTAAGTCGGCAAAATCAGCGATGATGATCTCATCTACTGGTTTTGCTGTCAATCTCATACAGCATATAAAAAATGACTGATATGCCAAAAAGGAGAGTATTGTTATGAAAATTACAACATTTGATCCGCTTATCACATCAGCAAAGGCTGATGAAGCTATCAAGCTCTTTGAGGCGCTCGGTTTCAAAAAGACACATACTCCTACTACAGCTCTGGAAACTACTGACGTAACAAGTACTCGCATGAAGGATGAAAACGGATTCCACGTTGATATTGCCCAGTGGGATGGCCTTCCGCAGGATATTACACTTATAAGAATGAATGTGGATAACTTCGATGAAGCGTATGAAGTTCTTATCAAGCACGGCTTCAAGAACAACAGAGGCGATGGCACGATCAATACAAAGAGCGTTAAAGCAGCTACAATGATCTCACCCTCAGGTTTCATGATAAGCCTTATCGAACACATCAAAAAGTAAATATCAGGAGGATTTACTATGAATATCACTACTTTTAACCCCCTCATAGTTACAAAGAACGCAGAGGCTGCCATTAAGCTTTTTGAGGAGCTTGGCTTCGAGAAGCGCCACACTCTCGGTGCAGACCTCGGTACAGGTGATCTCACAAATGTACGCATGAAAGACGCAAACGGCTTCTACGTTGATATTGCTCAGGTCGAGAATCTCCAGGGTGACCGTGACCTTACACTTATCCGTATGAACGTAGACAATTTCGATGAAGCTTACCAGATGCTGCTTGACAGGGGATTCAAAAACCCAAGAGGCGATCATACCGTTCAGACAACAACGAACAAATCGGCTATGCTTATCTCTCCAAGCGGCTTTGCTTTCGATCTCTGCCAGCATATCAAGGACTGATATTCGCAATAAGCGCCTCCGGGGATCGCTCCTTGGAGGCACTTTAGGTTATAGCTGAACATTATTTTTTATTTAGGTGATCAAAGTGGTATCATTTATACTTGCTCTTGTGATTCTATTTTTCGGATGGCCGTCGTGTTATGTACGAAGAAGATTTCCCAAACCTATTATTTACTATAGACGGCGAGATCTTTGATATTGAAGGAAAGAAATGCATAGTAATCGGCGGAGCTTACAGCGTTGATAAGTATTACCGACTGAGAAACGGCTACAGATGGTGGCCGGATGAGCAGCCTTCACCAAGAATAAAGGAATATGTGGAAAAACAACTCTCAGAAAACAAAATAGACGTTGTATTCTCGCATACCTGTCCTGCAAAGTATATACCAACAGAATGCTTCCTTTCAGGGATAGATCAGTCCAGAGTCGATAACAGCACAGAAGAATGGCTTGATACCATCGAGGACAAGATTGAATATGAAGCATGGTATCTTGGACACTGGCATACTGACAAGCGAATAGATAAGATGCACTTCCTGTTTCACGGCGTTGAAGTGTTGTAAGAAAGGTCGGTTATTATGAGTAAAATAGAGTTATTGAATGCTTCCTGTGCAGACCAGAAAGTCGATGCTGTAGTAAATGCTGCTAACAGCAGCTTATGGGCAGGCGGCGGAATATGCGGCGTTATATTTCAGAAAGCAGGTCTCAGGGAGCTGACAGAGGCTTGCTCTGCACACAAAACTCCCTTAAATGACGGAGACGATGTTATTACGCCTGCATTCAATATCAGCCTGAGAAAGCGGAGCTTTATATGAACTGATACGGCTGAGTAAACTCGTGTTCATAAACTATAAATGCAAGTATAAAACCTGTTAAAAGGGCGGAAGTGCAGTAAATATATGCTATTTATTAGTCTGAATTAAAGGGAATGGTATTATCACATATGGAAAACACTGCAAAAAATAAAGCCTATTTTCATCTTCCGGGGCTGTTTGAGTTCTATGACCTTTACAGCGTGTTTCTGCCGCTGTACCGTAAGCATCGTGAATATTTCTACGACTGGTGCGAAATAGCATCCGTCTATGGTGCTCCGGCTGATTGTATCTGGGGCGGCGGACGAGCAGGTTTCGGCGAATGTGAAGCTGAAGATGTACTTGCTCTTATGAATGAATACGGTATTTCTTCAAGGCTCACTTTCAGCAATTCACTTTTAAAACCAGAACATCTCACCGACAGAAAATGCAATGCCCTGTGCGAGCTTTTCGCCGGAAGCAAAGGTGTACAGAACGGCGTAATAATCCACTCGGAGCTTCTGCTTGAACATATTAAGAATAATTATCCCGGCCTTTATTTCGTTTCATCGACCACAAAGGTCCAGACTGATTTCGGTCAGTTTTTAAAGGAAACGGAGCGGTGCGATTTTAAATATGTTGTTCCGGATTTCAGGCTGAATAAGCTGTACGATAAACTTGATACGCTCTCGCAGATTCAGAAAGATAAAGTCGAGTTTCTGTGCAATGAATGCTGCTCGTTTTATTGTAAAGACAGAAAAGCATGCTATGAAAATGTAAGCCGGAAAAATCTCGGTGAAAACTGTCCCGAGCACATATGTACCGCACCTGATGCCAAAGACGGATACCGTTTTTCAAAGGCAATGAAAAATCCCGGATTTATCAGTACAGATGACATCATCAACACATATCTGCCGCTCGGGTTTTCAAATTTCAAAATAGAGGGCAGGGGACTCGGAAGTGCTGTCAATCTCGAATTTCTGCTTTATTACCTCACAAAGCCGGAATACCAGCTAACTGTCCGGGAAGAGATCTATCTCGACAGTATGCTGGATCTTTTCTGAATAACTGTAAAACAAAAAGCTCCATGTGCCGCACACATGGAGCTGAATTCATATCAGGAGATCTTCATTAATTCAGTATCGCCGCCAACGTTATTATCCCTTAAATCCTCCCATATCAGATTACCATTGCCATTGAGTCGGAAATGTGCTCAGAATTACAAATTTGTAATTCACAAAATTGCAGTCCATATGAAAGTACCATAAAGTGCAGGAACGTGATCGCAGACGCATAGTTTACTTGTAATGAGTGGGATATGGAAGCCGGCAGGTTTAATAGTCTCTGAAAGATTTTTGTTGACCTCAAGGTATATAAATTTTAGGACAACTCCCGGATCAACAGCAGACACGTTCAGCATGAGGACGTTCAAGTGTACCTTGACATTCTGAATTCACTGTGATATACTCAGTATATCGGTAGTTTAACAAAAACAGCTGTCCTCAGCAGATGCGGCTTGCCGCCCGACAGCCCGTATAACTCAACGGCAAGAGCACCGGTCTGTCCGACTTGGTGTACGGCGGTTCAACTCCGTCAGCGGGCTTGATCTGGATAATGCTGCCTTCTTCGGAAGGCAGTTCATTTTATAATAACGGGGTGATAATGTGAGACAGAAGCCTTTATTTTTCAAGGAGCCGCAGATATATTTCCCGAAGCTTTTCAAGGCTGTTCCGAATACAGTGCCGCACATTGCTCTGACCTCAAAGGAGGCTGTTGAGGAAGGCTATTCCTTCCGCAAGAAGCGTCACAGCGTAAAGATAACCGGATATCACGGGAAAAAGCTGAAACAGCTTCTTATACCGTACTCAATTGACGGAATGCCTGTTGATGAGATACGCGGACATACTTTTGAAAAAAGCTCCTGCACTACGGTCTATATCCACGAAAAGATACGCCGGCTCGGTGAAGGCGTTTTCAAAGGCTGCAATGTGAAAAAGGCTGTATTTGAAGACGGTATCACTTCATTATCAGCCTATACTTTTTATGAATGCAAAGCACTGGAAAAGGTACTGCTGCCGCGGACACTGAAGAACATCGGAGAAAGATGCTTCATGTTCTGCAAAGCTCTGAGATACATCGAGTTCCCGGAAAGCCTCTGCAACATGGGATATCAGGCTTTCTGCCGCAGCGGACTTGAGGACTTCGCTGTTGAAGCGCTCACTCCGGGCATCAATAACGCGGACGTCTTTTCCGGAACACCTTTGATCGAAAACAATCAGGTCGTGTGTACCTATCCCGATAAATCTGACCTGACCGTTCTCCATGTGAACAGTACATACTGTAAACAGGACATTCCGATAAAATTCAAAGCGGCTTCGATAACTTTCTGCTGCGCGTCTTTGTGGGGGTTCAGCATTGATCTTTCGGAGTGCGGGAAGGTCCGTTTTTACCGGAATGCAGTTTGCGATAAACGTGAAACACGCGGTTACAGAGTTCGCCCGGGTATTGTAGTGCTTCCCGAAAATGAAGAGAGCAAGCAGAATTATGCTTTTCCGGAATATGTAACAGTCGCCAATTATTTTCCTGATAAGAATAGGAAGTACAACGGACCGGCCGAGACCGACTATGATGACAGCGATGACAGCTGCGTCATAACGCCTGTTGCAGATTTTCTTCCGGCATGGACAGTTGATGAGGAATGGGACAAGATAAGGATCAAGGGTCATGTGCGTATCGGCAGGAATGCAATAAACGCATATGATCTGCGGGAGATAATCTTTGAGGATTTCTGTCCCGAGGACAGGATATTCTCGCTGTACTGCTTTGAGCTGAGGAAAGTATCGTTCAATTACAAGGGCGGGACATATACAAAGTATATCCCGCCCAGAGAACTGGTAACATTGACAGTTACGAGACTGATGACATTAGCTTTCACGCCCTGCTCTGCACCTTCCGGACGTACTGTCTATGACAGACGGTTCATAGACTCGATCTTTGAGAAGCAGCGTATCAGTTCGGACGATAACAGTGCGCTTGCCACGCTCAGGGAAAGATTATTAATGACGGGCTGGCAGGATTGCAGAGAGAAGATCAATCTGAAAGTTACAAAATCGAAAAAGGCTCTCATAGCGGTAGATGTGCTGAGAAGCGACCGTCTCGGCCACGAACCGCCTATTGATATGTACTTTGATTTTCTGAGAGCCCACCGCACTTTCTGCTATAGGTATTTCAGAAAGATCAGCGCCAAATATCCGGAATATTTACGGGAATTTGAAAAGATCCTGAAGGCTCACGGTATCTGAACAAGCCGCTTGCCATATCAAAGGAATTCGACCTCACCGCTTTCGAGGTGATAGATGGCTCCGAGCACCTTCAGTCCGTACTCCTCCTCGTCCTTCTGAATTTGCAGGCTGTGCTCGATAATATCGCAGCTGTGCTTTACGTTCAGGCAGCAGGCTTTGACCTCGTCCTTTTCATCGCCGATCGCCTTCACTATCTCGTCCGTGATGTACTTTATATATCCGTCAGGCTCATGGTTCATAGCGGCGTCAACGGCACCGCAGTGATCGTGTCCGAGAACCACGATAAGTCCCGTACCGAGGTGCTCTGCGGCGTATTCTATGCTGCCGAGCTGGTGGGAGTCGATAACGTTGCCGGCAACTCTGATAACGAAAAGGTCGCCGATGCCTGCCGAGAATATCAGCTCCGGGACTACCCTTGA
>Ga0310691_10009292_pt1 | contig 10017 bp, 3 predicted proteins | sample 176DNAGHGlowgp2_FD_203887 | JGI IMG/M metagenome (GOLD analysis project Ga0310691, IMG submission 203887) | Sheep rumen microbial communities from Palmerston North, Manawatu-Wanganui, New Zealand - 1766 DNA GHGlow gp2 (v2) (version 2) | ecosystem: Host-associated > Mammals > Digestive system >...
CGAGGACGGAGGCATCCGCGTGCTTCGTGATCGTGAGGACCGCCTCGTAGCCCGCGGCGACGCCTTCGGCGCCGATCTCGAGCGTCTCGCCCGGCGCGACGCGCTGGCCCTCGCCGACGCCCGTGACCGTCGCGCCCGTCGCCGCCACGGTGACGACGGACCGCTTCCGGATCACGGAGTAGGTGTCCGTGCCGTCGGCGACGACCTTCTTCACGTAGGTGTTCTCCGGGGAATCCGTGACGATCGAGCCGTTCGCCGTGAGGCTGTAGCCCGAGGTCGGGAGGACGAGCGTCGTGGCGGGGTCTTCCGCGTAGTAGGACTTGACGAGGGTCGCCGTGGAATCGAAGACGAACGAGCCGCCTTCCCCGACGACGAACGTCGCGGTCGCGCTCATCGGGACGGTGACGCCGCCCGAGAAGGTCGCGGTGAAGGCGCCGGCTTCGACCGTGACGCCGTTCGTCACCGTGACGGCCGTGTCGGCCGTCGCGCTGGCGAGCAGCGCCAGCGTGCAGCCGTTCGTGGCGGCTCCGAACGCGTCGGCGAGCGTCGAGTAGGTACCGACCGTGTTCGTGGTCGCGCCGTTGTCGGCGACGGTGAAGACCGTGGCGACGGCGGTGACGCCCTCGTCGTAGACGGCGGCGTAGGTGGCGTTGCCGGTGACGTCGGCCGGGGTCGGCCAGGTGCCGGTGTAGATCTTGCCGTCCTCGACGTACTGCGCGGGAGCGGTGGACGGCGCGGTCGGGGTGTCGCCGTAGTGGAGCGACTCGGTCTTGACCGTGCCGTCGTGGTCGGTCCACGTGACCGTGTAGTCGCGGTAGACGGGCGTGAAGACGGCGAAGTAGGTCGCGTCGGCGTTGGCGGCGGCGGGCAGCATGATCGCGCTGCCGCCCTGCGTGTCGGACCAGCCGACGAACGTGTAGGTGTAGGTATTGTCGGCGGCCTTTTCGGGGTCAGCGCCCGACCAGACGACCGGATCGCCGGGCAGGACCTCGGTCGTGCCGAGGAGTGCGCCATCGTAATTGTTCCACGTGATCGTGAAGGCGTTGCGGCGCCAGGTCGCCCAGTTGGTGACGGCGCCGGTCGTGCCGGCGGCGATTTCGGTCACGACCGCGCCGGCGGCGTTCGTCCAGCCGTTGAACGTGTAGTCCGGGCAGCCGGCGGGCAGGAGCGCAATCGGGAAGTTCGAGGAAACGTTGTAGGAGGTCGGGTTCGCGACGGCGTTCGTGGCGCCCGCGAGGCCGAGCACGTACTCGATCGGGTACTCGACCAGATCGACCGTGTAGGTCGTGAGGTTTCCGTCCGTGGCCACGCCGAGCGTGTAGCCCGCGGCGATGCCGGAAACGAGGCCGACGCCAGACCCCTGGGCGAAGGATCCCTTCGTGGTGTCGACCTTGACGATGTCTCCAACGTTGAGTTCGATCGTGCCGGCGACGTCGTTCGTGAGGAGATAGAGGGTCTGGACGCCGGTCTTGTCGGCGTTCGCCAGGCCGTCGGCCGCGGCGGCGTAGGGCACGTCGCCCACGGCGGCCTCGAAGGGCACGTCGTATTCGGCGACAACGTTCGTCGCGACGCCGTCCGGGTTGGCAAAGCCGATGCCGTTGATCTGCTTGGTCTCCCCGTTCTCGAATGCCTTCATCGGAATCGCGTGCGTGCGCACGCCCGCGACTTCCTTGTAGAGCGCGATGCCGTCGACGTAGTAGCGGGCGGTGGCGGCCTCGACGTCAAGGACGATCAGAAGGTCCTTCGTGCCGGGCGTCGGCTCGGCGCCGACGAGCTTGTCCCAGGTCGAGCCGTTGAACGCGTAGAAGTAGGCCGTGCCCTCGTCGTCCGCAAGCGAGGCAACCGCGAAGCCGGTGCGGGCCTCGCCGACATCGTTCCCGGTGGGCAGATTCTCCATCGCGCCCTCGGCGATTTCAAGGGCGGTCTGGATGCGGACCATCTGGCCGGCGGCGGACGGATCGTCGCTCATGTCGACGCCCTTCATGCCTTCGGCGAGATCGTTGACCGTGTCGAGCGAGTCCGTCGCGACATTGAACCAGGGCGTCTCGCCCTTCGCGTAGAAGCGGCCGGGCAGGTCGGCGGCGCCCGCGGACTGGAGCATCCAGTCGACGGGATCGTTCCAGGGCAGGGACGTGAAGGTGGCGGTCGCGTTCGTTCCGTCCACCACGACGGCGGCGGTCGCGTTCGTCGCGTTCACGGTCGCGGTCGGGTCGATCGTCGCGCGGACGACCGCGCCCGACTGCGCGTTCGCGAGGACGGTCGAGGAAAGCGTCGGCTTGGCGAGGGCGAGCGTCGGCGTGATGGCCTCGGCGATCGTGAACGAAACGGGGTCGGACTCGCCGGCCGCGTAGTTGCCGCTTGCCGCGACGGACGCCTTGACGAGATACGTGCCGGCCGCGGTCGGCTGCGTTTCGGTCCAGGTCGACCCATTGTCCGCGGAATAGAAGTAGGTCACCGTGCCGTTTCCGGTGTTGCCGTCCACGGACGGCTCATTCGGCGTGTCGCCGACGATCCAGCCGTCGAGCGAGACGACCGGGGTGATCGGCGCGCCGGTGATCGCGTAGTTCGCGCCCGTGAACGAAATCGTGTAGTTGTCGCCCGCGGTGAGCGTGCCGATGGTGATCGAGTAGGTGCCGACGTTGTCGCCCGCCTCGCGCGCCAGCGCACCGGTGAACGAGTTGCCCGTGGCCAGTGTCCCCGCCGTGTAAGTCAGCGGTTGGGGGTCGGCTCCGTAGACCTGAGTCTTGGCATCGGCCGTCACCGAGACCGTCGCCTTCGCGATCGACCAGCTGACATTCTCCGCGGCCGTGCCGCCGCCGACCCACGTGTGGTTCGCGTCGGGCGTCGCCGTGGCAGTGTAGTTGCCAGCCGCCGTGGCAGTGTAGTCGCCGCCGCGCGTGTAGCCCTCGCCTTCTGCAAGACCGGTTTTCGGCGTGCCATCGTAGGTGGCGTTGACGCCGGAAGGCACGGAGATCTCGGCCTTCGCGATCGTGAAGTCATCCGTCGCCTCGCCCGCATTGTAGTTCTCTGAGGCAGCAACCGTCGCCTTGACCGTGTATTCGCCGGCCGCCGTCGGCTTCTCGGAGCTCCAGGTCGAGCCGTCTGCGCTGTAGGTGTAGGTCGGCGTTCCGCTACCTGTCGTAAAGGTCACAGACGGATCGGCGGCCGTGCCGCCGAAGGTCCAGTCGTCCATCGAAACGCTGAAGACCAGCGCCGCCTTTCCAATTGAGAATGTGGTCGTCGCGGAAGACAGCACGTAGTTGGCGGCGGCCGTGCCGCCGAGGGTCGCCGTGGCCGTGTAGGGTCCGCCGACGTTCGTCTCGGCTCCGGAAACGGAGACCGTCACGTCGTCGTTGTTGACGATGTCGGTGGCCACCAGCGTGGCGGTCGGCGCCTGGGCGGATCCGGTATAGGCGAGAGAGGTCTCACCCCAGGTCAGGCCAACGGACTTGGGAGCGATCGACCAGGCAATCGACTGGGGAGCGGTGGTCCCATCGCTCCAGATGTAACCCGCGGCGAGCGTGGCCGTGGCGGAGTAGCTGTTGCCGGCGTTCGTGCCGGTTTCGCCGGTCAGCGTGTAGCCCGTCCCGGAAGCGACGCCGGCCTGTTGCGAGCCGTTGTAGGTGAGGGACTGCCCCGTGGGGGGCGCGATCTTTGTGGCAACGGCGAAGTGGGCCCAGTAGTTGGTGTCGGAGACGACTGCCGGGAGATTCTCAAACGCGGTCGCCGTGGTGACCGTGGCGTTGGTCCAGCCGTCGAACGTGTAGACATACTGGTCGGTGGATGCCTTGGTCGGCGCGGTGCCGCCGTAGACGGCGAGCGTGGCGCCGGCGGGAACGTCGTTGGTGGTCCAGAGCGGAGAGGCGGCATCCTCGGACGCGTAGAAGTTGACAGTGAACGTGCTCGGTGCGGGGGGCGCGGACTGGCTGGCCATCTCGCCGATGGAGCCGGTGCCGGAGAAGGAGACGCCCGCGACCTGGGTCTTGGAGGTGGAGAGCTCGATGCCCGAAGGCGTGAGCGTGGTGTTGCCGACCTTGAAGGTGACGGTGGCGGGGGTGGTCGTGTAGTTGAAGGACATCGTCACGGTGTTCGTGGCGCCCTCGACGGGCGTCGCGCCGGAAAGGGCGAACCACGTAAGTTTGGTGACGTCGTTCTCGACCGTGTAGGCGCCGGCCCAACCGTAATATTGCAACGGCCCGCCGGACGTCGTGTTCGTGTAGACGCAGATCGCGGCCTGCGAGTCGATGCCGCCGACCGCCTCCACGCCGGGATACTCGTAGGCGGTCGTGAACACGGCGTTCGAGATCACGACGTCCGCCGTGCCGTTCGCGTCGGACGCCGTCGGCGCCGTGTACGTGAGCGTCTGGTCGTCGGCGAGATCGAACGCGAGCGTCAGCGTATCGCCGGAGCCGGACTGCGTCGCGACATCGCCCGGCTGGGCTTCACCCGACACGGACCAGCCGGTCGGGAATCTGGACACGGCGCCCGCGAGGAAGTCCGCCGCGAAGGCGGACGAGGAGGCGGAGAGGAAGCACGCGAGGACGGACGCCACCACGGCGAAACGTCCCCATCCACGATGGAGGGATTCGGTCTTCATGTTCGATTTTTCCTGATAGGGATTCCCAATCCGCGCCCGGAAGGGGCACGGATGGGGCGGATTATACCCCGAGTCGCACGCGTGCGTCAAGCACCTTTCGCGCGCATTCGCGCGTGCGCAGAATACGGGAAATCAGCGCTTCGGAAGAGCAAATCGAAGAAGAATCAGAAGAAATGCGGCAAGGCCGAAGAAGAGCGCGAGCGGGCGTAGGTCGCCCGAAGATTCGGAGGGCGGAAGCGGCGGGCCGGAGAGGGAGAGGGTCGCGCAGGAAGAAAGATCCGATTCGAATGCTGAATGCTGAATGCTGAATGCTGAATGGGCGGCTTCGCCGCCTCCGGCGGACTGGGCGAGGGAAAGGAGGTTGTAGACGAGGGAGGGCCAGGCGGTGGAGCGGAAGAAGGGGGAGGTGGCGGGGGGAATGCAGAATGCATAATGCTGAATGCTGAATGCTGAATGCTGAATGGAGGATGCGGAATGCTGAATGCCGAATGCTGAATGCTGAATGGAGGAGGGAGCGGATTGGATGTCCGCGCCGGCGAGGATGGAGAGGATCGGCGTGTCGGCGCAGTAGAGCAGCGGGCGGCCGGGGATCGGGCTAGGCGGAGCCTGCCCGTCGGGACTCGGCGCGGGGAGCGGCCAGGCGAGTCCGGTGAAGTCCACGCCCTCGAGGAGCGGGTCGGCGGGATCGCGCAGCCACGGGCCGGCCAGGGTGCGGGCGCCGGAGGCGGGCACGAGGAGCAGCGCGGGCCCGCGGTGTGCGCGGAGGCGATCCGGGGAGTCGGTGAGGAGGACCGGCCGGGCCGGTGCCCGGCCGGCTCCACTGCCGACCTCCGGGCCTGCGCCCGAAGTGGAGTCCTGATGGCCGGGCTCTGCCCCGGCCAGATCGGCGAGGCCGGTGGCCTCGACCGCGCGGCGGGCGAGGGAGAGGAGCGCGGGAGCGGAAAGGTCGAAGAGGACCGGCACCGGCGGCGGGACGGCGGTGGGCAGGATCGCCTCGTTGTCGAGGGCGAGCGCGTCCTCGGGGATGGAGACGCGGAGAGTTGGGCAGCCGGATGGGAGGGGGATCGCTTTCGGCTCGGCGGGGGAGAGCAATGCTGAATGCGGAATGCTGAATGCTGAATGGGCTTCGGGGTCTTCGATCGAGACCGAGACGCGAAGCGCCTCGGTCGAGTTGGGGAAGCGGCGAAGGGAGAGAAGGAGGGACTCGGAACCGTCGGCAGCGAGGGCGCGACGGGCGGAGAGCGCGGCGTTGGGGAGCGGGCGGCCGAAGGCAAGGTGGCGCGAGCCGGGCGGGAGGGGACGGACGGGCGCGCGGTCGGTGACGACGAGGATTGCGCCGTCGCCGGAGCGGAGGCGTTCGGCGAGGGCGACGGCGGAGTCGATCGAGTCGCCGGGCGCGGCGAAGCGCGCGGGGTCGCGCAGGAGCGCGAGCGCCTCGGCGCGCGGGAGCAGTCCGAGCGACTGCGGGGCGGGGTGCGAGGCGAGGACGACGCGGACGAAGGGCGCGTCGTGCAGGAGCCGCGGCAGTTCCGCCGCGGCGCGCGTGGCGGGCGTGGCGCCCGCCGGATCGCGCGCGGACATCGACGCGGAGTCGTCGAGGACGAGCGTCGGCGCGGGCGGCGCGCCGCGGCGGACGAAGGGCGAGGCGGCGGCGAGCGCGAGGCAGACGAGCGCCGCGAGCTCGAGGAAGAACGGCGGCGGCGTGCGGAGGCGGTCGCGGCGGCGCCCGGCGCCGGTCGCGGGCGCGACGCCGTTCCAGAGGAAGAGCGCCGAGACGGGCTTCCTCCGGAACCGCGCGCGCAGCAGATACGCCGCCACGAGGCCACCGACGGCGGCCAGTCCGAGGAGGGCGTAGGGGAAGAGGAAGTCCATGGAGGGGTAAGTTTAAAGGGTAAAGTGTAAAGTTGCGCGCTTCGCGTGCTGGTTGAAGGGTTGAAGAGGTTGAAGGGGTTTACTCCGCGGACTCCGCGTGAGGTTCGGTCTCTGCGTTCTCTGCGGTCTCTGCGTGAGGTTCGGTCTCTGCGTTCTCTGCGTGAGATTCGGTCTCTGCGTTCACTGCGCTCTCTGCGTGAGATTCGTCCGCGCCCGGGCTCGGCGTGGCGAGGAGGCGGAGGAGGTCGAGGAGGAACGCGCGGAGACGGGCGTCGGCGAGGGGGACGATCCTCGCCTCGACCCGATCCGGGAACAGGACCGTGACCGTGGCACGATTCGCGTCGGATTTTTCGGGGTCGTACCGGCGCCCGAACGTTTCCGGCCGGTGTTTCGCCAGGAGCGCCCGGAACGCGGCCGCCAGCGGCGCGGATGCATCGACGGAGAGTTCGAGCTGCCGCCGAATCTCGGTTTTTTCCTGATGCATCCGGCAGGACGCGGGCCGGCCCTCCCAGACGACGAGCGACAGGAACTGGTGCTGCCAGGGGATGGTCGGGTCGGAAGGGACGTCCCGCTCCTCGGAGGCCCAGTCGGCGAGCGAGTCGAGCGGGAGGAAGTCGAGCTTCGCGCAGCACCATGCGACCGTCCGCCGGAAGCGGCCGGGATACTCGAAGCCCGGCCAGTTGTTCAAGCTGACGACCACGCCGGCGACCAGCCGCTCCTCCGCGAACGACACGCCGTCGATGGCGGATTCGGCGCCGAGGGCCGAGACCAGGCGATCTCGGAGCCCGACTCCGTCCTTCACGTAGGCGCCGCCCGTTTCCCGGACATTGTCCGGAAGAAGGTTCGTGGCCGTTCCATTCGCGTGAAGGTACCCTTGGGGGGGGACGTTGTATCCGAAGTTTTCCCACGCCTCCCGTGCGGCGGGGTCGGTGCGGAACGTTTCGAGGAACCGGGATTCCGTCGGCGTCCCGACGCCGACGAGCCAATACGAAGGGGACAGGAAGAACCAATCGGGAAGCGGAGGCGTCGTCGGGCGGACGAGGTCCGCGCCGAGCGCGGCGCGCGCTAAGCCGCGGACTTCGAACGGCTCCAGGTCGTCGCCCCCGAGCGAGACGGTCCAGAGCGGCTCGCCGATGTCCGGCACGCCCGGCAGGAGCGGGCCGGCGAGCAGCTCCGCGAGCTCGCGGTCGCGGTCGCGGTCGCGCGCGGCGGCGCGGCGCGCGTGCAGCGCGATGCCGCCCGCGACGAGAATCGCGAGGAGGAGAAGGAGGAGGAGCGGTCGTTTCACGGCGGGTCGGCGAGGAGGCGGAGGAGGTCGGTGAGGAAGGCGCGGAGGCGGGGCGTGGGGCGGTCGAAGGCGACGGCCCACTCGTTCGTGCCGGTCTTTCCCTGCAGCATCGTTTTGTCCGCAAGGTGCAGTTTGGACGGCGTGAGCGGCGGAACGGGCGTGCCGAGGGTCCACGGCTCGTATTTTGCGCAAAGGGAGCGGAACGCGTCGGCAAGCGGGGTGCCGTCGGCCACGGTGAAAAACCGGGGCGGTTCCTTTTCGGAAGAATCGAACGAGAACCGGTAGAGCCTTCCCTCCCGCGGCGCTCCCGGGACGATCGCGAAACTCCGCCCGGCCAACGGAAGAAGCGGATCGGGGACGGCGCGCTTCCGTTCGGCCCATTTTGAAACCGAATAGAGTTCGGGACGTCCGATCGCGTCGCAGACCCAGCCGACCGCGCGGCGAAAGAGTCCGGGCGGTTCGGTCCGGAACCGATCGTGAAAATCAAACCACAGCGAGGCTCCCCGTTCTTCGCGGACGACGACGTCCCCGCGGGCGGCTTCCGTTTCAAAGAAATGGGAGACCCGTTCGCGGAAACCGCGGACGTCGCCTTCGTTGAGAGCCTTGGAATAATTCGCAAACTCGGCATCCTCCGTGAATCCGTCGGTCGAAATCCCCTGCCAGAAAAACCGATGGCGGTTGTCGGCGATCGCTTCGTCCGGTCCGGCGGGAACGAGGAGTCCCTCGTTGCGGGCAGTCCGCAGAAAACCGAAGAAACGGCTTTCCGTCGGAGAGCCGGCGCGGACGGTCCACTGGATGACCGCGAAGGCGCCGTCCGGGTCCGCGGAAGAGGCGCGCATGACGACGAGGTCGGCGGGCGTTTCGGCTCCGGGGACGAGGATGGTCTCGCCGGAAACGGGACACTCGCACTCGTCTCCAGGCCCCGTGGAGATCCCGAAGAACCACGAATTGCCCACCACCGTCGCGCCCGGCAGGAACGGACCCGCGAGCAGCTCCGCGAGCTCGCGGTCGCGGGCCGCAACGCGGCGCGCGTGCAGCGCGTGGAGCGCGAAACCGCCTGTGGCGAGCAGCACGAAGAGGAGGAGAAGGCGGAGGAGACGTTTCACGGTTTTGCGGACTTTGCGGACTATGCGTGAGGATTCAAGTGTACGGGGGACTTTGGGGACCGTGGAGACCTTGGAGACCTTTGGGACGAAGGGAACTAGGACGAGCGTGGCGGGCAGTATTTCACCCCGGAGCGTTAGCGGAGGGATTCAACTCATCGGAGTTTGGTTTCGGTGTGTTCCGTGGTTTTGCGGCGGCGGGGCGGGGTCAGAGCGGTTCGAGGACGGCGGTGCGGAGGAGGGGCGAGAGAAGTGACGAGTGACGAGTGACGAGTGACGAGTTGTCTTGCAACTTTACACTTTGCACTTTAGACTTTGAACTTGCGACCTCGTCCGGTGCGAGGCACCGGACGAGCGTCGCGCCGTGGCGGCGGGCGGCGTCCTCCCAGCGGGCGCGGTGCGCGGCGAGGGCGGCGCGGTAGGAGGAGAGGGCGGTTTCGTCGAGGACGGCGTCGAGCGCCGCGCCGGTCTCGACGTCGACGAGGCGGCGCGGGCCGAGGGGCTCGGGGTCGGCCTCGTCGGGCGCGAGGACCTGGAGGACCCAGACGGCCGCGGCGCCGTCGGCGAGCGGGCGCAGGACCGTGGCGGGGTCGTCGGGGAAGAGCAGGTCGGAGACGAACGCGCGGATGCCGGCGCGCGGGAAAGCGGGATGCTCGCGCGCAAAACCCTCGGAGGGCGGCGCGGGGGAATCGAGCGCGGGGAGCGGCCATGCGGCCGGCTCGGCGCCGGAGGCGCCCTCGACGCGGCGGACCGATTCGCCGGCGGTCCAGAGCGCGGCGGCGCAGCCGGCGTTCGCGGCGGCGGCGGCGAGCGCGCCGCAGAGCGCGAGGGCGGAGGAGGCCTTGGCGGTGCCGGGAAGATCCATCGAGCGGGAGGCGTCGAGCACGATGTCGAGGCGCGGGAAGACCTCCTCGCGGTAGAGCTTCACGACCTCGCGGTCGGTGCGGGCGTAGACGGACCAGTCGAGGCGGCGGAGGTCGTCGCCGGGGTGGTATTCGCGGAAGTCGAGAAAGTCGAGCGATGACCCCGCCGCGGCGCCGGCGCGCGCGCCGCCGAGCCCGCGCATCGCCTCGCGCGGAAGGGCGAGGCGGAACGCGGATCCAAGCGCGAGCCCGGAGAGGAAGGCGGGACGGGAGTCCATGCGGCGGAGTCTACCA
>Ga0310691_10009293_pt1 | contig 10017 bp, 8 predicted proteins | sample 176DNAGHGlowgp2_FD_203887 | JGI IMG/M metagenome (GOLD analysis project Ga0310691, IMG submission 203887) | Sheep rumen microbial communities from Palmerston North, Manawatu-Wanganui, New Zealand - 1766 DNA GHGlow gp2 (v2) (version 2) | ecosystem: Host-associated > Mammals > Digestive system >...
TCATGAATATACTAGAAAACTGGATTCTTTAAACTATGATATTAAAGAAATTAAAGAATTGCTTGGAATGTTAGATAAACTAATAGTTAGAGAGAGAGAGAAAAGATTACTACATAGTAATGTTCTTCTAATTTCGGGCAAAGCTGGTACAGGAAAATCACAATTGTTGGCACATGAAGCTAACTTATTATCTGAAGATGGTAGAGAATGCTTACTGTTAGTATCAGGAATTTATTATAATAACGATTCCATTCTAAAACAGATTATGAGCAATCTAGATCTTGAATATTCTTTTAATGATTTGATTGATATTCTTGAAACAATCGGTGAAAAAACAAATAGAATTGTCCCGGTTTTTATTGACGCATTAAATGAGACAGTTAATTACAAGCTTTGGAAAACTGGGCTACCATCAATCGTTGAAAAAATTAGTAAATCAAATAAGGTTAAGCTTGTTTTATCATATAGAAGGGAATACGAAAAACTATTACTACCGGATGCTATTCTCTCAAAGAAAAAAAACAATGAAATTGAGTGTATACTTCATAATGGATTTGCTGATATGGGAATTCAGGCAGTAAAGGAATTCCTTAATCATTATAATATACCATTTTCTCCTTTAGAATACTTTCAATTTGAAATGTCAAATCCCTTGTTTTTAACGCTATATTGTAAAACTTATAATGGCTCAGAAACGAGTTTGCCTCAGTTATATGATAGATTAATCGAATCAGTCAATCTAAAATTGCTTAATTCTCTTAATCTTTCTCAGAATGGGTATACGGAAGACATAAACATCATTAAACCCCTTATTATGGAGATTGCATCCATTTTTATATCAAACAATAGGAGATATATTACTGAAGAAGAATTATCAGAATTAGATTATTGGCGAAAATATGGGTTTTCACAAATGACGATTATTCATCATCTTAAGGGAGAAGGTGTACTTCATACTAATGTATTAAATGATCAGGAAGAGATATTCTTTTCTTTTGATCAAATGAATGACTATTTTGGTGCCAAGGCAATTTTTAAACATCATTGTTCAAAAGAAGAAATGCGTAGGTACTTATCAGAAGAATTGCTTGGTATAAAAAATGGGAAACTTAAAAACTATAATAATATTATAGTTTTTATAAACTGTTGTTGGTTATACGCTGAAAAATTCCACGAAGAATGTATTGACATCATTGAAAACGTTCAAAACGAATATACAAGGCGTGAATTATTCAATTATTACATGGAATCTTTTTCATGGAGACAATCGATTTACCTATCAACCGCTCAATTTAAACAACTGTGTAATAAATACTCCGTAAACAAAGATGATGTTTGGAAAATGCTGATTGAAAACGGTGTTAAGATAAACCATATATTTAATGCTGATTTTCTACATAGTATTCTATTAGAATACAGATTATGCGATAGAGATTATTTATGGACTACATATATTAATGATTTACCATCAAACGAAAATGAGAGAGTAGTTCAGCTTATTACACTATATAATGAAGGAAACAAACTGGAGTTTACTAATCCCAGACAAATAGAGATGCTTTTGACGGTATGGTCTTGGCTGCTGACTTCATCAAACAGATGGCTAAGAGATAACACATCTAAAGCTATGATTGAAATACTGAAAGAGCACTTTCAATATTGCCAAGTTATCCTCAATAAATTCAAGGACGTTAATGATCCATATGTGGTTCAACGGCTTTATGGTATCGTTTTGGGTGCTTGCTGTAAAAGAGTTGATAATGAAGAACAGTGTTTTAAACAATTAGCTGAATACATCTATTGTAATTTGTTTGATCAAAAGCAAGTATATCCAGATATATTACTTCGTGATTATGCGAGATTAATAATTGAGTTTTTTTTACATGAATATCCTGATTATAATGGTATTATAGAACGTTCCAGAATTATTCCTCCGTATTCATCTGAACCAATTCCTCAAATTGAAGATCAGCATTATCTTGAGGATGATTATACTGGTGCAATACATAGTATAATAAGCTCAATGCGATTTGACGGAATGGGATGGTATGGCGATTTTGGACGATATGTATTTCAACGTTCATTAAGAAGCTTTGACATAAATGAATACGAAGTATTTAATTATGCTATTTATCACATTATTAATGAACTTGGTTTTTCTGAAGAGCATTTTAAGGATTATGATTTGTTTTGCCGTAATTATGATCGCCATCAAACAATTAAAACTGAAAGAATAGGAAAAAAGTATCAGTGGATAACCATGTATAATATATTAGCTCGCATTTCTGATAATTGCGATATGAAAGAATCTTGGTATCCTAGCATCGATGCTAAGGTTAAATATGAAGGCCCTTGGGAGCCATATGTTCGTGATTTTGATCCAACTCTTAACTATAATTTCCTTTTATGTAAAGATGCTCCTATTTTTTCAATACTTCATGAGCATCAAGAAAAGAGTATAAAGGAACATAGAGATGAAGAAAACCTGAGCACCGAAAATCAAGAAAAATGGATTAATAAAAAGGGATATTTTCTTGAACATCTTAAGCATACATTATTATTGACCGACGAATCAAAAACACAGTGGGTATTCCTAAAAAAATACTGTGATACCGATCGGCACAATATCGAGACTGATAAACTGCATGAATGGAGCTGGCTTTATGCATATTTTATGAGCTCTAGTCAAGTTGAGCTTTTCCGCAAGTATATCTCAAAAAGCAATTCTGTTTTATCATCAGAAATCGCTTCACATTTTAAAAGATATACAATTTATAATCGAGAATATCCTTGGTCTCCAAGTTGCCGTGAAATAATAGCTGAAACAATGATGGATTGTAGTGTTAATACTGGAGAGTATGAGGAAGTCGATTTGAATTCAGATAATAATGAATTATCTTTCCTTGAACAGATTTTGAGCAAGTATGGTTTTGATGAAGAGGATAAAAAAGTTGATGATCAAACTGATAGTAATGTTAATGCTAAACTACGATTAAAAGAAATAAAAAAAGACGTTGGAAGTATCATTGTTTCGACTGTAGAATTATTATGGGAAGCAGAATATGATGCATCAAAAGAACATACAATTACTATTTGCCATCCATGCCCAAAGCTAATACAGGATATGAATTTGCAACAAAAGGAAAAAGATGGTTATTATTATGATGATACAGGTAAACTAGCTGCTTTTGATGCATCGCTAACCCAAAACACAACAGGTGTATTAGTGCGTAAAGATGTTTTAGATAAGTTCCTATCTTTAAATGAACTTGAATTGGTATGGTTTGTTGATGCTGAAAAAGATGTTCATGCTGATGGATATTTAATTACTAAATCAAGTAGATGGAAAGGAATGTTTATCTATAATAACGGAAATATAGAAGGAGACATTCGTAAAATAAATCAATACTTATCGTCCGATTGAAGTGAGGTTAGCACCAAATTGCCATATAATGTATTACAGGGATGAAGCGGAGGGCTACATCAATGAAGGTTAATCTCGACTTTTGAGTAAACGCAGAATGGTCTTATGGGGTGAGGAGAATCCACTTAATCATGGAAAATGGAAAATTGATGACGTTTTAATTTTGAACGAACAGATTATAAGCAATGAATATTATCACATAAATCAAAAAACCATATTGTATGCTGATATTTCAAAGGAATCTATAAATAATATATAAGTCTTATTAACTATAGCTATGGAAGTAAATCCTATCGCTCTTGATGTTACTGAAGACGTCATCAAGGGCAATGTATCTATATTCAAAAACGGATAAAGATCATTTGCTCAAAGATATAGCTAATAGTTAATATAGCTATCGCTATTGCCTTAAGGTGATGTTTTTATGTCCTGAAAAGAATTGATTATACAAGTTTGATATGATATAATATAAAAGTAGTGTTACCTAAGTTATCGTTGCATACTGAATATAGCACTTTCGTTGAACACCAATGATCTGCGAAGTTGGACAGTAGCGTCGGTGAAAAAATACAGTGTTGTCGTAACAGTTGTTGTACCTTGATATTGAAGAACTTATATTATAAATAAATTCTGTTTTACTCGAAGGAATAATAGGATAATGCAAAACAGTTAAAATTCTTTATATAATTAAGCAATATTATAAAAACAAATAATGAGGAGAGATATAAATGGCATATCATAACAAGGTTTATGTATCAATGGATGCGGATAATGATTTGCGATATTACCGCCTTATGCAAGCATGGAAGCAAAATGATGATATTGGCTTTAATTTTTATGATGCTCATGATATTAACAATATATATGATAAGAGTGAAGCGTCAATAAAAGCAGGATTAGAGGAACGTTTTAGACATACGAAAATATTTGTACTTCTTGTAGGAGAACATACAAAATATTTATTTAAGTATGTTAGATGGGAAATAGAACAAGCTATAAAAAGAGATATTCCATGTATTGTGGTTAACATTAATGGGAAACGTTCTTGTGATAGAAGTTTATGTCCTGCTATAATGCGTGATCATCTTGCTATTCATATTAGCTTTAATGCTAAAATCCTACAATATGCACTAGAAAACTGGCCAGAATCAGCATATAGATATACAAAAGAAGGGAAAACAGGACCATTTTATTATGATGAAGCGGTATATAAAAAGCTTGGCCTCTAAACTAATTATAAAAATCAAGAGAATTCCAAGCAAAATAAAAGAAATCTTGAAAATGATTTTTGCAATAATTGGTTGTTTGGTGACTATTGAGGAGCTTGCTGAAATAATCAATATAAAAGGTGTTGGAGACTTATATAAGAAGCATTGGGTGTTGGGACTGTTCGCTATAATTATTGTTTCTATTCTGTATAATATGGATAAACTTGAAATGAAAGTTGTTATTGCTGGCTCATCAGACGTTACGATTACATTAAAGGTATGCGATGCATTGAAGAATAAAGGAGCAGTAATTATTCCAACAAATACAACATTTGATACATTAATGAAAGATGATTTTATTAGCGAGGGAAGTATACAGGGGCAATATCAATTAAAATATTTTAGGGAACAAATTCCAGAGTTGGATAAGATTATAGAAGATGAACTTAGAAATAAAAAACACATTTTACTTAATGATAGACATGAAACAAAGATTAAACGTTATCCTATAGGAACTGTATGTAGGATAAGTAAAAAGAATAAAAGAGCATATTTTTTAGCTGATTCTGACATTAATGCTAAAGGAATACCTTACAATGTAGATATAACAAGTATTGCACAATCTTTAGATGGACTGTGGGCGTCATTAGCAGAAATAGGAAATCATGAACCATACTCTATACCGCTACTAGGTACGGGAAAAGCAAGAGCAAAAGATGCCTCACGTGATGAAGTTGTTAGAACAATTATACTGTCTTTTCTTGCGAGTGTTAAAGAACATAAAGTTACAGAGAGTCTTATAATATGTATTCATACGAATGACTATGAGAAAATTCATTGGGATGATCTCTGTGAATTTTTAAACTATCATAGCCGATATACTAATCTTAAACCAATAAGTGCTGTGCCTGATGGAGCGGCAGAAATAACGCCTGCAATTATAGAGTTAAAAAATGAACGTCCGGAAGATGAAACAAAATATGAAAGCGATTTGATGCCAATAAATGAATATGAACTGTCCGAAAAAGAAAAAATCATGATTTCCTTGCTTAAAGGCAATGAAATGAAAATGTCAGAAATTGCTGCTGCAATGGGACTATCCATGCGTACAACGTTATATTTATTAAACAAACTGACATTTTTAGGGGTTGTGAAATGGAAAAGAACAAAAATCGGAAAAGTTTATTATGTCTCTAAATAAAATGATAATACTTTATTACATAATATATGAGTATATATGGATGTTTGATATAAATTACTTACAGTGGTAGAGCACTCGGCTGTTAACCGAGTTGTCGCCCGTTCGAGCCGGGCAGGGGGAGCCAGTATTGAACGTCTGCTATTGCAGACGTTTTTTATTTGTTTGGAGGAGTTGCAATGAAAAAGACTGATACGATCGTTGATCTTACAAGATCAATGTATAAAGAACTAAAATCAATGAATCGCGAACAGATGCAGCAAGTTTTGGCTAATATTTATGAACAGGGAGTAAAGAGTGTTAAGCAAGGAGCTGTTGATGTTCATAATCTCCGTACTGAAATTGGTAAGATTAATGGTATCGGAGAAAAACGTCTTGACGAGATAATGAAGTAATTGAGAATTATTTATCCTCAGAGGAATAATATTATTACCGTTTTATATTATATAAAGCTGTTTTTAGCGCTCTGTTTTTTACAGGATACGCTATTAACAGCTTTTTTATATTCACATTGATATTCAGTGAGGGAGGTCGATAATACGGCATGGAAGAAAAAGCTCACGCCGCAGCAGAAAGCTGAATATAAGGCAGTGAAGCGTGAGGAAATGCAGAACATATTCAAAAAGATCGAAGACGGCGTTAAGGCTGTTTTCGAGTCCGACAGCTACAAGAAATGCCTGCGATATATGATTAAGTTTACAAATTACTCCGCAGGAAATTGTATTCTCATTATGCTCCAGAAGCCCGATGCAAGCCTTGTAGCGGCATTCGGAAAGTGGAAAGAGCTTGGCAGAACAGTCAACAAAGGCGAAAAAGGCATAGCAATACTTGCCCCTATGTCCTTCAAGAGCAAGGAACTCAAGGAGCAGCCTGTCAGGGACAGCAGCGGTAATCAGATATACAACGCTGACGGCTCGGAGAAAAAGGAAAAGGTCGAGGTAGAGCAGACCTCCATAGGCTTCAAAAAGGTGTATGTCTTTGACGTATCCCAGACCAGCGGCGAACCGATAAGGAAACAAATCCTCACGTTCACATAGTCGTGTACTCGGCCAACGAGCGTGATGGCTTTTTAACTGAACACGGTATTGAAAAGATACGCAGCGGTTTTATGAATGATATTTATGCGGATGAGCTGAAACATCTGTACGGAAGAACCTGACCTATCAGTCATGCCAGAAAAATATAATGAAGAAACACAGAGCACTCCTTTGTATGTATGCTAAAATAAAACTGAGCCAGACAGCCTCAAAATGATAATAAAAAAGTGAGCCACTTAAAATAAAAATCCTGTATAATAAGAGAAAGAGCTTGTGTACAGGAGGAACAAGGAGTGGCAATAACAATGGAGATCTATGAAAAGATCAGATATTATCGGGAGCATACTGACTACAGTCAGCGTAATGTAGCGAAGATACTTGGTGTATCACGCAATACAGTAAAGAAATACTGGGAAGGACAGACCGTTCCGTGGAAACGAAAGCCCGGCAGCGGCAGGAAGAACGATATCATTACCGATGAAGTCAAAGCCTTCATAATAAAATGCATAGAATCTGATAAGAAAGCACCACGGAAACAGCACCATACAGCTCATAAGATATACGAACGTCTGGTTGCCGAATACGACTTTGAGGGCTGTGAAGCCTCTGTAAGGCGAACTGTAGCGGAACTACGCTGCAATATTCATGATATATTTGTACCACTGTCATACGAACCAGCCGAAGCTGTACAGGTAGACTGGGGTGAAGCAACAATCATCCTCGATGGCTGCAAACAAAAGATACAGATATGGTGTATGCGTGAATGCTACAGTGGAGATATATTTGTTACTGCCTTCTATCGGCAGAATGAAGAAAGCTTTCTTGAAGGAATAGTAAAGGGACTTGACCATTTCGGAGGAACTCCGCAGAAGATCATCTTCGACAACGCTCGTGTCGCTGTAAAAGAAGGCTTTGGACATCATGCCAAAGCTACGGATAAGTATCTTGCACTTTCGGCACACTATTCGTTTAAACCGGTTTTCTGCAATCCTGCACAGGGTCATGAAAAAGGTCTTGTAGAAGGTCTGGTGGGTCTTGTCAGAAGAAACTTTTTCGTGCCTGTGCCGAATATATCAACCATAGAAGAACTCAATACAAAACTGCTTGAATATTGTAGTATGTACAGGAACCATAAGATATCCGGCAAAAGCATGACCGTCGGAGAAATGGCTGAAAACTGCAAAGAACGCTGGATACCTTTACCGCCGTATCGCTATGATACATCAAACACGATTCAGGTCAAGGCTGATGATTTCTCCCTTGTGAGATTTGATCACAACAAGTATTCAGTTCCTTATCAATACAGCTCCAAAACTATAACAGTCAAAGGCAGTGGCAATAAGGTAGGAATGATGTTTGGTGGAAATCTCATAGCTGAATATGACCGTGATTACCACCACAACTGCACTCATTACTGTCTTGAACACTACATAGGACTTATCGAAAGACGACCAAGAAGTGTTTACAATGCTGCGCCGATAAAGGAGACTGTCCCCAAGGAATTTTATCAATTCCTGATAAAACTCGATAGTCCTAAAGAGATCGTTAAAGCATTGAGACTGTATCTTGATACGGGAAACGAATTACTGAAGCACTTGCCTTATGCAGATTCCTATGATACACTGTACGCCTGTGTTAGTGGTAATACGGTAAAAAATGCACCGATAAAAACATCAGTAAAGATAGTACTGCCGGATCTTAAACGATATGATTCACTGCTGAAAGCTGGTGATACAGTATGAACAGTGTACAGAAGGAAACGATCAAACTTTACGCCAAGCAACTAAGAGTGCCTACTTTCAATAACTATGAGAAGGTCATAAGGCAGCTTTCAGCTGATGACGGTTATGAGCAATTCCTGATAGAACTGATGAAACAGGAACTTGCAGAACGCTCGGTAACAGGTCAGAAACGCAGGATAAAAGCTGCAAAGTTCCCGTCGCTGAAAACACTTGATGAGTTTGATATGACAAGGCTTGAAAACGTCAGCGAAAGTACAATACGACAACTCGCTTCCTGTGACTTCATAAAGCAGCGTCAGAATATTGTTATGATAGGCAATCCCGGAAGTGGAAAGACGCATCTGTCGATTGCTCTGGGCATGAATGCCTGTGAAGCCGGGTACCGTGTAAAATTTTACACTGCTGTCAACCTCGCAGCTGAACTTGCAGAAGCTGTTCAGATGAACAGGCTTTCAAGGCTTGAAAAGAGCCTCAGCAAAATAGATCTGCTGATAATCGATGAGCTTAGTTACCTGACTTTCAACAGATATCAGTCAGAAATGCTCTTTCAGATCGTATCCGAACGTTCAGAGAGAGCCAGCGTGATAATCAGCACAAATCTTGAATTTTCAGAATGGACTCAGCTTTTTGAAAACGAGATGATGCTTGCTGCACTCATTGACAGAGTAACTTTCAGATCCTTCGTTCTGAATATGAACTGCAGCTCGTCTTACCGCATCGACTCGACCATGAATAATGATTAGTGGCTCATTATTTTTTTATCAAAACTGGCTCACTTTTTTATTAGCGCTGTGGCTCAGTTTTTTATTGACAAAGGCACTCCTTTGCCTGCTGCAGAAGAAAACAGCACTGACGCTTTTGCCAGTGCAGCATTTGGATTGCTTGTATGCCTGAGCCGTATCATCTCCGATGATTATGAGAAGTCTCAGCGAAAACTCAGTTCACAGGTGGATCATAAGCTGCGACGGATTATTGACAGGAAGAAGAATGAGCTTGGAATTAAGTATGATGGCGAACATTCTTATTGAGTCATAATAATGTGAATATCAGTGGATACGTCCTTCGAGCCTCTGAAGCTCTCCTACCAGCTCGCTTCTTGAGATAATGTTTTCAGATCTTGAGCCCTCATCGATATAGTAATCCAGTCTGTACGGCTGTCCGTAGGCATTTAAGCCCCATTGGTGTACCTCAGCGGGACCGACAGAGAACGCACTGATCAAAACGATATTGCCCTCTTTATTGCGGTTTGTATTCGGTCTGGAATATCTATAGCCATTCAGATGAAACTTTTTACCCATTTTTCTGTTCCTTTCTGTACCCCCCGCATCGCTGTTTTTCAGTGGCGCGGTGTTGCCTTAATTAATCCAAAATTGTGAATCCGTATTTATCTGAGTCTACATAATTATGG
>Ga0310691_10009295_pt1 | contig 10016 bp, 9 predicted proteins | sample 176DNAGHGlowgp2_FD_203887 | JGI IMG/M metagenome (GOLD analysis project Ga0310691, IMG submission 203887) | Sheep rumen microbial communities from Palmerston North, Manawatu-Wanganui, New Zealand - 1766 DNA GHGlow gp2 (v2) (version 2) | ecosystem: Host-associated > Mammals > Digestive system >...
GCTTGGCGAGTTCGGTGAGGCCGTTTTCCTGTAAATAAATGAGCGGCAGACCCTTATTAAAGGCAGCTCTCATCACTGCTTTTTCGCCAGGAGAGATAGCGGGAGAAACAAGCACTGCACCTTGTCTGGCAGCTGTTAGGTATTCCTGCACTTTTGCTTGTATTTCTGTTTCAGTAAGACGACGAGAGCATTGTACAAATAAACGCACGGGGCGGCTGAGCAGGAAACAGTTACCGATGGCAGAGAATGAAACTCCAGCAATAGTTAGGTTTTGTTGAACACGGAATAAGTCGGGGTGCTCGCGTTTCATAAGCAAGCGACGGGAGTTGTCGGCCAAATAGCGGAGCCATGTTTCAAGTTGCCCTGCTCGTAGCAGGAGCTTGTCATTGTAGCCACGGGCAAAGAGCATGCCGTGGGTGCGATCTTCGCCTCGTCTGTCTTTTCGGGGTGCGGGTTGGGTTTGTTGCGTTGCCAACGCAACAGACGGGACAGGAAGCAAACCCAGCACCAATTCACGGTAATGCTTGTTGCAGCTCTGCTTAAACCCGCGCAGTGCCATGCCAAGCGGTTTTTCCATTTTTTCTCTGACAAAAAGGATGCCGTGCAAGTGATCGGGCATCATTTGTAGGGCTATGACCTCCACCTCAGGATGGTGCAATGATGCCGCCCACCACTCGTCAGCAACGCGCTTGCCTAGTGCCGATAGCTCAATGTGTGGCTCTTCAGGGCTACCCACAGGAGCTTCGCTTTTACCTACAACATGCCCAAACAGAGCACGACGTCCCTCCGTCACCATCGTGATCATGTAGATTTGGCGACCTGTATAGTCATGACCAACACAACGGCGAAGCATGGATGGTTTCTTCTCACCAGCAAAGGCTTTCTGTGCTTCATAGGTTTCTTTTTTCATAAAAATGCTCGATTCTTTTGTTCTGCAAAGATAGAATTCTTTCACAAATATCCCAAAAACTTGCAGGAACGATTCTTGTGCTGTAATTTTGCAGCGTATTAAACATTTGCAATGGAAACCGAAAGAATCCTACTCCGTCCCTGGCGCGACGATGACGCGGCGTCACTTTTCAAATACGCCTCCGATCCCGAAGTGGGTCCTCGCGCCGGCTGGCCCCCGCATAAGAGTGTAGAGGAGAGCCTTGAGATTATCCACACCGTGTTTCATAACGACACCAACTGGGCCATTGAACTCAAGGCGACAGGCGAGGCCATCGGTGCGATAGGTTATGTGCCTGCGCCCGAAAGTAATCTCCCTGCCCGCGAAGGTGAGCCGTTGATAGGTTATTGGGTGGGCAAACCCTACTGGAACCAGGGCATTTGCACGGAAGCGCTTGAATTGATGCTTGACCATATCCGTAAGATAACCGACATCAAATCACTAATCAGCAGTCATTACTTTGATAATCCTGCTTCGGGAAAAGTGATGGAGAAATGTGGGTTCAAGCCCACTGGCGAGTCCTGCATCGACGAGAAACTGACGGGCACGACAAAACCGACACGAGTGATGAGATTGGAGATTGTACGATGAAGAACAGTGCTACAAAAACGGCCGTTTTAATCGCTTTATTTGCATTTTTATGTTTGCCTTCGTGGGCACAACAAAGCGTAAAGGTGTTTTTTGTTGGCAATAGTTATACTCAAGTCAATGACTTGCCTCGTTTGGTGGCTGATATTGCCCAAAACATGGGCGACGAAATGGTATATGCTAGCAACACGCCTGGTGGTTGCACATTCGAGTTGCACTGCTCCAATGCCTCGATGGACAAGATTTGTCAAGGTGGATGGGATTTCGTGGTGCTGCAGGAGCAGAGTCAGCTGCCCGCTTTCCCCATTGAGATGGTGGAGGAGATGGTCTATCCTTTTGCCAAGCAATTGGTGGATTCCACCTATGCCTTTAATCCTGATGGCGAGGCCATGTTTTACATGACCTGGGGCCGCAAGAATGGCGACACGGAGTTTGGCCCGATGTATCCCATGATGAGCACCTACGAGGGCATGGATAGCCTACTTTATGCGCGTTATATGTATATGGCGGAGACCAACGATGCCTCGGTGTGCCCCGTGGGTTGGGTTTGGCACCATCTTCGCGACAATCACAGCGAGATAGAACTCTATACGCCCGACGAAAGCCATCCCTCTTTGGCGGGTAGCTATGCCGCTGCCTGCGCTTTCTATACCATGATGTTTGGTCGCGACCCCGACAGCATCACCTACGAGGCAGGTTTGGGCATGAAGACGGCTGGCATTATCCGTTCGGCTGTGCATGAGGTGGTGTACGACTCACTCTGGAAATGGCAACGGCCCGATCTGTATGTGTTGCCTTCCGAAAGACAGGGTTTTGAAATCAATGTCAGTCCTAATCCGACACATGACGAGGTGACGCTTCACATGCCTCAAGAAACAACTGCCGAGATTCTCTTATACGGCACCGATGGCCATATCTTTTGGAACAAAAGGATCAATGGAACAACCCATCTTTCTTTGGAAGGATTGCCGTCGGGAGTCTATTTTCTTAAAGTGATTACCCTGCAAGGAATTGTAGTGGAAAGGATTGTCAAGCAATAAGAAAAAGTGTATCTTTGCCAAAAATAATCAAATTACACCTGTTCCTATGAAAACAAAAAACATACTAAGAATCAGTGTATTATCACTGTTCGTAATGCTTTGTACCCCGTTGTTTTCACAAATTCAGACTTTTGAATGGCAAGGCACACAGCGGCAATATCTCATCAAGATGCCAACGGTTGATCGTGAAACGATGCCGATTTTGTATTTTCTGCATGGATTGGGAGACAATATCACCCGCTTGGACAATGAGTTCCATTTTCAACAGATAGCCGATGAATTTCAATGGGTCGTTGTGATACCTCAAGCGTTGCCTCAGTCGGGTGCGACTATGTGGAACGCGGGTCTGATGAGTAGCAGCATCGACGACTCAGGCTTTCTGATGGCCCTCCTCGACGCCTTGGCGGAGCAATATCCCATCAATCTCGACAGTGTCTTTTTCACCGGCTTCTCCATGGGCGGTTTCATGACGCACCGCATGGCCATCGAGCATGGCGACCGCATCACGGCCTGTGCGCCTGTCAGCGGACTGATTACCCATTCCATGGCCAACCAAACGGCGGTAGCACCTGTACGGATGTTGCATATCCACGGCACTACCGATCCTGTGGTGGGCTACGACGGCAACTCGCAATACTTCGGAGGTAACCTTGGCCTCAATGTTGACGCCATCCTCAATTATTGGAAAAACGCCAACGGATGTGTCGTTGATCCTGTCATCGATACTTTCCCTGACTTGAAAAACGATGGACTTCGTTTTGTGCGCTACACCTATGAAGGTGATGCCGAGCTGCAGCACATCAAGGTCATTGGTGGCAACCACACTTGGTATATGAGCGAAAACCAATACGACATCGGCTATATGACCGAAATACACAAGTTTTTCGTTGGCGAAGGTGGAGGAGGCGAGGGCATCGCCGAATCTGAGGATCATCATTTGGATCTTTGGCCCAATCCAACATCGGGCTGTTTCTCCATCAAAGTGGAAATCGATTCAAACATCGAAGTGATGGATTTGCAAGGCCGTTCAGTGGCTCAATACGTTTTGACGCCTGGCACCCATCAAATCGACATGGGCAATTTTCCGAAAGGCTTGTATTTTATCAAACACGAAAACGGCAAGGTGCAGAAGCTTTTATTGACGAAATAAAATCTAAGTCCGATGTTGAACCCCAAATTCGATACTTGTTTCTTTGAGCGTTATGCCATGGTCTCGTTGGCCACGCTTTTAGGTGAGCATTATGCCCATCTGGTCAACCGTGACCGACCCGACCTGCAGGACGAGGAACAAGGCATCGGCATTGAGGTGACGAGAGCCATCCGCGAGAACAAGAACGTAGCCAACGCCTTAGTCAATGAGATGGCGGGCGAAGACATCAAGGAAGTGAATGCTGAGGACTTGCAACATATCAACCAAAGCGGTTATGCGTATGGTTTGGGCGATGGCAGCATCATCGGTCGCAATGAGTACGAATTCTGGTCGTTGGCCTTGCCTTTGAAGCGCATACTCGAAATCAAGATGAACAAGGTGAATGACGGCTTTTATGGCGATTTCGATGAGTTTGGACTCTTTGTCTTCACCAAAGAAGACTTGGATATCGACCAAATCAAGCAGACCATCGCCTTCATGATGGAAAAACAAGCCTACCAAAACCGACTTTATTCACGGCTTTTCCTTTCACAAATCCAAACTTTGTTCGATTGCGACCTTGAAACGGGTCGTTATCGTAAGTTCAAGATTTCAGAGGAGCAAAGGCGTTCGTTTTACGAAGAAGCCATCAGGGTTTGACGACTTTTGCTACACGAGTTCTTCCTGCTGCTTGGACAACGAGCAAATAGGATCCACTTGACAAACTTTGGAATAGCTCACCGATTTCAATGCGGTTGAGACCGATTTGTGTTTTTCCTAAATTCTTGTTGGACAATAGTTTGCCGTCGATAGAATAGATCTTTACAAACAAAACACCAGCACTTTCGCATTCAATCTCGGCATAACTTGACATTGAAATGGGATTGCCTACGATGTGTAAAAGTTGGTCTTTTTGATAGGTTTCCAAGATGTCCGTGAGGTCGTATTCGTAAGCACCCAGGTCGATGCAGTTGTCGCTAACACGTTGGTGACCATCTAGGTCGAGGCCGTTGAGGATTTCCGTGGGCGTCTCAGGTGCACCGGCATCGACGCAAGGACTATCGGTACTCAGTCGGTAATTCTCATTATCGGGATCAGAGAAAAGAGGGTCTTCGTCGATGCAGTTCTCGTAAACAGTGATAATCTCATGATTCGAAATGTTTTCAAACCCGTACTGTACCAAGCAGTTATGGAACTCTGGGGCATAATCGTCGTATGTCCAGGACCACATCTGCACCGGTTCGTCGAGTGGGACTTCGTTGGTGTTGCCGTAAACGATGCAGTTCCACAATACGGGCGAGCTCTGCTGATAGAAAAAGATGCCACCACAGTTGACGCCGATGGAATGGTTGTTCACCACGGTGAGGTTGGCTACCAAAGGCGACGAGTCGCTGATGGCCAAGCCGCCTCCGAAGTGTCCTGAGGTGTTGTCGGAAAAGAGCGAATTGGTGATGCTACAAGGGTTGTCGTAACATCGGATCAGATACAAACCTGCCCCATTGATGCCATAGTTATGATTGAAGCGACAACGATCGATGTTGATTGAACAACTGTCGATGCTCAAGGCTCCGCCGATGGCACTTTCTCCGTTGTTGTAACGGAAGTCCGTATCGGTAATGTCCACCTCGCATTTCAAGAAACGAAGTCCGCCGCCATACATGAAATAAACCGTATCCAACTTAGTGTAAGTCAGGTTGTTGTCAACCCTGCAGTCGTGAATCACCACTTTGGAGTTTTCGGCATTCAAGGCGCCGCCATGTTCACGCGAGAAATTGTAAAATAGGGTGCTGTGACCGATTTCCACATCTCTGCAGTCGAAGATGCGCAGCGCGCCGCCGTCTTGGTCGTCGTCGAGGGCGGCTTTGCCATATTGGAAGCGGCAATAGTCAAACTTGGCCTTTCCGGCTTTGTCAATGCGAATGCCATTCCAGCCTCCTCTCCCCACATTGAAAGCATAGAAGCCTGTGGTGTCGGCCACGGTGAAGAGGATGGAGTCACTCTTCGTTCCCATGGCTGTCAACGAGGCACCGTTTTCAACTTTAATGCAGTAATAGTTGTCAAACAACACAGTGGTTCCCGCTTGGATACGCAACGAGTCCTGTATTTTGACGTCACCAGTCACGCGTATCGTGTCGGCCGACCATGTTCCCGATTGTAATCCTAAAACCTCGATAGTTTGAGCTTGGCAAAAAACAGAGGCCAGTAAAAAACAGAAGAGAAGTTTTGTTTTCATAAACCAAGAAATTATTAGATCGCAAAAGTAAGGCTTATATTTGATTTTTGGGTTAATTCGATAAAATTATTTATTTTTGCAGCCCGTAACACAGCCTAACGCTTTTGATGGAAAACTCTACCTCAATATTCAATCACATGTCGCAAGTAGAAGGTCCATTCTCTTTTGAATGGATTTTTTGGGCTGTCATGTTAGGTTTGTTTTTGGGGTTGGTTATCAACATGGGACCGGCTTTCATTACTTTGGTGCAAACTAGTCTGCATCAGGATTTTAAGTCGGCAGTGCTGTTTGCTTTTGGCGTGATTTTGAACGATGCGGCAGTCATCGCCATTTGTATTTTCACCTCGGTGCAGTTAGGAGTGTCGTTTAATTCGGGTGTTCCATGGTTCAGCATCGGGGCGGGTGCCATTTTGGTGTTGTTTGGAATCATGACCTTCTTTATGAAGGCGAGAAATAGGGAAACGCGCCACGAACAGCGCGCCAAGGAGTTGTTGGAAGAGCAAGACGACTGTCCATCGCCGTTCTTTTTCATAGGTAAAGGTTTCGCTCTTAACGTATTGAACCCGTTTGTATGGATTTTTTGGTTTTCGGCTGTGGCCATTGTGGTGGGTGGCACCAACAACACCCTCATCACCATCCTCTTTTTCCTCATCGTTTTGAGTACCAGCTTCGCACTTGATGTCTTGAAGGCTTGGGGCGCAGCGAAGTTGAAACGCTTTTTCGATGCCGATCGTACAACATGGTTGAACCGTATTGCGGGCATTCTGTTAGTGTGTTGCGGACTCTATTTTATTGTTTTTAAGGGAATTGTCAACCTCGTCTAAACTATAATAACTATGGAAGTCAAAAAAGCAAACTCTGGCTGGCTGGCGTTTCTGGTGAGTGGAATCGTCGCCATCGGTTATGGTGTATTGGCCATCTTGTTGACGGAGAAATTTGTCGACATTCTCGAAATCGTCATGCGTGTTTCAGGCATCTGCATTGCTGCCACGGGTGCCATTTTCCTGATCGCTGCAATCGTGCGGATGACCAAGAAATTGCCTTGGGGCTTGATTCTGTTGGAAGCAATAGCTCTGATTACTGTTGGCGTGCTTTCAAGCATTTATGCCACGAAAGCGTTGGCATTGCTGGTGATTCTCATTGGTATATGGTCGGCTATCATCGGTGCTTTCATGCTTCTTGTGATGGCGCGCACCAAGAACCTTTGGAATAAGGGCTTCTATATTGTGAGTGCTATCTTGAGCATTGTCTTCGGCGTGCTTTTGATAGCGCATCCTTTTGGCTTCGTCAAATGGTTTATCATCATGTCGGGTATCATCGCCTTGGCATTTGGCCTTATCATGATGATGTTCGCCTTTGCCATCCATCGTGCGGAAAAGGAAGTCAAAGTGGAAGTTGTGGAGACCTCTGCTACCGAAGAAGAGGCTTAATCCGATAACTGCTGAAACGCTGTCCAAGGCGCCACTTTTGGCAAGGGCGCTGTGATTTCTATTTGTGTCTTCAAAACGGGGTGCTCAAAGGCGATATGCCAGGCGTGCAGGCTGATGGAGGCATCGGGGTTGCTGCGCGGGTAGCCGTATTTCAAGTCACCTCGAATGGGGCAGCCGATATGTGCCAATTGGCAACGAATCTGATGATGCCTTCCCGTAAACAACTCGACTTCAAGCAGATAAAAAGTGTCTGACTTTCCAACTACACGATAGCTAAGTCGCGCCAACTTGGCTTCTTTGGTCCCTTCGGGCACGACGAACGACTTGTTCATCTTCTCGTTCTTGACGAGGTAATCCTCCAACACATCGGCTTGTTTGGGTGGGTGGTTCTTCACCAGGGCCAGGTAGGTCTTGCGGAAGTCACGGTCTTTCACCTTCACGGTCATGCGCGACAGGGCTTTGCTTGTCTTGGCGAACACCACAGCACCGCTCACAGGGCGGTCGATACGGTGGACGAGGCCAGCGAACACGTTCCCTGGCTTGTCGTATTTCTCCTTGATGTATTCTTTCACATCGTCGAGCAGACAGACGTCACCTGTTTTGTCACCCTGCACAATCTCGGACGGCAGTTTGTTCACGATAATCAGGTGATTGTCTTCGTAGAGGATCCTGTCAGCTATCGTATTCATGTTATCAACTCTAAACTCTAAACTCTAAACTCTGAACTCTCAACTATTACTCCACTTCCGATGACATAGGGTTCTGTCTCATGATATACCACGCCAAACTGTCCTGGAGCTACACCCGAGATGGCCACTTCAGATACGATGTCGGCACCACGCTCGGTGAGGCGGATATGGCCATAGGTGAACTCTGGTTGGTGACGTATCTTGAAGCGGATACGCTGGCCGTCGACGAACTGCAAGGCAGGATTCATCGGCTGCAGGTCGCCCATAGGAACGATGTTGGTGTATTGTGCCACGGGGTCGTAGCCCTGCGACACATACACGATGTTGTTCGGGATGTCTTTCTTGACCACAAACCACGGACCACCGCTGAGTCCTAAACCCTTGCGCTGTCCAATGGTGTGGAACCAGAAGCCCTTGTGGCGACCCAATTTTTTCCCCGTCTCCAACTCCACGATGTCGCCAGGCATCTCGCCGAGGTATTCGCGGATATAGTCGTTGTAGTTAATCTTTCCCAAGAAGCAGATGCCTTGGCTGTCATGACGTTCAGCACTCGGTAGTTTGTACTGTGCGGCCAAACGACGCACCTCGGGTTTGGGGATATCGCCGATAGGGAAGATGACCTTGCTCAGCTGGGCATAGGTGATACGACCCAAGAAATAGGTCTGGTCCTTGAAGGTGTCGGCCGCCGTGCCAAGCCAGAAGATGCCGTTTTTGTCCTCCCACGAGCGGGCATAATGACCAGTGGCGATTTTGTCGAAGTTGTGGCCTTCTTTCTCCTCAAAGGCACCGAGTTTGATCCAGCGGTTGCACATCACGTCGGGGTTGGGCGTGAGGCCCTTTCGCACCATCTCCATGGTGTATTTTCCGACCGTCTCGAAATACTCGTGCTGCAGATCGACGATGTCGAACTTACAGCCGTATTTCTTGGCAATATAGGTTGTGATTTCAATGTCCTCCTCCGACGGACAGCTCGACAGGTCTTCCTTGCCTTCCATACCGATTTTGATATAGAAGATATGCGGGTCGTAGCCCTGCTCCTTGAGCAGCGGCACCACCACGGAGCTGTCGACGCCTCCCGAAACCAACGCGGCAATATTCATGGGTTAGATATTTTCTGCAAAAATAGGTATTTTTCGGTTTGTAGAGACGTTGCGCGCAATGTCTTTACATCATTTCATTCCGTCATCGAATACGGTTTATCCTCGGGCCTCATGCCGCGTTCCAAATTCGGCTCACTGCCCATCTCGAAGACCAGTTCCCCACCTTGCATCAACTGCTCATGGGTGAGGTACAATTTGTTGATTTCCTGCCCATTGAGCGTCACTTTCTGCACATAACGGTTCTCATTGCTCACGTTAGGTGCTTTGATTTCCAATGTCTTGTCATTGCCCAAGCGCACTTTCAGATAGGGCAGATAAGGTGCACCTAATACATATTGGTCGCTGCCGGGACAGACGGGATAGAAGCCCATCGCGGAGAAAATATACCAGGCTGACATCTGGCCACAATCATCGTTGCCGCAGAGGCCGTCGATGTTGTTCTTGTAGAAGCGGTTCATGATCTCGCGCAACCAATATTGGGTCTTATAAGGTTGTGATGTCCAGTTGTAAAGGTAGGCAATATGATGCGCGGGTTCGTTGCCGTGGTTATAGCAGCCCATCAAGCCTTCCTCGGTGACGTCTTCGGTGTTCTCAAAGAACTCGGGCGGCAGTTGCATAACGAACAAAGTATCCAAGTTTTGGATGAACTGCGCATCACCGCCCATGGCCTCGATTAGGCCTTTCACGTCTTGAGGCACGTAAAACGAATACACCCAGGAATTGCCTTCCACGAAGCCTTCGCCCTCGGTGTCGAAGAGGCTGAAGGGCGCTTTCCAAGTGCCGTCGCTCATCTTGGGACGGGCAAAGCCCAACTCCGTGTCGAAGGTGTTGCGCCAGTTGGCAGCACGTTGCTTGTAG
>Ga0310691_10009296_pt1 | contig 10015 bp, 10 predicted proteins | sample 176DNAGHGlowgp2_FD_203887 | JGI IMG/M metagenome (GOLD analysis project Ga0310691, IMG submission 203887) | Sheep rumen microbial communities from Palmerston North, Manawatu-Wanganui, New Zealand - 1766 DNA GHGlow gp2 (v2) (version 2) | ecosystem: Host-associated > Mammals > Digestive system >...
CGCCGAGTTCCCGTTTCATGCGTTTGATAATATACTCCACAAGACCGATATACCCGTATACCACTCCTGCCTGCATGCCGGCAATCGTATTCTTGACAAGGATGCTTTCAGGCTTGCGGATTTCAATTTCAGGAAGCTTTGCGGTCTGATTGGTCAGAGCGCTGGCGCTGGTTTCAAGTCCCGGAGCGATGACCGTATACTGAAAGACACCATCATTCGATACATAGTCAAAGGTTGTCGCAGTACCGAAATCAACAATAATGCAGGATCTGTGATACGTATAGAACGCAGCCGCACAGTCCACAATCCGATCGGCACCGACTTCCTTGGGGTTATCCGTCCGGATGGAAATTCCTGTTTTGATGCCGGGACCGACGATAATCGGCTCCTTGCTGAGATATTTGACGATACTGGATGTCAGGGAATACATCACCTTCGGTACCACCGAAGAAATCACGACATCCTTGATATCCCACTTCGTCAGATTATTGGCATTCAGAAACTCCCGGATCGCCAGCCCGAATTCATCGCTGGTGCGGGGTGTTCTTGTTGTCAGGCGGAAACCCGAAACCGGCTCATCTTCTTCCGAGAGCAGGTTCATCTTGATATGGGTATTTCCTACATCTATTGTCAAGAGATACATGTCATTCCTCCCCCATTACTGTTTTCAGGATCTCCTGGGCTGTTTCATCTTTGGAAAGAAGACCAAGTTCGCGGCTTCCATCCTCGGAAATAATCGTCACGATATTGGTATCTGTACCAAATCCTGCTCCAGCCTGCCGAATGGAATTGGCAACGATGAAGTCGCAGTTTTTGGAGGTGAGCTTCCGGGCGGAATTGGCAATCAGGTTCTCCGTTTCCATGGAGAAGCCGACCAGAATCTGTCCCTGCGGCTTATGAGCTCCCAGGGTTTTGAGAATATCCGTGGTGCGTTCCATCTCAAGCGTCATTCCGCCTTCGGATTTATGAATCTTCTCCGTCGCCGTCGTACAGGGAGTATAATCCGCGACTGCGGCCGCAAGAATCATGAGATCCATCTCTTTCTGCAGCGGAAGCACAGCCTCCGCCATATCCTTTGCGCTGACCACCGGAATCATTTTCACATTCGCAACCGGCGGAAGATTTGTCTTTCCGCTGACCAGGGTGACATCCGCTCCGGCATTGCGGGCCGCTTTCGCAAGCGCATAGCCCATTTTCCCGCTGGAATGATTGGTCACATAACGGACCGGATCAATTGCTTCACAGGTCGGTCCGGCTGTTATCAGGACTTTCCGGCCTTTCAGAAACTGATTCTCCGTCAATAGCTGAACAAGAGCATCTTCGATCACGGCCGGCTCCGGCATTCTTCCCTTTCCGGTTGTACCGCAGGCAAGATACCCGCTGTCGCTCTCAAGAATATGCATGCCAAAGGTTCGGCAGCGAGCAAGATTATCCTGAGTAATCGGATTCTCCAGCATATGGGTATTCATCGCCGGAACAATCAGCTTCTCACAGGTGCTGGCAAGAAATGTTGTCGTCAGCATGTCATCCGCGATCCCATGCGCGATCTTGGCGATCACATTGGCGGTGGCGGGCGCAATCACAAACACATCCGCTTTTTCCGCAAGGGAAATATGATGCACATCCGGGGTATAGTCGGTTGTGAACATGTCCAGAATGACCTTGTTTCCGGAAAGCGTCTGCAGCGTCAGAGGCGTAATGAATTCCTCTGCCTCCTTCGTCATCAGGACATGGACTTCATATCCCTGTTTGTGCAGAGAAGAAACGAGCGTACAGATCTTGTACGCCGCAATTCCTCCCGTGATGCCAATCAGAACACAGGGTTTATCAGTCTTTATCATAGAAACCCATCCTTTCCATCTGCGGTTTCAGAGCCCGCACAAGTGCCGGAATGACAATCGCCGCAACGATGATCTCCAGAATCCCGTTGCTGGTAAGAACCGCAATAATCACTGCTCCGACGGAAATGCCGGCCGCTGCCGCGTATGCCTGACCGAAGAACAGCCAGATCAGTCCCATAACCAGCAGGGTGTGAATCAGTGTATTCAGCGCTGCCGATACGGCAGAAGAAACTACCCGGCCTGCCTTGGCACGGCGCATCGCAAGATAGATATGGAATGAGAGAAATCCAAGAAGAATACGCGGTACGAAGGCAATCAGAATACTTGCGAAATTACCGGATACTCCTCCGACCGTAATAAACGGGCTGAAGCAGAAGCTCGTAATACCCGGGGCAAGAGTTGCCTTCATCATACTGCAGAAGCCGAAGACAAATCCTGTCAGAGCGCCGTATACCGGGCCGAGAATGATGCCGGAAAGAATCACCGGCAGATGCATGGTGGTAATGTTGATGGCCCCGACGGGAATGAATCCGATCGGAGTGACTGCCATCAGGATCTCAATAGCGACAAAAAAAGCCGCAAGTGTCAGCTTCTGAATTCTTTTTCTGCTTTTGTTCATAATTTTTCCCTCCTGCCGCTCTCTTAGGATGCAGCGAATACTGAACAAATATTTTTTTTGACAGAACTTCGGAAATCCATGCATTGTCACAGTTTCCTCTGCCTTCTAAAATATAATTAATCAGCCTCTCGATTGCAAGAGGCTGAAAAGAAATGAGGCAGAAAATGCGTTATTTAGTCATCAGTGATATCCATGGATCAGAATCCTCCGCAGCGGCAGTACAGGATCTTTTGTCCTTTCATGGCGCGGACAGGATTCTGTCTCTTGGCGACGTGCTGTATCACGGCCCGAGAAATGATCTTCCATCCGATTACGCGCCAAAAAAAGTGATCTCTCTTCTGAACCCATTGAAGGATCAGATCATTGGGGTACGGGGCAACTGTGACGCGGAAGTGGATCAGATGGTTCTCGAATTTGATGTCCATTCCGATTTTCACCGGATTACGGAACGGAAGCGGACCATTTATCTGACGCACGGGCATCTCGACATTTCCCGCCTTTTTGTACCGGTTCCCGGCAATCTGATTCTGTCCGGTCATACCCATATCCCCACTGCCGAAGAGAAAAAAGGCATCTTCTGGCTGAATCCCGGCAGTATGACACTGCCGAAGGAATCCCATCCCCGCAGCTACGGTCTGCTTGAGGAAACCGCCTTCTCGGTGCACCGCCTGGACGATCGCAGCGTTTATATGGAGATCCATTTCTGAACCGCATGAAAAAAGATGTTCCTTTACTGAAAAGGAACACCTTTTTTAATGCGGAATGATTCAGTCAGCGATTTCGTAGGAAATATCCGCCATATTCGCCTTCAGCACGGAAGCCGATGCGTCAAGGGCCACTCTTTCCTCTTCTGACATGGATATCGGAACGAGATCCTCAATGCCGTTGCGGCCGACAATCGCCGGTACGGATACGGCACAGCCTTCGATTCCATATTCCCCGTGAAGAACCGTGGAAACCGGAAGAACGGATTTTTCATCCTTGATGACAGCGCGGCAGATTCTCGTCACGGACATTGCGATGCCGTAATAGGTCGCGTTCTTCTTGGCGATGATTTCGTAGGCGCTGTTTTTCACATCGTTGGAGATTTCTGCCTGAGCAACGGTGAGGTCAATATCTCCCATTCCGCGCAGAGCGAAGAAATCAGGAAGCGGAACGCCGGATACGTTGGCGTTGGACCAGCATACGATTTCACTGTCGCCGTGTTCACCGACAATATATGCATGAATGGAACGGCTGTCGACATCCAGCTTGTTGGCAAGAAGGGTGCGCAGACGGGAGGTGTCAAGAACCGTACCGGAGCCGAAGACTCTTCCCTCTCCCATACCGCTGGTTCTCGCGGCATAATAGGTAAGAATATCTACCGGATTGGCAACGACAAGCATGATTCCTTCCGGTTTTCTGGCCCGGATTTCCTTCATGATTCCCGAGAAGATTCCGACATTCTTATGAATCAGATCCAGACGGGTTTCACCCGGCTTCTGAGCAGCGCCGGCTGTGACAACGATGATCGCAGCGTCCGCGATATCATCATAGGTTCCGGCATAGACCTTCATGGGATGAACCAGCGCAGTACCGTGACTGATGTCCATCGCTTCTCCTTCTGCCTTTGCCTGATTGACATCCAGAAGAACCATTTCAGAGAACAGTCCGCTCTGCATAATTGCAAAAGCGCTTGAAGATCCGACAAATCCACAGCCGATTACCGCAACCTTACGAACATTCACACTCATAAATTATTTTCTCTCCGTTTCTTTTTGTTAATTCCATTATAGCAGGACGAATCCGGTTTCCTTCAAAAAGCATGCTGTTTTTTCGTGTTTCCTTTGTCACATAAAAAAACCAGATATATCTGCGGATGATATATCTGGTCAGAGATTCAGTAATTAGTCCTGGACAGTATCGTTGGAATATTCCAGGTTCTTGCCGGACTCTTTTGCGAATACATGCACGACATTTCCGCCGAATGTGAATTCGATCGGAGAACCCATGGCGAAGGACTTGTTGCCCTTGAGGTCGAGTGTCGGAACGATGATGACACCATCCTTGCCGCAGGCGTTGATGTGCAGATGTACGGAGGAACCCATAAGCTCGGATACGTCTACAGTTCCCTTGATCATCTTGTCAGGTGCGCCTTCAAGAGTAATGTGCTCCGGACGTACGCCGACCACAACATCCTGTGCAGCTACCTGATGATCCGCAAGATTCTTCTGCTTCTCAGGAGAGAGCTCGATGATTGCGTCTTCTACCGATACAGCATACTTGCCGCCGGCAGTCTTGATGAGCTTGCCATCGTAGAAGTTCATCTGAGGAACGCCGATGAAGCCGGCAACGAACATGTTGATCGGGCTGTCATAGACTTCCTGAGGTGTTCCGATCTGCTGAATCACACCATCCTTCATGATTACGATACGATCGCCGAGCGTCATGGCTTCGGTCTGGTCATGTGTAACGTAGATGAAGGTTGTGTTCAGACGATGACGGAGCTTGATGATCTCAGCACGCATCTGGTTACGGAGTTTCGCATCCAGGTTGGAGAGCGGCTCATCCATCAGGAGGACCTTCGGTTCACGAACGATTGCACGGCCGATCGCGACACGCTGTCTCTGACCACCGGAGAGAGCCTTCGGCTTACGATCGAGATACTGCGTGATACCGAGGATTTCAGCAGCGTTGTTTACAGCTCTGTCGATTTCATCCTTCGGTACTTTGCGAAGCTTGAGCGGGAATTCCATGTTCTGACGGACTGTCATGTGCGGATACAGCGCGTAGTTCTGGAATACCATCGCGATATCTCTGTCTTTCGGAGCGACGTCATTCATCAGCTTGGCGCCGATGCAGAGCTCGCCCTTGGAAATTTCTTCGAGACCTGCGACCATACGAAGTGTTGTGGACTTTCCGCATCCGGAAGGACCTACAAGTACGATGAATTCCTGGTCAGCGATTTCAAGGTTGAAGTCCTGAACGGCGAGAACGCCTTCATCAGTGACCTTCAGATTTGTCTTCTTCTGCTTCTTGCCATCGCCGCTGTTGGGATAAATCTTAACGATGTGTCTCAGTGATACTGTTGCCATGTCTTTCTCTTTGCCCCTTTCTGTTTTTAGAATAGAAAGAATTCTGAAGCCCCCGCGTCATGCAAACCCCCACGGAAATAACTGAGATGCTCCGCATACATTCATCAGTTCTCCGCCGTTTTGCCCAGCTGCAGGACTTTCTGGCAAGAGTCCTGAACTCGCTGTCTCTGACAGCGCTTTCATGGCTCTCCAAGAAAGATTATAAACTAAGTTCCTGTGATTCTGTTATTTTTTTATTGCGCTTTCGAAAGATATTTCAGCGTTTTTTTATCTTCCTGCTTCAGCGGCTGCTTCTTTCCCTTTTCATCGGTGATTTCCTGAGGTGAAAGCCTGCATACATGTTCTTTTGCCCTGTAAAAAAGCACCCGCCGTTTTGGCAGGAGCTTGAGAGTGCATTACTGGTTTGAGGGGCTGGCCACCGATTCTCCTTCAATGAGCGTAAACGGAATGTCCTCATGGGCAACCGGATGGTGGTAATTGATTCTGAGCAGAAGATCCTCCACCCCTTTTCTGGCAAGAATCTCCGTGTCCTGATGAATGGTAGAGAGACGGGGAATAGTATAACGGCCGGATTCAATGCCGTCATATCCGATAATGGAGATATCCTTTGGAATCTCAAAACCCATGTCCTTAATTGCCCGCATCGCGCCGATGGCGATTGTGTCGCCGATCGCAAAGACTGCCGTGATTTTCGGATTCTTCTTCAGGAGTTTCTTCACGCTTTCGTATCCTCCGGCCATTGAAAAACGGGACGGCTCATACTGCAGCTTCTCATCAAATTCAATTCCGTGTGCCGCAAAGGCATCGAGACACCCTTTCATCCTTCGAAACCCGATCTGCGATCCGATCCGGCTGGCACTGCCGCCGATGATTCCGATCTCGGAATGACCATGTCTGATCAGATAGTCAATCACCTGATATCCCGCTTCCTCATCATTGGTGGAATAACTGGAGAGGTTTTCAAGATTCAGCTCCCCTGCCGTATTGGTCAGAAGAACACAGGGCACATCAATCTTCATCCCTTCCTGTTTGAAAAACTCAAGATTTCCTCCAAGAAATATGAAGCCCTTTGGTTTGCGGGAAGTGCACAGCTGAATTGCCGCCTGTACCTCATTGGAATACTCATCCAGAAAGGCTACCGCTACATCCTCGCCGGAATCCCTGAGTATCGCCTGTACCCGCTCCAGAATTCCTTCAAAAAACATGTTTTCATATCCCTTGACAATAATCGTGACCGCGGAATTGGACTGCTGCTTCAGCTGCTTGGCATTTGAGTTAGGCTGAAAGTTCTGTTCCCTGATAATCTGTTCCACCTTGATCCGGGCAGCTTCACTGACATCCGGATGATTATTGATGACACGGGATACCGTGCCGATACTGTAGCCTGAAAGACGGGCAATATCTTTTATTGTTGTCATAGTCTACCACCTGCTGGAAACGTTGCCGGAAACGTTTCATTTTTTTACTTTCCCAGTTTATTCGATCTTCGAAAAGATATCAACAGCACTGCCTGGATCGATGGTCCGCTTCCGTAAAACAGCGGTCCTTTCTTCAGAAATGAAAGATCTCCGGTTTTTGTGAACAGGAGATCTTTCGAAGGTCTGAAATTGATCTGCGGATTATGCGCTTACTGTTTTAAGCTTGACAGCTTCCTTATAAGGACGCACCAGGAGCCAGATCATTCCGGCAAGCAGCGCGAAGGCAACAATCGTGAAGAAGTTGAAGGAAACCTGACCCATGAACAGGCCGCCGATCTGATAGACAAACAGAGCAACAACATACGCGAAGGCACATTCGTATCCGATCGCAAACCAGGTCCACTTGGCGCTGTTCATCTCTCTCTTGATCGCGCCGATTGCCGCAAAGCAAGGAGCGCAAAGGAGATTGAAAGCAAGGAAGGAATATGCGGAGACGGCTGTGAAATCCGCCTGAAGGTTGGCCCAGATTTCTTCTCCCGCTTCAGATACTTCACCGTATTTGTAGAGAATACCGAAGGTACCGACAACGTTTTCCTTCGCGATAAGACCGGTGACGGTCGCAACGGCCGGCTTCCAGCGTCCCCATCCAAGCGGCGCGAAGATCCAGGCAACGGCATTTCCAAGTCCTGCAAGCATGGAGTGTTCCATGAAGTCATCTTCCGGCAGCATGCCGAACTTTCCGTTGACCACGCCGAAGTTGGAAAGGAACCAGATCAGAATGGTAGCGAGAAGAATAACGGTTCCCGCCTTCTTGATGAAGGACCAGCCTCTCTCCCACATGGAATGCAGGACGGAGCTGAGGGTCGGCATATGATATTCCGGAAGCTCCATGACAAACGGAGCAGGTTCACCGGCAAACCACTTTGTCTTCTTGAGAATAATACCGGAAACGATGATGGAAACAATTCCCAGCACATAGGCGCTCCAGCCGATGACCGCACTGTTGTTGAACATCGCGCCGGCGATCAGAGAAATGACCGGAAGCTTTGCACTGCAGGGAATAAAGGTTGTCGTCATGATGGTCATGCGTCTGTCGCGTTCATTTTCAATCGTACGGCTCGCCATGATACCCGGAACACCGCATCCTGTGCCGATCATCATCGGAATGAAAGACTTACCCGAAAGTCCGAACTTCCGGAAGATCCGGTCCATGATGAAGGCGATTCTCGCCATGTATCCGCAGCCTTCCAGAAGAGCGAGGAAGAAGAACAGTACCAGCATCTGAGGAACAAAGCCGATGACCGCGCCGACTCCGGCAACGATTCCATCCAGTACAAGACCCCAGAGCCAGGAACCTTCCTGAACTCCCAGTGCCGTGAGAATACTGGCTACCGCGTTAGGAACAATCTCTCCGAAGAGAACATCATTGGTCCAGTCGGTTGCCCATCCGCCGATCGTCTGGATCGAGAAGTAATAAACAATGAACATCACGAGCAGGAAGATCGGAATGGCCAGCCAGCGGTTGGTGACGATTCTGTCAATCCGGTCACTGAGCGTCATCTTTCCGGCACCCTGCTTGACATAGCTGTCCTTCAGAAGACCGGTGATGACTTCATACCGCTCATTTGTAATGATGGATTCCGCGTCATCGTCCAGTTCGTTTTCCACTGCCTTTGTGGCCGCGTCGCATTTACTGACGACATCACTGCTCAGAGCCAGCTTTTCCAGGGCTTTGTCATCCCGTTCAAACACCTTGACGGAATAGAAGCGCTTCTGATTCTCCTCTACCGGAAGAAGCTTGCCGATCTGATCCAGCGCCTTTTCAACCGGCTTGCTGTACTGAATCGGTTTTGGTTTGATGTTTTTGGAAGCGGCCGCGATCGCTGCTTCAGCAGCTTCCACCGCGCCGGTTCCTTTAAGAGCGGATACCTTGACAACGGTGCATCCCATTTCTCTGCCCAGCTCATCAAAGTCAATCTGATCCCCGCGCTTTTCAACAAGGTCCATCATATTGACTGCCAGAACCATCGGAATGCCCAGTTCCGCCAGCTGTGTGCTGAGATAGAGGTTTCTTTCGAGATTGGTTCCGTCTACGATATTCAGCACCGCGTTCGGTTTTTCCTCAATCAGATACTTTCTGGAAACCACTTCCTCCAGAGTATACGGTGAAAGGGAATAAATACCGGGAAGGTCCTGAATCATCACATCATCATGTCCCTTCAGCTTTCCTTCCTTCTTTTCAACCGTAACGCCCGGCCAGTTTCCGACATACTGATTCGCGCCTGTCAGAGCGTTGAAAAGTGTTGTCTTGCCGCAGTTTGGATTGCCGGCAAGCGCTATGACTGTTTTTGCTTTCATATCCCTTTTTCTCCCCCGCTTACGCAATTTCTATCATTTCCGCGTCAAATTTGCGGATTGACAGTTCATAGTTCCGTACGGTCACTTCCACCGGATCGCCAAGCGGCGCGACCTTGCGCACATAGACCTTGACGCCCTTGGTGATTCCCATATCCATGATTCTGCGCTTGACCGCGCCTTCCCCATGGAGCTTTACTACTGTGACGGTTTCACCGATCGCCGCATCCCGTAATGTTTTCATTTCATTCTCCCCCTTCTAGATACCGATCTTGGAGGCAAGTGTTCTGTCAATCGCGATTCTGGTATCCTTCACGTTCACAATCAGATTTCCGTTGATTTCAGAGACGATCTGAACCGTTCCTCCAACATGAAATCCAAGATCCTCCAGATGTTTCTTTGTTTCTGCATTGCCACCTACATGAATAATTGAATTGATTTCACCCGGCTGTGCCATAGTCAGCGGAAGCATAATACTTTCCTCCTTGTGTATCTGCTGTTAGAATTATCTAACTGCTAGTTAGTTTAATAGAACTAACCCAAGAAATCAATAGTCCCTTTTATAAACTTCCAAAGTCATCTTTTTTTGTTTCTCTGCCGGAAAACGCAGGGCAGGGCTTTTAAACCCGCTGCTTTCTGTCTTCATGAAAGAAAAAACCGGAAACTCCGGCTTTATTCGGCTGTGTCCTTATCACTGGCCATTTTTTC
>Ga0310691_10009297_pt1 | contig 10014 bp, 12 predicted proteins | sample 176DNAGHGlowgp2_FD_203887 | JGI IMG/M metagenome (GOLD analysis project Ga0310691, IMG submission 203887) | Sheep rumen microbial communities from Palmerston North, Manawatu-Wanganui, New Zealand - 1766 DNA GHGlow gp2 (v2) (version 2) | ecosystem: Host-associated > Mammals > Digestive system >...
CCGTAACTGGTAGATGTAAAACCCACCCACGAAGAAATCCGGAATCCGAACAGGATTCCGGATTTTTTCATTCGGCAGGATATGTTTCCTTGTAGATGGCAAAGAACATGACCGGAAAATCCAAAACCCTCCATTCCGGTTATTCCGCAGGGTGAGGTAAAAATGAAAGGAGAAAAGCTATGAAGAATAAATCCTACGAATTCCGAATGCCCAGCGGCAGAATGAATGAATATTTATTTCAGTCTGCCGAGCATCGATGTTGGAAAGAAGAATCGGAGAGAAACAGGATCAGATTAAAACGAAAGCGAAAATAGAAAGAAGGAAAATAAAATGAGAAAGAATTGGATCAAAAAATTAGGTATTTTTGGACTTGCAGCAACTGCATCACTCGGCCTGCTGGTCGGATGCGGAAAGAAAAAAGATGATAAGGCTTCCGCAAAGGAGCAGGAATCATCCAAGGCAGTGTACCGTACGCTGGATGAGATCAAGGAATCAGGCACTGTAAATATCGGCGTATTTTCCGACAAATCCCCATTCGGATATGTCGATGAAAACGGTAAGTATCAGGGCTATGATGTTTATCTGGCGGAACGTCTCGGCAAAGACCTTGGCGTAGAAATAAACTATGTATCTACGGAGGCTGCCAGCCGAGTTGAATATCTGGAAACCGGTAAGGTGGATATAGTTCTGGCAAACTTCACAGTGACAGAGGAGAGAGCCCAGAAGGTTGATTTTGCACTTCCGTACATGAATGTAGCGCTCGGCGTTGTATCCCACGATGATCATGTGATCACAGACCTTTCCCAGGTCACAAAGGATGAGCAGGTGATCGTAATCACAGGAACGACAGCGGAAACCTACCTCACGGAAAATTATCCGGATATCCAGCTGCAGAAGTTTGATACCTATGCATCCGCAAAGAGTTCTTTCGAAAATAAGACCGGCGTTGCCTGGGCCAATGACAATACAGAGGTCATTGCCTTTGCAAAAGAAAACAAAGGTTATACGGTCGGCATTGATTCACTCGGCAGTGCGGATACCATTGCACCGGCGGTTTCCAAGGGCAATGAGACACTTCTTAACTGGATCAATGATGAAATTAAGGCTCTTGGAGATGAGAAATTCTTCCATGCCGATTACGAAGCAACTCTGATCGATGTTTACGGTGCCGAATTTGAGGATACACTCGTGATCGAAGGCGGTGCAGTCCCCGGCGCTGATGAGAAAACGACAGAGGAAAAAAAGGCAGATGAGCCGGCTGAGCCCAAGGGAAAGATCACGGTAGCTGCATCGCCGACACCTCATGCGGAAATCCTTGCCCAGGCAAAGGACATTCTTGCAGCAGAGGGTTGGACCCTGGAAGTTACCGAGTTTGAAGACTATGTACAGCCGAATCTGGTTGTAGAAAGCGGAGAATTTGATGCCAATTATTTTCAGCATGTTCCTTACTTAGATAACTTTAACGAAGAAAACGGTACAAACCTTGTATCTGCAGCAGGAATCCACTATGAGCCCTTTGGAATCTATCCGGGCAAGAAGGCTTCTCTGAACGATGTAAGTGATGGAGATACGATCGCCGTACCGAACGATACCACAAACGAGGCAAGAGCGCTTCTGCTTCTGCAGGACAACGGTCTCATCAAGCTGAAGGATGGCGCGGGCCTTACCGCAACGGTTCTGGATATCACAGAAAACCCGAAGAATCTGAAGATTCAGGAGCTGGAAGCAGCACAGGTGTCCAGAGTCAGGGATGAGGTGGCCTTTGTGGTACTGAATGGTAACTATGCACTCGAAGCAGGACTTTCTGTCGGCAAGGATGCGATTGCGTATGAAACCTCGGACTCTGAAGCAGCAAGGACCTACGTCAATATCATCGCCGTAAAGAGCGGAAATGAATCCAGTGAGAAAACACAGGCACTGGTAAAAGCACTGAAATCTGCTGAGATTACGAGTTATATAGAAGAAACATATGACGGAGCGGTTATTCCGTATACCGAATAAAGAAAGGATGTGCCTCCGGTAAGCCTCCCGTGTGGTTATTTGATAAACACACCGGGACTTCCGGAGGCGCCTTACCGATAGGATGATCCGTTGTGAAAAAAGATAATTGAATTATTCAGATAAATAGAGCTTATACAGGGTGGGAGAAAAAATGGCACTGATTGAAATCGATAATATCAGCAAAACCTTTACGGTGAAAAAGACCAGCGTGCAGGCGCTGGATGAGGTGAGCCTCTCGATTGAAAAGGGCGAAATCTTCGGCGTGATCGGTCTTTCCGGTGCGGGTAAAAGTACACTTGTACGGTGTCTGAACCGCCTGGAGGAACCTGACAGCGGGGAGATACGGATTGACGGCGAAAAGCTGTCCGCTCTTTCCGGGAGGGCGCTCCGAAAAAAAAGACAGAAGATCGCCATGATCTTTCAGCATTTCAATCTGCTGGCGCAGAGAAATGTTCTGGATAATGTCTGTTTTCCCATGGAAATCGCAGGCATCCGAAAACGGGAAGCCAGAAAGAAGGCAGCGGAAATTCTTGAGACACTCGGTCTGCAGGAAAAAGCAAAGGCCTATCCATCCCAGCTTTCGGGCGGGCAGCAGCAGAGAGTGGCCATTGCACGTGCCATAGCTGCAAATCCGGAGATCATCCTTTGTGATGAAGCAACCAGTGCACTGGATCCGGAAACGACAGGAAGTATTTTAAAGCTTCTCCGCGAGGTAAACCGGAAGTATGGTATTACCATTGTACTGATCACACATGAGATGCGCGTGATCACGGAAATCTGCCAGAAGGTTGCAGTCCTGCACCATGGAAGAGTGGCGGAAACGGGAGAAGTAAAGAAAGTATTTTCGCATCCCAAAACCAGGGCGGCCAGGAGACTGCTCCTGGCACAGGAAACAGAGAGACTGGAAGAGGAAATTTTGCGGGAGGAGGATGAACATGACAGCACAACAAATGATACCCATGCTGCGTGAGGGTACGTGGGATACCCTGCATATGGTTTTGGTTTCCACAGGTATCGGTTATCTGATCGGTCTTCCTCTGGGTGTGCTCCTGACGATCACCGATAAGAACGGCATCAGCCCCAACCGTTTTATATACAGAATACTGGATATCATCATGAATATTACCAGAAGTGTACCGTTTCTGATCCTGCTCATCATGATCCAGCCGCTGACAAAGCTTCTGGTGGGAAAGAGCTATGGAACGGAGGCAACCGTTGTTCCCCTCACCATAGCTGCCACACCGATGATCGCACGGATGGTGGAAAGCTCGCTGAAGGAAGTCGATAAAGGTGTGATCGAAGCGGCGGTGAGTCTTGGTGCAAGTAAATTCACGATCATTCGGAAGGTTCTTATTCCCGAGGCAAAAACATCGCTTCTTGTAGGAGTTACCATCGCACTCGGAACAGTACTCGGTTATTCGGCTATGTCAGGAATCGTGGGTGGCGGTGGTCTGGGAGATATCGCCATCCGCTATGGTTACTACAGATATGAAACAAAGATTATGATCATTACCGTCGTTGTACTCGTGCTCCTGATGCAGATTCTGCAGTGGATCGGGATGTTCCTGTCCCGCGTTACGGATAGAAGAAGAGCGGACTAACCGGAAAATACTGTGGAATACCGAAAATGATTTGGAACAAAGAGAAGAAAACCGGACCGGAAAGGATTGGACAGAAATGGATTTTGAAGTGATAAAAACATATATACCTCTTTTTAAAAAGGCCATGTTTCTGACCCTCCGGATCGGCTGGCTGGGTATCGGCTTTGCCATTTTGATCGGCGCCCTGTCCGCCATCTGCCTGTATCTTCGGATACCTGTTTTGCGGCAGTTTGTGATTTCATATATTGAGCTTTTCCGGAATACACCGCTTCTGATTCAGTTATTCTTTCTGTATTTTGCATTGCCGAAGGTGGGAATCCGGATGAATGCCGAATTCTGCGGCATCCTTGGCGTTAGTCTTTTGGGCGGCGCCTATATGGCGGATGTATTCCGGAGCGGCCTGGAATCCGTGAAAAAGGTGCAGAAGGAGAGTGCGCTTTCTCTTGGGATGACAAATTCCCAGATGATCCGGCTTGTCATTCTGCCGCAGGCCATATCGGTCAGCATACCCGGTATCACGGCCAATACGGTGTTTCTGCTGAAGGAAACAAGCGTGTTCTCTGCCATCAGCCTGATGGATCTCATGTTTACGGCAAAGGATCTGATCGGACTCTATTACCGGACGGAAGAATGTCTGCTTCTGCTGGTTGTTTTCTATTTGATCATTTTACTTCCGGTATCTGTTCTTGGATATTACTTGGAAAGGAGGCTGGGTCATGCACAGCTTAGGACTTGATGCACTGCTTCGGGGGACGAACCTGTCACGCCTTCTGGGCGGTCTCTGGGTTTCGCTTCGGATCAGTCTCATCGCCGTCATCCTGAGTATCCCGTTAGGGGTTCTGATCGGGGTGATCATGACGAAGAAAAATCCGGTGATCCGGGTGATCACGAGACTGTATCTCGAAACGGTCAGGATTCTCCCGCAGATGGTACTGTTATTTGTTGTATTTTTTGGCAGCACCAGAGCCTTCGGTTGGGATGTGAAGGCGGAAGCGGCAGCAATCATCGTATTCACATTCTGGGGTACGGCGGAGCTGGCTGATCTGGTAAGGGGGGCCATTGTCAGTATTCCGAAGCACCAGCGGGAAAGTGCGGAGGCACTCGGTTTTACGGGAGCGGGTACCATGTTTTATATTCTTCTGCCGCAGACGGTGAAGAGGCTTCTTCCGTTATCGGTAGGCCTGATCACTCGTATGATCAAAACGACCAGTCTGGTAACGATGATCGGTGTGGTAGAGGTTCTGAAGGTCGGGCAGCAGATTATTGAGGCGAACCGGCGGACGTCGCCGAATGCGGCATTTGGCATATACGGTGTCATATTCTTATTGTATTTTCTGGCATGTTTTCCGATCAGCCTTCTGGCAAAGCATCTGGAGAAAAGATGGAATGTGAGTGAATAAAAGATCTTTAGACTTAAAGTCAGACAGAAAGGAAGTTCCGATGAGTAAGGAATTGATCCGGGTGGAAAATATTACAAAAAGGTTTGGTGATCAGGAGATTCTCCATGATTTTTCTTTGACCGTGAAGGAGGGAGAGGTTCTTGTAATCCTCGGTCCTTCGGGATGCGGAAAAAGTACGCTTCTTCGATGCATGAACGGACTGGAGCGGGTGGATCGGGGACAGGTTCTGCTGAACGGACAGCGGATCGATGAATCCAAACGAAGTCTCCGGGAGACCAGGCAGAAGGTCGGAATGATCTTTCAGAGCTACGATCTTTTCCCGCATAAAAATGTTCTTCAGAATGTGACCCTTGCGCCGGTAAAGGTGCAGAAGAGAAACAAGGCGGAAGCGGAAGCGGAGGCGGTAGAGCTTCTCGAAAAGGTCGGACTGGGAGAAAAACTGAAGCAGTATCCGCGGGAGCTTTCCGGCGGACAAAAACAGCGGGTTGCCATTGCAAGAGCACTGGCTGTGCATCCGGAGGTAATCCTTTGCGATGAAGTGACTGCTGCACTGGACCCGGAAATGATCCGCGAGGTTCTGGAGGTGCTTCTGGCGCTTGCGGCAAAGGGAAGGACAATGGTGGTCGTGACGCATGAGATTGCGTTTGCGGAGGCGGCCGCAGATCGTGTCATCTTTATGGAACACGGACAGATTGTGGAAGAGAGCAGAGGCACAGACTTTTTCCGGCATCCAAAGACGAAGAGAGCGAAAGAATTTCTGAATGGATTTATGTATAGAAGGGCGAAGTCAGCCTGAAAATTAAATAATTACTAAATTGTTAGCAATCACCTCTTGACACTGCTAACAAAAAGTGGTATAACATAATCAGAACAAAGGAACGACAGAAGGAACCGGAAAGAGGAAACCGGGTGGCTCCCGGAAGGAATCCGGAAGGAACCGCAGCATCGTTTCCCTTGCTCATAAACCCAAAGAACTACATTATGAGAAGGAGGAATGATTATGTATTACTTACCGAGTTTATTTGGAGAGGATCTTTTTGAGGACTGGAACACCTGCTTCCCGCGGGTACGCGATTTTGAGGATGTAGACAAGAAGCTTTACGGCAAACATGCATCTCAGCTGATGAAGACAGATGTTCACGAGAATGAAACAGGCTACGAGGTCGATATTGATCTCCCCGGCTTTAAGAAGGATGAGATTACGCTGACACTTCATCAGGGCAACCTGATGGTAAGAGCCGCCAAGGGTCTGGACAAAGAAGAGAAGGATAAGAGAGGAAAGCTTATTCGTCAGGAACGCTACGCCGGCTCTATGCAGAGAAGCTTCTATGTTGGTGAGGCAGTCGAAGAGGAGGATATCAAGGCACGTTTTGAAGACGGCGTTCTGCGGCTCGTAATTCCGAAGAAGGAGGCTAAGAAAGTCGAAGAGAAGAAGACAATCATGATCGAAGGATAATATGCTCCACCTAAGTCCGGATGATCGACATGGGTAAAGTCTATCTGAAGGTTTTAGATACATGCTCCCGATATAGGCGGGCAGAATTTCAGCCCCGCTAATTAAGAACAGCTACACCGGATATAGACCATGAGATATAACATTAGCCCGGAAAAAGAGAATATGGGCGGCCGGATAAGAATTCTTATCCGGCCGTTTTTTTGTGCGAAGGCGAGTCATCAGGATACACATTTATGTGGTATCCTGTTTGACGAGCCCGCAACATTGAGCAAGCTTGCTTGCGAAATGGAGAAGGCGAGTCATCAGAATACACATTTATGTGTAATCCTGTTTGACGAGCCCGCAACATTGAGCAAGCTTGCTTGCGAAATGGAGAAGGCGAGTCATCAGGATACACATTTATGTGGTATCCTGTTTGACGAGCCCGCATCATCGAGTAGGGGGATTAAATTCCCCCTACTCGATTCGATCGCGGAAGCACTAGGAAAGTGCAGCCCTGATGAAAAATTAACAAAACAGAAACAAAAGATAAACATTTCATAAACGATTTCTGTATAAAGTTGCCTCAAGAAAAGCAAAAATAAAACAGAAAGGATGAAGGGTATGGAAGGCAGAGAAATAATCAAGGTTTCAAATCTGACGAAGGATTACGGGCACGGAAGAGGAATATTTGATGTGAGCTTTTTCGTAAATGATGGAGAAACACTCGGCTTTCTGGGACCGAACGGAGCGGGAAAGTCAACGACTATGCGGCATCTGATGGGTTTCTCCAGACCGCAGGCGGGTAAGGCATATATTTGTGGCCTGGATACATGGAAAAAGCACAGCAGCCTGATCGGTAAAGTCGGTTATCTGCCGGGTGAGGTAAATCTTCCGGACGGACTGGACGGATATGGTTTTATTCATATGATGAGGGGACTGAAGGGAGTCGGAAAGGATGAGGCGGCGGATAAGAAGCTGAAGGATCTTCTGGAACGCTTTGAATTTGATCCATCCGGAAGTGTGAAAAGAATGAGTATCGGGGAAAAAAGAAAGCTTGCCATAGTAGCAGCTTTCATGGATAATCCGGAGGTCCTTCTTCTGGATGAACCGACCTCAGGCCTGGATCCTGTTATGCAGGAACGGTTTACGGGCTTTATCAAAGAAGAGAAAAAACGGGGCAGGACAATTCTTCTTTCCAGCCATATTTTTTCGGAAGTGGAAGCTCTCTGTGACAGGATAGCAATCATCAGGGACGGGCATCTTGTATCCATCCTGGATTCTGCGGATGTAAAGCACGGACTGAAAAATATTTTTACGGTTTATTTTACGGACGAGCTCAGCATGAGAAGGTTTGCTGATATAACGTTGGAGGATGGTAAGGAACCATCCCGCCTTCCGGAACATCGGGAAATCCGGCCGGCAGGATGCACGGTAAGCGGAATAGATACGGAAAAATGCTGCTGCCGTGTAGCGGTCGATGATACAAGTATCAACAGCTTTATCAGAAGTCTGGCTGGTTTTCCGATCAAGTGCTTTACGGAGCATACGGTTACATTGGAGGAATTCTTCATGCATTTCTATAAAAATGAAAGACGCTTTCAGCTGGGATGATCTTCCGGCACGGGAAGGCGGTATCAAAGAAATTCGGAATAATACGGGAAAGGCTTATAAAAAGCCTTGATAATGTCAGGTGATGGATGAAAATGAAGCAAAAGACGGATGGGAGGTTAACGATATGAGGACGGATACAGATGAAATCGTAAAGGCCGTACATTTGACCAAGGATTACGGAAAGGGTAAGGGAATATTTGATCTGGAATTTACAGTAAAAAAGGGTGAAGTATACGGGATCGTAGGAACGAACGGCAGCGGGAAGACTACAACGATGCGTCATCTGATGGGTTTTCTGAAACCGGACAGCGGGGAAAGCAGTGTCTTGGGATATTCCTCGTGGAAGAAGCCGCATAAGTTTATGGACAGAGTCGGCTACGTTCCGGGAGAAATTGATTTTCCGGACGTGGGAAGCGGCCGGGATTTCCTCCGTCTCCAGGCCGGGTACCTCGGTATCCGGAATACGGAATATATCAGTGAGCTTATCGATCTTTTCAAGATAGATGTAAGTGCCGGCCTGAAACGGATGAGCAAGGGCATGAAGCAGAAGACGGCACTTGTTGCGGCATTTATGAGGAAGCCGGAGGTTCTTCTTCTGGATGAACCGTCCACGGGCCTGGATCCCCTGATGCGGGATACGCTGATCGAACTCATCCTGCGGGAAAAGGAAAGAGGCTGCACGATCGTGATGAGCAGCCATATCTTCAAGGAACTGGATGATACCTGTGACAGGGTAGCCTTTATCCATAACGGAAAACTCATCGAGGAGATAGAATGTGCCGCGTACAGCAGGAGGCCGGAGAAAAGGTACAGGATTGGATTTGTATCCGATGAAAAGTTCAGGGAATTCATGGAAGCGAATCCCTTTGATGTGGAAAGCTTTAATCCGCAGTATAAACATGTTGTCATCCGGGTGGCATCCGGCAGGGTGGATGAAGCAAATAAACTGATGAACATTCTTTCCGGTTACAGCGTCCGCTATATGAAGAACCTGCCCTATACACTCGAAGATTACTATATGGAAAATATTGAGAAAAAAATCAGCTAAAGGAGGATGAAAAAATGTTTAGTTTATCTCTATTCAGGCAATCAGTAAAAGCAAACCGGGTCATATGGTCGGTAATGACCGCAGTGATGACGGTGCTCTGCGTCCAGTTTTCCGCGCTGGACATGACGCGGCCTCTGTTGTTTACCGTTTTCTACGGAATGATGACGACTATCCTTCCGGGCATCTATGTTCTGGTCACATCTAACAAGCTGATCGCAGGTCAGGTGGACAGAGGGTCGATGGCCTATATTTTATCCACGCCGATCCGTAGGGAAACGGTTGTTTTCACCCAGTCGGTATTTATGGTTGTCTCGCTTGTTCTGATGTTCGCCGTGGAAACCCTTGCCCATATTGCGGTCAATACAGCTGCTCCGTTAAGCCTCGCCACTGTTGGCTATACCGGTCTCGCCGGTAATATATCTACAAAGATGATCATACAGATAAATGCTTCCGCATTTATTGTCTGCCTGGCTATGGCGGCAATATGCATGGCTTTCTCCGGAATTTTCAATTCCTCCAGGTATGCCATCGGCCTGGCCGGCGCATTTTTGGGAGAATCCATTCTGGTCAATATGCTGGCCATGTTTGGCAGACTGGGCGTTGACGGTCTGAAAAATCTGAAATATGCAACCATCTGTTCCTTCTATGATTACGAATCTGTGCTTTTGGGAAAGGAAAACTGGGCTGATCATCTCCTTATTCCGCTGATCATCGGAGTTCTGGCGTTTATCATCGGCGGTACTGTATTTAAGAAAAAAGACCTGCCGCTATAAAACGTTATGGTATACCGGTTCATATAATACCTTTCCGGATTTCTGCCGGCTTAAGCCGGCAGCGGAGATTCAAAAAATCCGGCGGAGTATGTCCTGGCCGTCGGACCGGGAAAAATTATACATATGCATTGCCACTGCCCGA
>Ga0310691_10009300_pt1 | contig 10011 bp, 17 predicted proteins | sample 176DNAGHGlowgp2_FD_203887 | JGI IMG/M metagenome (GOLD analysis project Ga0310691, IMG submission 203887) | Sheep rumen microbial communities from Palmerston North, Manawatu-Wanganui, New Zealand - 1766 DNA GHGlow gp2 (v2) (version 2) | ecosystem: Host-associated > Mammals > Digestive system >...
GACCGACTTGGAGAAGTCAAGAACGCCATCCTTGATGTCAACGTTGCACCATGCCGTCGCGCTAGTGCTGTCGTCAAGGTGGACGACCTTGTACAGCGAGTAGTAGGACTCGTTGATGTCCTTGCATGCAGTGTAGGTCTTCGGTGCCTCGCAGAAATCCGCACCGCACTCGCTCAGTCCGAGAACCGGATTGTACTCGCACTGACCCTTGGCGATACGCCTAGAGAGCTGATCAATGTGCTTGGCAGCATTCTCTCCGGCATGCACCGGAAGGCCGTGACGACGGTAGTAGTCCTTGTCGTAGTACATCGTAAAATTAATTACGTAGTCCACGTCGCGGAGATAGGTGACCATCCTCTGCATGGGAGATTGACCGACCGCGTCCGGCACGATGACCTGGCCGGTCGTCATGTTCACGTCGCCCATAGAAGGACGCTCGTTGACGTACATGCCGTAGTACTTGATGGGACTCAAGATGAACAACTTGTCGATGCGGTAGCGGATGCACGGATGTCCGTAAATCCTTTCAATTAGGTATTCCAGGGCGCCGTGTGTCGGCGCCGGATACGACGTACGCTCGACCTTGCAAATCGGGTCGGTGAAGCAAGCGAACTTGCCAGTCACCTCCAGCGAGAACTTGTGTATCGGCTTAAAGTATTTCATGATTTCCTTGTCGTTGATGGTGGGTTAGGTTGGTGGGATATTTACCACTCTGAGAAGAAATATAGCAGCTCGGACGACCTTCGTGCAATACCTCCTCTGTAAAAAGTTAGTTACATTGTGATTACCGGACCCGGCTCCCCTCTTATAAACCGGCGGGTCAGCCCCGCCGGTTTGGAGACCAGTCCGTAGTTATATACACGCACCCGCGAAGGGTGCGACGCCCCTGTAGAAGGGATCGGTCGGATAGTTGACGTTTCAAGACACGCACCCAAATGGGCGCGACTCAGTACCTCGCTTTAACACGTCGAGTTGTACATTTCAATACACGCACCCGCGAGGGGTGCGACATGGCAGTGTGGACATGCGTCATCGAGATGCTATTTCAATACACGCACCCGCGAGGGGTGCGACAATGCCGTCCATTCGTCTGCTGATGCGTTGTAATTTCAATACACGCACCCGCGAGGGGTGCGATGAGGAACCGCTGCGCACGGTATTCAGCTCCGTGGTTTCAATACACGCACAATTTGTACGAATTGGTCAGCGATATCTCACTGATGTTTTAATAAGCGAATCGTTGCACGTAGCTGACGAACCAGCTCTAATTTCTGTGGATCCGGCACTAAATCGGCTACGCATTTTGTGAAGTAGTCGGTAAACCCGACAGTCTCTCGTATATACTCGAGTTTATCTGCATACTTATCCGGATCAAAATACACAGTAACAGCTAATGTTTTCCTTCGTTTCCCCATCATTTATCCTCCAGATTATAAAGATTGAACCAGTCCTTAGTTATATACACGCACCCACGAGGGGTGCGACGACCTGGTACGGCTGCATCTACACGCCTGGGCAATTTCAATACACGCACCCGCAAGGGGTGCGACAGGCACCTTTCGGATGCCCATATTTACTGGGCTAGAGATCAAGAAATCGCTAACCCAGTTTACCACCACAACAAAAACTTAGTGGATTTATCCGAATTTCAATCTGCATGCCGTATCCAGTACGGCATAGCCCATCGCTAACCTCCCAGGGTTTCGCATGGAGCTGTAGGTTAGCGAGGCTTCCTTCCTATCACACTAGGGGTCAGCCCCGCGGGATTTACGTTCATTCTCCAGAGCCTTCTCGCCGATCCCACGGTACAGTAGGATGGCATGCTCCTGGGGGGACAGAGCGTCCCAGCCCTCTGCAAGACCCCTATCATACACATGGTCAAACGAAAAGTCCATACACACCTACTTGCCGTACTTGGTGGACATTTCCTTTAGTTCATCCATCATATTGTCAAAGTAAGCGTCAATCTCGTCTGCGCGATGCTCTATGTCCGCGATCAGACCGCCGTCCGGTGTCTTTGTCGTAGCGCAAAGCATGTACGTTGAAGGCGCACCGCACTGCCATCCAAAGACATTGCAGTTGTATACTGCGCTCAGGTCCTTGAAGCCGTTGCCGGACTTGAGCATCGTCATCTTGACGACAACCCATCCATATTGCAAGTCCTTCTTGAAAAAGTGGTAGTCGTACTGCAGGTCCTTCTTGAAGCCAATCTCTTCCAATAGTTCTTCAAGTTCCCTCCATTTCTCGTAGGTAATCTTGGCCATGTCAAGCCTCCCTTAGTAAAAGTTTCACGTTGCCTTCCAGACTGTAGCCAATCTTGCGTACGGTACGTCCGTGTTTCTTCGCCATGTATCTCCAGAACGACTCCGCGTTCTCGTCCCAGCAGCTCAACACCACGTCTCCCACGTGGGTCCGGAAGAATTGCCGTACAAGGTAACCGGCGTAGCCCTTCGTGCCGGCGGCGGTGTCGAAGTCGCCAATCATCCACCGGTCGCCTTCCTTCCAGAAGGTCATGGCCCCGCCGAGGCGGTGGTCTACCGAGAGAACCCAGAAGGTGCAGGCGTACGGCGTCTTACGGAAAGTCTGGTAGAACACTCGCGACTTGAACCTACCGGGAAGGGACGAGATCAGCGCCCTCGCCTCGTTCCAATTTTTAGTTTCTTTCAGCATTCCTTTTCTCCCTCGCTCGCTCAAGTCCGGCGACCATAGCGTCCACCAATAGAGCAGTGTGGAATGTCGCCGTCTCGTGCTTGAGTTCCTCGGCGTAGGACTTTAGCCACTCCAACGCATGGAAAGTCAGCGCGACAGCAATCTTCTCCTGTGGATAGGCATCCTCGGCCATGATGGCCTTGAACTCGTCCGAGTGCTGGAACTTGTCGATCACGTCCCACGGAAGGCTCTTCACGTCGGGCGCATAGCCCATCGTCTTCAGCCATTCGTGATACTTGGCGACAGCGTACTCGCCCAGGTTCTCGTAGTTACCGGCACTCATTTTGCACCGCCCTTGAACACGTTCCAGAACTCGGCCTCGCGTTCCTCCGGCGTCATGTACGGATAGCCGGTGCATGACTCCACAACCCTGGCGATGTCGGTAAGGGTGTCCGCACCGGCGCTCTCGCCGTACGCACTCGTAAGTTCTTCCTTGGCGACAGTAACTACCGGGCCGTTGGCGAGACGAACCTCAAGGGTGGATCCCTTGTCCAAAACCTTCTTTTCCATTGTCTACCTCTGAATTCTGTTGATGTTCAAATAAGGGAATGGGTCAGCCCCGCGGGGCCGACCGCCATTCCCTACTGTTCCTCGCCCTTCAGCATCTTGTCGATGATGTTGGCGAGGCCGAAGAGTTCCTCCTTCTCGCAACCGGCGGCGTGAAGCCTTATCTTCTGCGAGAGCCTCTGGAGGAAACGGGGGTCTTTCCTAGAGGGGAAGGGGAGCTGGTCAAGCGGAATGCGGGAGAGTTCGGCCTCCCTCTTGAGGCGCTTCTCCTCGGCACGGGCGAAGGCGACCTGGGCGAGAAGGGCTTCCGCATGCTGGTGCGCGTCCTCCGGCGAGGTGTACTCGGCCTTGGACAGCGTACCGGTGGCGCAGTTGCCGCACGTAGCCGGGAAGCCCTTATGGGTACGCGAGTAGTGCAGTTCCTTGCCACACGTACAACGGAAGGGGGTAGGGATGCCGAAGAGCATGGCGAAGCACTGGTCAACCCTAGAGCCGTGCATGGAGTAGACGTGGTCCTCGAACTGCCTCTTGGGGAAAGGCCCCTTGCAGAGGGGGCAGTGGATGGTAGTCCTGGTGTACTTCATGTCGCCGGTCTTCTGGTGAGTGAGGTACTGTTCCTTCGGTTCAGTGATGTATTTCAGTGGCATTTGGCGCTCCTTTTAGGGTTTTCCTATAAATATAGCGTAAAAAGTATTTTCTGTCAATACTCACGAAAATTATTCCTCGTCATCTTCCGGCATGGCGAGAACATGGTCGTCAAGGAAGAGACCGCCTGCCAGCGGAAGGTCGACGTGGGGGAACTTGCTCTCGTCAAAGATTTTTTCGTCATCGTCGCCTTCCGACACGACCACCCTCACGCCTTTCGGCACGACCATAAACCACTGAGCCATGTCGTCGTAGACAAGTGACGCGTTGTAGTGGTCCAGAATTTGTCCGAACCTCCTAGCAGCCTCACCGATCACCTCGGTAGCCTCCATGTCAATCTTGTCGTACCACTCGTTGCGCTTGTCGGCCTTCGCGCCGATGTGTTCCTGGTAGAACTCACTCAGCTTGCATCCAACCTTGTCGCCCGTCAGGTCGAACTTTCCAAGCGGAGTGTCGCCGTGGTCCATGGACGGCCAGACGGTAAGTTCAGCGCGGTTGTCAAGATCAAGCACGATGAACATGTCGTCCAAGTGGCCCCAGGTCAGCGTACCGGCGATCTGGCGGCCAATGGTCTGGACGGCAAAGTGTGATACGCGGACGTAGAGAGCGCCACGAACGCTTCCCTCAATGAACTTCTCCAGTTCCCGTGCGATTGCGCTAACGTGCGCTTCCAGGCTGGCAGTGCTCTTGCTTGCCAGTTCCATGATAGTTCCCTTGAATTCCATAGTAAGTCTCCTTGTTGTTGTTGTTGTTGTTGTTGGTGTGCCCAATAGATAACCGGCGAGGCCGGCCCCGCCGATCCGGTTATCAGTCGTAGTAGAAGCCGGGAAATTCCTTACAGAACTCCGCACGGGACTGCTCGAAATTCAGGGTAGTATGGAACATGCCGAACACCTTCCGCATGACTTCCACCTTCCTCGCGTCGGTAACCGTGTCCCTAATGTACTTGCACCCCTTCTCGCCGAATACTTCGAAGGAGAAACAGTGCAGTTTGAGGTCTTCGCGCCATTCCACACGAAAATGGTGAATACCGTTGACGTCCAGCTTCAGCCAATGTTCGGACACAGTCATTGACGTATCTGCATGTCCGCTGTTGACGAAATAGGCTACCTGGTCATGGAATTCCTTCTCGATCACCTCGCTGTGGAACGACTGTGCCACGGTGACTGGCGCATCCGGTTCTTCCGTCGGAGCGTCAACAGCATGCTGTTCGGCGGGTTTGACTTCCCCGTCGTCCTGGCAGCCCAAGAACACGCGGACTTCCTCGATGGGCTTCTGTGAGTATTCCGACAGGACTTGGGCGAACCATTCCTCCTTGCGTTTATTGCCTGCATTGATGTAGTCGTTCAGGTAGCCCATGACCTGTTCGCCTCGTATTTCCCAACGGGCTTCCGGGGCAGTCATGTGCGTGTCGGACTTCACCTTGTTGAACTGGGCTTTCAGTTCCTCGTCCTCGGTGAGGTCGATCAGCTTGTCAAGAACGGTTAAAAAGTCTCTTCCGGGCATATACAGTCTCCTTGTTGTTGGTTCTCCCCATATATAAGGAAGGGGGCAAGCCCCGCCGGTCCAGCCACCAGTCCCCCTAGTACATGAGCTTGTCGTACGCCTTGTTGAACACGTCGTGAAGGATCGCCGGCACGGAGTCGCATGCCACGTTTACCTCCAGCCAGTCCTCCTCGGTGTAGTTGTCGTAGCGGTAGCCCAGCACGACCACGCCTCTGGCATAGTCGATGTTCGCGATGTACACATTCCTGTCCACCATCTGGAGAGCCTTCTCCATGGTGTCCCTGTTCTCGTCGTCAACGAACGACATCCTTCTTTCTTCTGCCATAACGGCCTCCTTTGTAAAAATTATTTTTCAAGTTCCTCGGCGGCACTCCTCAGTGCCTTCGACTTCGCCTCTCTGCATGCCTTCGCCAGCACGACCTTCACGTCCTTGATGCTCCGGACCTCGTACTCCGAACATTCCACCACGGCAGTGTCGCCATCGTCGAACGTGTAGTGGGCAGTCAGTTCGGCCTTCACGCCAACGGTGTCGCTGTCCTTGATAAAGTGCAATGCACACATGCACCCGTACACACCGAACTTGACGCTGACCCGTCCGCAGTCGCCATCTTCATCGCCCCAGAACGCCCTGGGTTCGTCGCTAATCTCGGCTGTGGCAGACGCTGCTACCGTGTAGCACAAGCACGACATCACAAGCTCTCGGTCGGCACCGTTCATCGACCAGTAGTCATCCGGATCGGTACCTACGCTCTCCGCGCTGTCCGGCTGTGTCTCGAAGATCACGCGGAACACGCTGTCAGAGGTGTACTCATGGATGTCCTTGTACGTCACGAAGTGCTTCTGCACCTTCTTGCTCTTCTTAGCCATAATGGCCTCCTTGTTGTGTGTGTCCGTTATATGTCCGGCGGGGTCAGCCCCGCCGGACCGGACACGATTCTTCCCTTCCCAGACTCCACCGGTGGGTTACATGTTGAGTTTCCGCTTGATGTCCTTGATGTCCTTGACAGTCGCCTTCATCTCGGAGGCAAGCGTGTCAACTCGGCCTTCAAGGACGGTCATGCGGTGCTTGAGGGTGTCCTCGGTCTCTGGATCGGAAGGTTCTTTGGTCTCGCCGGTGACATTGCCGCAGACCTTGTCGTGGCCATGAACCCAGGCATCTCCGCAGACCTCGGCATTGCCATAGACCTCGACAGTACTGCCGCAGACCTCGGCATCGCCGTAAACCTTGGCCTCTTCGTATACCACGGAATTACCGTAGACCTGGGCATGTTCGTAGACCTTGGCCTCGCCGTAGACCTGGGCATATTCGTAGACCTCGGCACTTCCGTAGACCTGGGCATTGCCGGAGACCTTGGCATCGCCGAAGACCTCGGCGTCGCCACTGATTTCGGCATTGTCGAAGACATTGGCATCGTCGTAGACTTTGGCGGTGCCGCTGACATTGGCGGTGTTGTATACCCCGGCATTGCCGAATACCTTGGCATTGCCGAATACCTTGGCATAGCCACTGACCTCGGCATCTTCGCTGATCACGGCATTGCCGAATACCTTGGCATTGCCCATGACATAGCCATTGTCGCTGACCTCTGCATTTCCATATACACAGGCATTGTCATCCACCCAGGACGATTTGTCGTGAGAAAGATTTTTTTCGCTCTCAATCCAACCACCGAGGTCGCCTTCATCAATCACGCAAGAGACATTGTCGGGTTCGGTAATCTTACGGAGGGCACGGATGCGGTGCAGTGTGTGCCCGTCAACCTTCTTGGTCTCGCCGGTAAATTCATATTTCCTCTCTTCGTCTCCTTCCTCGCCGGAGGCCTCGCGCTCAATCTTCTCCAAGCCCTTTCCGGCGGTCTCGACGAGAGTCGCGATGGTTTCATTCATGGAGACCTTCTTCGTGGCCTTCTTGGTGGCAATCTTCTTCGTCTTCATGGTAAATCTCCTTGTTGGTGGTGTGCCCATTAAATAACCGGCGGGGCCAGCCCCGCCGGTTGCATTGTCATTCTGCGCTAGGCCTTCATGGAAAACTTTTCGGCCTCTCTGCAAGTCTTGAAGAAGTGGAACCCGTTGGCACACTCGGCAGAATTGCTGAGGTCAAAGTCCTCTATCACGATCACGTCTCCCTTGTGGTAGGCGACGGAGTCGTCGTACATGGAGTGCAGCTCCTTCATGTGGCCGGTAGACACAATCCTGGCCGTATTGGTACGGCACTTTCCCCCGTTGATGCAGAACACGACCGCGCCAGCCGGTATCTCTGCCGTGAGGATCACGCCTTCCTTCGTCTTCTTGTAGCCGGTCATCGGCTTCGTGAGGACGACACCGGCGCGGAACCTGTTCTCGCCAGAGAACTTGGCGTTGGCAAGATTAGCCCCGCCGAGGTCAGCACGATCGAGTTTCGCCCCGGTGAGGTCGGCACGACTGAGGTTCGTCCCTCGCAGATCAGCCCCACGGAGGTCTGCGTTCACGAGCACGGCTTCGGAGAGATCGGCCTCGCGGAGGTTCGCCTTTCGCAAATCCGCGTTCGTGAAGTCCGTCCATCTCAGGTCGGTGTACGTGAGGTCGGCCTTCTTGAGGTTCGCTCGGACAAACTTGGCCAGGTAAATCGTCGCCTTGTGCAACACGGCCCCGCCGAGGTCGGCATCGGTAAAGTTTGCTCTACAGGCGTCAGCACTGTCAAGGAAGGCATAGTCCAGGTCCGCCTTGGTAAAATCAGTCCCGACGAGGAACGCCTCGGTAAGATTCGCGTAAACAAGGTATGCACCGGCGAGGTTGCTGTTAATGATGTCCGCATGGGCAAGGACGGCTTGCCCCAGTTGAGCGCCTTCCCAATCAACCGCACGAACGTCGCACTTGTTCTTGTCTTCGGCCTTGCTCGTAGGCTTGGTGTACGCTTTGAGCCAGCGCTCGTGACGCGCTAGGACTTTTTTCATTTCAGTCTTGTTCATGGTAAATCTCCTTGTTGTGTGTGCCCAATAAATAACCGGCAGGGCCAGCCCCGCCAGCCGCCATCTCATTCCCCGGCAGTGACCTAGCCGTGGCGGACCCGCGACTCCGCAGACAGCCGGTCCGCCATGCAGACGGATATATCCTTGGAGCAGAGCCTAGGCCAGTCGATCTCCGACAGCTTCCGCAAGGCCGTGAGGAAGCGCTTCGCGCTGTGGCTCCTGCAGAGCCTGCGCCAGGGAGACAGCCACCCGTGCTTTACCGCCAGATAGTACCTAGGCCCGTCAACAGTGCCTTTCACCATCACGCAAGCGGAGTGCATGTCGAACTCGTGCTTCTCGGTGTCGTAGCCGAAGAGCCACCCGAATCCGTCGCATTCGGTCTCTGCGGTGAACTCCGCGCCGGGGTAGTAGGCGCGTGTCATCGTATAAAAATTTTCAAGCTCAGCCCTTGCGAGGGGCTTGCGAATCAGTACTTTCTTGTCACTCATGGTGATTCTCCTTGTTGTTTCCCAATACATACTACCCAGGGCCGGACCCGCCAGCCACCATCTCATTCCCCGGCAGTGATACTAGCAGAAAAATACATGAAGGCGGTGCTCTTCATAAAGCCACCTCTCGAAATCCTCGGGAGTCATGGAATCGTATTCCTTCTTGTACTTCCTAACGATTGTGGACGGCGAGAACGTCTTGCCGCCGGCATCCATGAACTTGAAACGGCCAGCAATCAAAGGGAAATAGGTTCTCATTTCGGTTCTCCTATAATGAAAGTGGTTCTCCCCCTATATAACGACCGGGGCCAGCCCCGCCAAAGTCACCGCCAGTCCCCTACCCTCACCCCAATGGGGGTAAAAGTGGGGGAACGTGGGTCAACGTGGCAGATCTCCCTCGTAACAACCACATACCAAGTTATCAACACCTTGTCAACAGTCCGGAAACGATAGGGGATCAAAGTGGACTATATCGCGCGGAAGGCTGGGTACGCAACGGGTCGCACGGAGCTGCAAACCGGGCGCCCCGCGCCCGGTGCTTTACATTTTTGTAAAACTCTCCATTAAGTGTGCATGCAACGAGAGGCGAGGGGGCTTGCGCGTGTGGGGTTCTGCGCCCCCAGGTTCCCCGCACCGGGGTCTAGTCGGGACCAGTTCCCTACGTTGCGTACTAGTTGATGACGTTCCATCTGGTTTTCCGTTCTGGGAAGAAACTCTGGAATGGAAACGAAAATGTGGACTGTTGATAAGTTTGGGTGATTGTCACGAAAATGTCACGCTAAGTCATGAAAGTGTCACGATTAGTTTACGTAATATGTATTATCGGTCCGTGCTAGTATGTGCACCAGTCCCTCCGGTCGGCCTATAGGCCACCGGTCAGGAACCGTATGCACAGTCGTGCACCTATTTCATCCTCTTTGCTTTCTCGAGGAACCGGAGGAAGTCGTCGGCGACCGCCTGCGAGTCCACGTTGAAGGTCAAGTAGTGGGCGACCACGTACCACGCGTTGACCTCGCTCTCCATCTCCTCGCGACCCTCCACATAGTTCTTGAGGGCGATGAGGGCCAGGTCGGCGCCCTTTGAGGATCGGAATTCCAGGATGGCGGACGTCTGTCCATTTTCGTTCTGGTAGGCGAGAATTTGGTACTGCATAGTATATCTCCTTATAGTTGGCGGTTTGTCCCCAGATTTGGCCGTAGGCCAGCCCC
>Ga0310691_10009304_pt1 | contig 10010 bp, 7 predicted proteins | sample 176DNAGHGlowgp2_FD_203887 | JGI IMG/M metagenome (GOLD analysis project Ga0310691, IMG submission 203887) | Sheep rumen microbial communities from Palmerston North, Manawatu-Wanganui, New Zealand - 1766 DNA GHGlow gp2 (v2) (version 2) | ecosystem: Host-associated > Mammals > Digestive system >...
AGATCTTACGCATGATAAATACAAAGCCAGCCCCTTGACAGCAGACGAGAGAAGGATGTATTTCCTGGATTGACTGTATCCGTCCTTTAGGTAGAAACCGACAATTCACCACTCTTTCTGGTTGAGAACAGTTCGAACGAGACTGTCTCAACCAGTTTTTATATGTCATCAATTTCGGTTTTATTATGAAACAGATTCTCTTGAAATGGCTCTCCCCCCTGCTTCTCATCTTGTCGGCAGCCGGATGCGACAGTACGCCCGCGTTCCCTACTCCGGAGGACCCCATGTACGGCGAATGCGAGTATTGTGAGGAGATGCTTCTCAATTCCGACCTTCACGTCGTCCCCACGGGTGACGGACTGGTGTCCGTCTGGAGCGACTGCTCCGGATGGATGATCCGGAACATCCGTCCGGATTGGGAGGTACTCTCCCCTTACGACTCGCTGATCCTCTACCGGAACGCCAAAGGGAAATACGGCTTCATGTATGCCCCTGTCGCGTGGTACCGTATTCCTGCCATGTACGACCAGGCATGGCCCTACTCCGAAGGTGTCGCAGCCGTGTTGAAGGACAAGAGGGTACACTTCATCGACACGTACGGAAAACCCGCTGTCGAAGGCTTCTCCTTTCCGTGGAACGGCCATTACGTTGACCGTCCCGTCTTTAGGAACGGCGTCTGCGCGGCCGCCGATGAAAACCGTCTGTGCGGCGTAATCAACCACGACGGCCAATGGGTGATCAATCCCCGGTACAAGGATGTGCAACTGCTGGATGAGGGAATCCTCTGCGATGCTCCCGGAGTCCGTGTCCTCTACGGATATGACGGAAAGGTGATAAGCGATTGTATCGTGGAACATGTCAGCCAGCTCACCATCAAGGGTAAACCGGTCAATGCATGCAAGTATGAAGTCAATGGACGGTTCGGTCTCATGGATCTGGACGGGAGACGATTGACCGATGCCCTGTACCTGAACATCTGGGCCATCACCGGGAGCCTTTTCGGCGGTGAATTATCTGACGAGAAGTCTGCGGTTGTGCTGAACAATAAGGGGGAGATCGTCAAGACCGCCGCAGGAATAGAAGTAAAGGAGATGAACCACACTTTTTAAATCACGGAAGTCATGCGTTTTCATGAAATCATCAAGTGCTGCAAGTGGCAGGCAGTACGGAAGAGAATCCTGACTCTGTACGGCAGCCAGAAGCATAACCTCCCGGGTTACAAGGTCGTTTTCGAACAACTGCGAGATATGCCTCCAGCCCCGTCGTCCGATTACATGCTATTCATAACGACAGAGAGTTGGAACGGGGACGAATGGGTCAGGGTGAATTCAAGGCTTTACAAAGGTGACGATAGCCTGCATGCCACGGACTTCATGCCCTGGAACGAAATCCTGGCGATGGAAGTGTTTACTGACCCAAGGAAGTACACCCTGTCCGAGATTGTCGCCCACGTACTGTTTGACATTACTTTCTGGGGCTTCTCAGAAAAACAAATGGAGGAGAATGAAAAGAAACTGGACGAGTTAGCCCATGATAGTCGGCAAAGAAACGGCGATGATGACTGATCGTCAATGAAGGACTAAAGCCTAGCTGACGTACCCGCCAAAGATTTTCAACGTTTTTTGTTTTCCACTGCCAGATGGGTTCCGGCCCGATCTTCTCCAATGATACCGAAGCGTGCGTTCCGGCTCCGGAGCGAAACGGCCTTTCACCCCGGGTTGGAACGGGTGTCGCTGGACGGATATCGCCGGAGCCCATCCCGGCAGTATTCCGCAAGGGAAGTAAGAACCTTTTCCGGCCGAGTACGCTGAAAATCCGGAGACTCGTTGAAAGACGACCCAACATCCTTTATCAACTTGAATGCAAAACCAACCGAGCCATGACACAGACAAACAAAACAAAAGGAGGCCGGGGGCCCTCCATCATCACCCTCCTGATGGCCTTATTCGCTTTTCTCACGGGCGTTCTCAGCATCGCCTACGCCTTGCAAAGCTACCAACTAGCAAAGGATGAGAGGATCCTCTCGACGATTCCCCTCCGGGATGACCAGCGAAAGAAAACCGTCTTTCAGATGGACGGTCCCATGTACCAGGTACGTTTCCTGGATCAAGGGACCATCCTGTACGTCTCCGGGAACAGTCTCTTCAGGATGAGCCTCGACGAAGAGGATGAAGACATATCATTCTTTGGACACTCCGGAAGCATCCAGGACTATGACATCAGTCCGGACGGCAGAAGGGTGGTCACCTCTTCGGAAGACGGAACACTGCGTCTCTGGGACGTCGCAAGCGGTGACTGCCTGGCCGTCTCTGAGCAGATCGACACGCTCGGACAGCCGGATTGGACGATGCTCCATGACGTCGTCTTCCTTCCGGGCGGCAGGAAACTCATGTCCGCCGACATGGAGGGGATAAAGACCTGGAGAACAAGGGACCTGCGACTGCTGTCGGCCGAGGATTCCGACTGGTTCTATCTGTGCAACGGCCTTCTGTCTCCGAACGGGAAAACAGTCTGCGCTCCCGTCCCCATCCTGCCCGAGGGGTTTGATGTCTATGACCGAGCCAAGGGGAGTGTTTTGTACCACCTGGATAACATGTCTCCCGTCACTTATGATGCCGAAGGAAGGCGGCTCCTTGCCGCATCATGGGAGGATGGAGACATGGAGATTAGGGACATCGATGTCAGGAACGCCCATAGACGAACTTCCCGCTTGTGGCTGAACGCCCCTCGCGGCCGGATCAGCGCGATCCACCTCAGCCGGAGCGGGAAGGTACTTGTCTCGGCCCACGAAGACGGCACGGTAAGGATCTGGAATGCCGAGAACGGAGCAGAAAGGGAGGTCCTTCATTGGGAGGGCAGAGTAATCAACAGCATCTGCATCGACCCTACGGACACCCGTATCCTGGCATGCAGCAACGGATCCGGCGAATACTGTATCTGGGGACCGTTCAGCTACTGAACCTCGCTAAAACATGTTTGGTTCCATGAACCTTCTGTCCCTGGCCACCCTTTACCGCGAACCACATTATATACATAGAAAAGATGAAAGAGAACCTGAATGAACTGAAGATACTTGATCTGATGGAAATCCTGTCAGGGAAATCCGATGACTCCCGTCTGGACGAATCCTTCTGGACGCGATACGGTCCGGTTGCCGAGGAGCTTGGGAGGCGTCTTTCCGTCACCCCGTCACAGGCCGTACTCTTTTCGGTCTGCCTCCGAAAGGGGCCGAGGAACGTCAGTTACGAAGACATCGCTCATCACCTGGACATAAGCAACATCATGGCATTGAGCAAATGCAGTGACGACATCGATGCGCTTGTCAGGATCAAATACCTGAGATACCGCGACGCCCGGGATGAGGAATCCTTCGACATTCCGGTGCCGGTCATCCGGGCCCTGAAGAAAAACCGGGCGCCACAAATCCCCCGTCGCACCGGACTGAGCCAGCCTGAACTCTTTGAATATCTGGGAGGCCTGTTCGATGACCTTGATTCGGGTTCCATCCTTCCCGGGGACCTGTATACGGAATTGAAAGACCTCTTTGCTCTCAACAAGGAACTGCCGTATGTCCGCGAACTGGGCTCACTAGGGATACGCAGCAAAAGCGACTGGATGGTCCTGGTGCTTCTGTGCCATCTGCTGGTAAACAAGGACGACGACTCAATCATTTACGGACAGATTCAGGATGTCTATCGTTTCGACAGCGAGTACATCGGGGCCAGGGCGGCATTCCAGGACGGCACCCATCCGCTGATGAAAGGCGGACTCGTGGAACACGAATGCGACGACGGCGTCGTGAATTCCTCACGGATCCACCTGACTAACGGAGCAAAATCCCGCCTCCTGTCCGATTTCCACCTCCACGGGCCTGAAGTTGACATGGGCGGATTAGTCAGTCCTGCGACAATCTCCGAAAAGGGACTCTTCTACACCCAAAACACCGGCCGGCAGGTACGGGAACTACAGTCGTTCCTCAGCGCCGAACGCTACAATGACATTCATGAACGGATGGCCAAGACGGGTTTCCGCAGCGGATTCGCATGCCTCTTCTACGGACCTCCGGGAACCGGGAAAACCGAAACGGTCTACCAGATAGCCAGAGTGACGGGACGAAGCCTGCTTAGGGTCAACGTTCCCGACATCAAGAGCAAATGGGTGGGAGAATCCGAAAAGAACATCAAGGCGGTCTTTGAACGGTATCGCAAGGCGGTGAAGCATTCTGAAAAGGCTCCGATCCTGCTATTCAACGAAGCTGACTCCATCTTCGGTGTCAGGATGGGCGGTGCGGAAAGAGCCGTGGACAAGATGGAGAACGCAATCCAGAACATCCTGCTCCAGGAGATGGAAGATCTGGACGGCATCCTCATCGCGACGACGAACCTGACCCAGAACCTGGATCACGCATTCGAACGCCGTTTCCTGTATAAGGTCCGTTTCGACCAGCCGGACTCCTCCGTACGGGAAATGATATGGGGAACGATGCTGCCGCTCCTGTCTGCGGAGGATTGCGCGAGGCTCGCATCCGCTTATGAACTCAGTGGCGGACAGATTGAGAATATCGCCCGGAAGTTTACCATCAGCACGAGCCTCTACGGTGATGCGCTGAGTCCCCTTCCTGTCCTTGAAGGCTACTGCAAGGAGGAGAAACTGGGAAACCGCAACTGTCCGCGAATTGGGTTCTAGGGAACGGTCTAATGAAGAAATATCCTTCCCACCAGTCCTCTGTTGGTAGAATCGTTTTAAAAGACAGTCTATAATGATGTAAGAGAATTGAGCTGATGAACAGGGATCCTTTCCCGTCCCCTATTTCATTTTTTTGCCTTTTGTTTTAGTGCCTACGGGCAGGTCTGGGAAAGGGCCTGCCCTTTAAAAGAGAAAGAAAGTATGGGTAACGCATATTTTATCGGAATCGGGGGAATCGGGATGAGCGCCCTTGCCCGGTACTTCAAGTCCAGCGGCTATGAGGTTTCCGGCTATGACATGTCGCCGTCAGAACTGACAGTACAGTTGGTTCAGGAAGGGATCACAGTCCATTATACGGACGATCCGGGAGCCCTTCCGCAGGACATCGACAAGACGGTGGTTATCTACTCCCCTGCCGTCCCGGAGGAACTGCAAGAATTGAGGGTGGCCCGGGAGAAGGGGTATCCTGTCCTGAAAAGGGCACAGGCACTCGGAATGATTGCGTCCTTGCACCCGTGCATCGCCGTGGCCGGCACACATGGCAAGACGACCACCACCACGATGGTCGCGCATATTCTTACCGAGTCCGGAAAAGGATGCATGGCCTTTCTGGGAGGGATATCGAGGAACTACGGGAGCAATTATCTCTCAGGATCCGGCAATGTCGTTGTCGCAGAGGCCGATGAGTATGATCGGTCCTTCCTTGAACTGTCTCCGGAGACTGCCGTCATCACGAGTGTCGAGAGCGACCACCTGGACTCGTATGGATCCCTTTCGAACCTTCGCGCGGCATTCAGGACATTTACAAGGCAGGTCAGCGGTATCCTTGTCGCCAAGAAAGGTGCTGGAATCGTGCAGGATGACCTGGAGGCGAAAGTATTCACCTATCATCTCACGGATGCGGACGCCGACTTCCATGCCGGATCACTGCGTCCGGCCGGAAGAGGCTGTTTCGTATTCGATCTCCATTATCCCGGTGGCGTCATACATGACATCCGGACAGAGATCCCGGGGAAAGTGAATGTGGAAAATGCCGTGGCCGCCGCTGCCGTCGCCCTCTGCCGCGGGGTCTCACCTGATGCCATCCGCACTGCCATCGGTTCCTTCAAGGGAGTCAAAAGGCGGCTGGAAGTGCATGTGGACGCCCCTGGCATCGCCTATGTGGACGACTACGCCCATCACCCGACGGAACTTCGGTCCGCCATGGCAGCGATAAGGGACATGTTCCCCGGGCGCCACGTCACCGCGGTATTCCAGCCTCATCTGTACTCCAGGACAAGGGACCTGGCAGCAGAATTCGCTCAGGCCCTCGGCATGGCTGACCGGGTCGCGCTTCTCGACATCTATCCCGCACGGGAACGGTCGATCCCGGGTGTGAGTTCGAAACTCATTTTCGACAAGATATCTCTTGAAGATAAAGCCCTCATAAACAGAGGGGATCTGCTGGATTACGTAACAACGGAGATCCTTGACGTCCTCGTGACTTTTGGTGCCGGAGACATTGACTTAGATGTGGGACAGATTCGCGAAATATCTTTAAAGAAGGCTGGAGCAGGTGAGGATTTCATTGTCTCTGCTAGTGACAGTTGATTGATAGAATATCGGAATAGTGATTCACCCCATAAATTGTAGAATAATGCGAAACTGCGATAAACTGAGGCAGGATAAATGTTTTGAGTATTATCCTTTTTTTTCTTACTTTTGTAAGAGATGAATTTAGTCACAAATACACCGCGATGGAATTAAAAGACTTTCCCCTCTCCCTGGCAGACAAAGTACTCAATGATCCCGACTTCCGGGACGAATTTTTGTCGATGTCTGCTTTAGTTGACACAGTGAAAATATGGTTATCCTCTCACGGTCGCCATAAAGATGAATACAGTGTCCTGGAGACTTGCAAGACTGCTTATGAGATAATCCGGTGGAATGCCGGTCTCCCGGAAAAGGATCCCAGAAAAAAAGATCTCTCCAATCTCAAATTCTGGAGCAGCCTGAATTCTCTACTCAATACCTATGCCGACAAATGGCTAAGTGAAGAAGAGGGCAGATCCTATCAACAAGCTCTCCTAAACCTCCAATATGCAAAGGACATTCCCCAAAAGGTTGATTGGAAGATTCGAAACTTTTGTGACGCCAGACGTGCTTGGCTTGGACTCGCCAAGAACGATGCCCTTGTTGATGATATGTGCCAACAAGTTTACTCCCTGTTGTACGCAGATAACAAGAAAGTCATAAAGTCCCTCAAGTTTCCAGGCACCCTATGGACTTTTTTAAAGAGAATAATTGATAACCTTTTCTCAAATAAATTTCCTAAATTAACTTTTACAGAGTCCTTTGTTAGGATGGCAAAGAAGAAAGACGAGAAAGAGTCCTATTCATATGCCCATCTTTCTTTCTCCAGTTGGTATCCATCTGAGTTGGAGCACATCATGTTAGGTGAGGGCCTATATCCCCAGCGTGTCGCTCCCAGGTTACGCGCACTCATCGAACAATTCTATAAGCCCTGGGAAGAAGATTCACCCGGAGGAGATATCGCCGATTTCAATACCGCCATCAAGGAGGAACTCGGAAAGATGTTTGATTCCATTCGCGAAGAAAGGTCGAAAAAGGAAGAATCATTCCCTTTAAAGAACGATGATATCAGCCTCTCCTATAATTGCACTTATGCCGAGTCATACGTTTTGACAACCGACAATACTCCAGCCCTGCGGGATCTCCTTACGCCCGGGGATGAACTGCCGACTCCGATTAATCCGATGCCAAGCGACGGCCCTGAGCTTTCACCTGCTCCTTCTTCCAATTTAGGATATTCTCCGCTAAGCAACACCGAAGCATTAGCAATTTTGGATGAGGTCTTTGGACTACAAGATTCCGAAGAGATCCGAGTTTATAGAATCGCCAGTTTATTTAACACAAGACTCTATAAAGGGAAACAAGACGCCGAGTTGTCAAAAAAATATGCATATAAACTGGAAGACCTGAAGGTGTTTGAAAGTAATTGTGAGAGAGGATCAAAAAACTATATGGTGAATCACACTAAAGCTAATGATAAGACTGAAAAGAGGTTTGTAAAGGGAGCCAAAATGGCCATCGCACAAAAAAGAGTCTCTGATGAGGATGTCATTAAGATGATCAGATTCTTCCGCAATTGTGATTTTATTGATTTTTATAATAAAGAGAGAAATACCCATTATGAAAATATCTGAAGAATTATTAGAGAAGTATCTGCTTGGTAATGCAGATCCTTCCGAAAAGATGGAAGTTGAGCTTGCGGCCAGAATCGATCCGGAGGTCGAAGAACAGCTCATCGTTGCCAAGCGTTTTACCGAAATGATAGAAGCACGGAATCTTGAAACTCCTCCCATGGAAAGGATGGCAGCAAAATCCGAAGATAGCCGCTGCGTTATCCTTTGTGAACGCCATATCGTAAAAAACAAGATCCCCAATCAAGAAAGGACGCTCTTCACGGATGTCAAGGAAGAGCACGCTTTTAGCGAAGGGCTCTATTTGACCGAAAAAGGCACCGCCTTGCACAATATTGGGCGCATCATGGAGGAGAACGGGCTTGCTACGACAAGGCATTACTATGCTACCCTTGGGGATCTCAAGGATGCATTACTACGCCAAGAGGGAATCATTGTCGCAGTAAACGAGGAAATGCTACTCGGAAAGGTTGGAAACGGCAAACCGGACCACGCAGTATGTGTCGAATCGATTTGCGAATCATCCGTTCTCTTATTCAATCCATCCACGGGAAGAGACCAGGACGAGTATCCGCTCGAGGCTTTCCTGGCCTCCTGGAACACATCCGACTGTTATGCCGTGTTCGCGAATACAAAGGCCGGAAAGGTATATAACCCCAAGCCACTTGAGATGTTCGAAGAAATCGAAGTGGACGATGGGCTCAAAGAAGTTGGGGATGCTATTGCCGAATACGTCCATGACGTTTGGTCTGAAAGACGGATTGAAGAGGGTTTCGTGTATGGTCCTGAAACCAATACCGATAAGAAAAAAGGACCTCTTACAAACAAGTATTTATTACCTTTTTCCGAATTATCGGAGAGAGACAAGGATCTTGACCGAGAGATGTATATCGGCGCTTTGAAAATGGTCCGCTATCTGGGTTATCTCGTCAAGAAGTCTAATCTGCGTTGTCCTAACTGCGGAGGTGTCATCTACATGGACTGGAATTATTGCGCCCATTGCGGCACAGAACTTCAACTATCTGATTTCAAGGAAAATAAGGAGGACTGGTAGAGAATTGTGTTCTAGCCTCTGGCCTCGATGAACACTCAGCCGCGTCAAGACACTAACTTCTGGCGCGGCTTTCTTTTGAGTCGGAATGGTAGTATTTCGTGGCCCTCCTCTCTTCCTTGTAAAGGATAACAAGCTACCGTACCTCAACCCTCTACAGAAAAATAAAAGTTATCATGAACGGCTTATACATAGGATTTCCCATTGAGGACTACTCTGCGGCAAAGTCACTTGCCGAGCATCTGGCTACCACCACCGGCGTCCGGCCAACACTCGGCACCATGCAGCTCGCCTCAGAAAGCCAAGATGCAGCCGCTTTGATCAGTAGCGACCTTGCCCTGTTCATCCTGTCCACGAACAGTGCAGCATCCAAGGAGGAGATTGCCCAGATCCATATGGCGGAGAAACTCTCCAAGATGTACAGTTTCGTCATCCTGGAAGGGACTAGCCTTTCTGGAGAGATTGATGCCCTGTCGTGCCGATCAGATCGGATCCATCTCTCTGACCCGAGGCAAGTGGACAAACTAATCAGCAATGTACGCAGCCTTTTCACGAAACAGGACTTCTTTGTTTCGGGGAACAATCTCAATGGCCATCCGTTCATTGACATGGGGCTGGATACCCTCTGGTCCGCGTGCAACCTGGGGTCTCCCCTCCCCGATGTTGGCGGAGATTACTTCGCATGGGGAGAGACGGCTCCCAAGAACGAGTATTCATGGTTCACATATGCTTTTGAGCCAAAAGACAGGAACATGTACAAGGTCCTGGAAGAAGAGGAGGATATCAAGGGCATCGGATTTGTCCGCTACGACTGCTTCGATTCGAAGGTCCGTCTGGACCCTGTTGACGACGCGGCGACACAAACCTGGGGTCATCCCTGGAGGATTCCCTCTACGGAAGAACTCCAGGAGCTGTTCGACAACTGCGACATCGAGTGGGTCGAGAAGAGACGCAACCCTGATTCCCACGATTATGGAAGGCCCGTCATCGGTCTCCGCCTGACGAGCCGGATCAACGGAAACATCCTGTTTCTCCCGGCTGCAGGTTACAAGTATTATGATGACCAGGAC
>Ga0310691_10009305_pt1 | contig 10009 bp, 9 predicted proteins | sample 176DNAGHGlowgp2_FD_203887 | JGI IMG/M metagenome (GOLD analysis project Ga0310691, IMG submission 203887) | Sheep rumen microbial communities from Palmerston North, Manawatu-Wanganui, New Zealand - 1766 DNA GHGlow gp2 (v2) (version 2) | ecosystem: Host-associated > Mammals > Digestive system >...
AGCCACGGAATCTGCTCCACTCGCCTCGGGTGAAATCGGGCACCTGCACAGGCTTGTTGCCGTTGTCCATCGAGAGACTGCCCAGCTCGGCCAGGCAGCACCATTCGGCCAGGTCATACACGTCGATGTCGAGCGGCAGGCCGTTTTGCAGACAATAGACCAGGCGCGAGTCCATGATGAAGTCCATGCCGCCGTGTCCGCCCACTTCCTTGGCCTCCACGCCGTAGCGTTTCACGAGCGGCGAGGTGAACGTCTGCAGGAGCGCTTCGGTGTCTTCCTTGTTCAGGTAGGAATGGCCTGTGTAGTCCTTGCTCACGTTGATGCCGGCCTTGGTCATCACGTCCTTGGCCAGCGCGAAGCCCTCGACGGGATACTTGTTGACAAAGCCCTTGGTGCCGGTGAGCTGGTACATGCGGTTATAGGGCTGCGGCGTCATCACGTTGTGGTGGATCTCGATGACCTTGCCCTTCTCGGTTGAGATGAGTGTAGTGGTGTGGTCACCGTTCCTGAAGTTGTTGCAATACTCGCCTGTGCGGGCCTTGAACAGTTCCTGGCCATTAAAGGAGCGGGTATCCATCGCCACTAGCGTTCTCATGCGGTCGCCACGGTGCAGGTTCAGCACTTGCGCGATGGGTCCCAGGCCGTGGGTGGGGTAAATGTCGCCGCGGAACTTGCTGTTATAGTCCAGACGCCAGCCCAGCTGGTCGTCAGCGCCGTTTTTCCAGTATTCGTCCCAATAGGGTGACAACTCGTGGCGGTAGGCCCCTTGCACATAGATGACCTCGCCCAGCAGACCCCTCTGAGCCATATACAGCGAATTGAGTTCAAAGAAGTCGTAGCAGCAGTTCTCGAGCATCATCACGTGCAGGCGCTTGCTCTCGCTCAGGTTGATCAATGACCAGATTTCGGTCAGGTTCATCGCCGAGGGCACCTCGATGGCGACATGATGGCCGTGCTCCAGCGCCTCTCGTGCCACGAGATAGTGATGGAGCCAGTCGGTGGCAATATAGACCAGGTCGATGTCGGTGCGGCGGCACAGGTCCTTATAGCCGTCCTCTCCGGCATAGATGTCGGCCGCAGGCATCGATGCTTTTTTCAGAATCTGTTGGCAGGCTTCGGCGCGGTCGCGCTCGTGGTCACACAGGGCTTTCACCTCGATACCGGGGATGTGGGTCCAGCGCTCCACAGCATCGGGTCCACGCATGCCCAGCCCGACAAAGGCTACCCTCACAACGGGTATTTTGGGAACTGTCAGCCCTAGGGCCGACTGCTGACCCGCAGGCCGCTCAGGCACTTGGGTAATAATGGTCCCGCCCTGGATGGTATAAGGCCAATTGAACTGAGCCCGCATGTGGGTGGGCAATAGCAAGCTGAATGCGATGAGTAGCGCAGCGATGTGGAATCTATGTTTCATAAGGCTCGATAGATAGTAATTGCGTTGATATTGAACACAAAAATAGGGAATAATATTGAAAGAGCAAAACCGCACGGCAAAAAACCATGGCAACCATGCCCAAAAACAGACAAGATGAGTCATTGAAGACGCCCTCAGGCCTAGAGGTTGCATTCACCTCCAGTGAATCAGACTAGCTTCGCTATGTTATCTGATTTACTGAAGGCACCCCCATTATGAGGAATACTATATGGCCAAACAAGCAATAGCATTAAAATATATACATGCAATAGGAATGTGTATTTATTTCCCGATGCAGAAGTGGGCGAAGATTTCGCCAAGGATGGCGTCGGTGGTGATGGTGCCGGTGATCTCGCCGAGCCAGTGGAGGCATTCGCGTATGTCCTGGTCGAGGAGGTCGCCACTCAGGCCGTTGTCGAGGCCGTCGATGGCGCGTGTGATGGCATCGCGGGCGTGTGTCAGGGCCTGGTAGTGGCGGGCGTTGGTGACGATGACTGCGTCGCTGTCAACATTGGGGAGGGAGGCTGTCTCGACAATGAGGCTTCGTAGGAACTCGATGTCTTCATCGCGCTTGGCGCTAATGGCTACGACTTGCGTCCCCTCGGGCAGCAGGTCGTTAAGTTCGCTCCTGGCGGCAAAATCGTCGTCAAGGTCGGTCTTGTTGAGTATGGCAATGAGGGCCTTGCCGGCACAATGGGTCAGGATGTCATGTGCCATGCTGGTGTCGGCGCTGGTGACGTCAATAACCCAGAGCACGACGCTAGCCTTGTCGATAGCTTGCCAGGTCCGCTCGATGCCCATCTGCTCGACGGCGTCGCTCGACTGGCGGATGCCTGCCGTGTCGATGAATCGGAACAGCGTGCCGCCCATCATCATGGTGTCCTCGATGGTGTCGCGGGTGGTGCCGTGGATGTTGCTCACCAGGGCGCGGTCATCGCGCAGCAGTGCATTAAGCAGGGTGGATTTGCCGGCATTGGTCTGCCCCACGATGGCGACAGGTATGCCGTTGCGGATGGCGTTGCCGGCACTGTAGCTGTCGGCGAGGCGTGAAATCACAGTATGGATGTCGTGCGCCAGGGTTGTCACCTCGCTGCGGTCGGCAAATGTCACGTCCTCCTCGCTGAAATCGAGTTCCAACTCGATAAGTGCCACAAAATGCAGCAGCTTGTCGTGCAAGGACTTGAGCTCATCGCTGTAGCGGCCACGCATCTGGTTCATGGCCACATGATGGGCCGCGCGCGACTGTGCCTCGATAACGTCGGCAACAGCCTCGGCCTGAGATAGATCCATGCGACCGTTGGCAAAGGCGCGGCGCGTGAATTCTCCTGCCGTGGCATGGCGGCAACCGGCATCAATCAGCGTCTGGATGGCCTGCTGCTGGATCCATGTCGAGCCGTGGCATGCCAGTTCCACCACGTCTTCGCCCGTGAATGAGTTGGGGGCGCGATAGATGGTGAGCACAGCCTGGTCGAGGATATCGCCTGCGGTGTCGGTGAGGTGTCCCAGGTGGACAGTGTGTGTAGCCATGTCGGCCAGCGATTTGCCTTGCCAACGTTGCTGTGCGATGTCGATTGCCTGTGGCCCGCTAATGCGGATCACAGCGATGCCGCCTCGGCCTTGTGGGGTGGAGATGGCGCAGATGGTGTCGCCTGTTATACCAGTCAGTTCAATTGGATTCATCGGCGTGGGTAATAAGCGGGCCAGTCTTTAATGTTTTGCTTGCTCTCGATAACGTTTTCCACGTTATCCTCGAGTTTTGCCAGGAAGTCATATCCGGTCAATGCCTCCACCTTGTCGATGGTGGTGGCATAGTTTGTCCAGCTGTTGGGCATTCCCTTGTTTTCCATCACAAAGGCGATAGCACGGTTCAATTCGGGCGCGTAGATAACCTTGAAGAAACTCTCGGGTACGGCGATGTCGTCATGCTTGCCGATGTATTCCATGTCATCGGTGAGGATGGGACCCGTGAAAATGATGAGCCGCTTGGCGGTGCGTGACCAGCGGTGTACGGCCTCCTCGACGTGGCGCCACTCGCCATCGTTCATCTCCTCGACCTGCGGACAGATGTTGGTCATCAGGAAGCACTGCTCCATGGCCGTCTTGTTCCATCGCATATCCATTGCCGGAGCCATGTGGCCGCGGGTGTAGCCGCTGTCTTTATAGTCCCACCAGTCGGGGCAGCCCTTTACGTTATGGTCGCGCTCAAACTTATAGTCTGCGCGGTTCTCGGCGTCACGCGAGTCGGCCATCGCTGTCATGGTGTTGGTCAGCTCGTAGGCCACGCAGTTGGGCACACGGTAGCGCTTGTTGAAATAGACCACGATGTGCTTGTATTGCACCGTCTGGTTGTCGAGGCCTGCGGGCAGCTTCACGTCCAGCAGCGACAAGTCGCCCGTGGACTGGTACTCCTTGCCCTCCTGCTTCTGCTGCTCGCTCTGCTCAACGGGCAGATCTTCATTGTAGGCACTCTTGTAGAAACCGTTCTTCTGGTAGCCATGATAGCCTGCCAGTCCCAGCAGCAAAACCGCCAGCACATAGTAGATGCTTCTTTTCTGTTTCCTCTTCATCTCATTTCAATTTCTCGCTGCAAAGTTAATGAAACCCTATTGAAAAATCAACAATAACAGGAATTACTTTTGCAACTGAGCATCCGCTATCAAGAAAAAGAAAAATGAGGCTCTCACAGCAGATAGGAACTTTTTTACATGAATGTTCGAAAATGCCCATGAATGACCAAGAATAGATTGATGGTCATTCGTGGGCATTCAAGGCTATTGATGACTGGCTGAAAAGTTGTGGTTAGTTACAGCCAGTCGTTGAGGTTGCATTGGTGCTTGGGGATGGAGCTGGAGAAGGTGAGGCCGGTGCGGCGCTCGACTTCGGCGACGGTGACGGCATACTTGCTGATGCCGCCCGGGCAGGGCCTGTTGTCATAGATAAAGGCGATGGCGCGGCCCTGATCGGGGGCATAGATGACCTTGAAGAAGGCGTCGGGGACGGCGATGTTCTTTTTGTCTTTGCCAATCATCTTGGGGCTCTTGCCCATGATGGGTCCGGTATAGACCATCAGCCGCTTGTCGCGCTTGGCCCAGCGGTGCACTTTTTCTTCAAGCGCTCGCCAGTGGTCGTTGTTGAGTTTGGTGTCCTGGGGGCACATGTTGGTCATGTAGAAACATTGTGTCATCGATGTCTTGTCCCAGCGCATGTCCATCGCCGGTGCCATGTGGCCACGGCTGTAGCCGCTGCCGCGGTATTCCCAGTTCTCGGGGCATGTCTTCACGCTTTTGTCTCTGGCATAGTTGTAGCTCTTGCGGTTCTCGTGCCCGGGGGCATCGGCCATATCGACCATCGTGGCCGTCAGTTCGTAGGCCACGCAGTTGGGAATCCTGCACGTCGGATTGTAGTTAACCCTGATGGCTTTGTAGTTCAGCACTTGGTTGGACATCCCCTTGGGGGTGCCCACCGCCAGAAGGTTATTTGCGCCCGACTGGTTGACCGATGCAGTTGCTGTCTTGCCGATAGTGGGAACGCTTGCCAGGGTAGCTACACTGGACTTGCTGGACTTCTTGGACGGAGACGCAAAATTTTGCGTCTCTACAGAGCGGCGGGATTTCTTCTTGTTCTTCTTTTTGTTCTTCTTGGACTTTTTCTTGCTTTTGGCATGGACACACCATTGGGTGGTGATAGCGTTATCGCTCATCACTTGTGGTGGCAGGGCACCGCCCATTACCATCGCTAGAACCAAAGTCCAGATTTTTACTAACTGCCTCATGCTCTATATTTTAAGATTTAAATTGATAGCTAATTTGTCCAAGCGTCCAAGTGGATACTGCTTTCCAGGAGCTGCTGCTCCTCGGACGACAGGGTGGGGAAGAAGTCCAGTCCCGTCCTGCGCTCTACCTCATCCACGGTCACTGCATACTTGCTCAAGCGCCCGTTGCTGTGTCCGTTGGGATAGATAAAGGCGATGGCGCGCATGGGCCTGATGCACGGTGCCATGATGACCTTGTAATAAGCGCTCGGCACCGTCACCTTGCCGCTGGCCAGGGTTGTGTCGCTGTCACTCACCACGGGCCCTGAGAACACCAGTAGCGTGCTGTCCCGAGCTGCCCACTCACGCACTTTCTCCTCGAGCTTGGCCCAGCCGCCCTCGTTGAGGGCCTTGTGCATCGGGCAGATGTTTGTCATCAGGAATGACTGTCGCATCGCCGTCTCGCTCCATTTGAGGTCGCCAGCAGGCGCCAGATGGCCGCGGTCCATGCCGCTGCCTGCATAGTCCTGTGGCAATGGGCACCCCTTCACGCCAGGGTCGGCCATGAATTCGTTGCCGCGCTCAGCAGTCCCGTTGAGCTCGCTGGTAACAAGCTCATAGACGGCACAGTTGGCAATGCCGCGCTCGCAGTTGAAGTGCACGTCAAATGCGTCATACCTCAACAATGTGTCGCTCACGTTGCTGGGCACGGCTACCGTCGTCAGGCTGTCGCGCGCGCCCCCGCTCAGAGGCGTCAGATGTGTACCCGTATCATTCACGACGATGCGATACAGCAAAAAGCATACCAACGCCGCAGTCAGGCCCCACGTTAGGAACCTGACCGTATCGCGCCATCGCAGCCAAAACCGCTCAAATTCTTTGTTCATAATAGCTGTTAGGATCAACGGGATAGTCTAAAGTACAGGGAAGAATCTCAAAGCTTGGATTGCTTTTTCCAGGCTACAATCTGGATAATGCGACCCACTATGTAGTTCAGCAGGGTAACGCCATTGCAGATGTCCCCCATTACTGGGGTATAGAACCAGATGCAAGCCCGCAACAGGCCACCAATGGCAATCATGATGGCCAGGATGCGCATGAGACGTGCCGAGATATAGACTTGCACGAGGTTGTGCATCTCTCCCCACAGGAACGAGGGCCTTGGGGTATAGGCCCTGATAAGTAGCCATATGGGAAGCATAACAAATCCTGCCATGCCTCTGCCGTCAAGCCCGGCACAGTGGGTGGTAAACCACGCCACTAGTGCAGCAATGAGGATTGTCGCAGTGATGGCCTCGAAGATGCTCGTTTCGAGTGTGCGTGGCAATTTCAGGTTGTCGGTGTCGATGTCATCGCCGAGTTCCGCGGCCTGTTCTTGAGGGCTCTTGATGCCCGCCGTGACACTATGGGAAACCAGATAGAGCAGAGGCGTTGCTGCCAGGCACACAACAATCAGTGCCGTCCAAAATGTCGTTTCACTGATCTTGTCCATCGCTGCCAGTGCGATGATAAGGACCACTGTGAGCAGATCGATAATGCCAAGGACAAGAATCATGTATTTTCTATTCATTGCGCTCATCGTCTTCGACAGTATTTGCGGCGGTACGTTTCTTCTTGGGCAGACGGCGGGCCTTGCGCAGCGCCTCGGTGATGATCCACTGCAACTGGCCGTTGGTGGAACGGAACTCGTCGGCTGCCCACTTCTCGATGGCATCCATCGTGTCGCTGTCGACACGCAGGATGAAACTTTTAGTGGCTTTCTTTGCCATAGTGCTTGCGGTTTCAGTTTTCAGTTCTCAGTCGAATGCAGATGCCGCTGAAAACTGACAACTGAAAACTGACAACTGAAAACTATGATAGTTACTGATTCAAGGTGCCGGTATTGACCACAGGCTGGGCCGATTCGTCGGCGCACAGCACGACGAGCAGGTTGCTCACCATGGCGGCCTTCTTGTCCTCATCGAGTTCAACAATGTCGTCGGCCGAGAGTTTGTCAAGGGCCATCTTCACCATGCTAACGGCGCCCTCAACGATCTTCTCGCGGGCGGTGATGATGGCGCTGGCCTGCTGGCGGCGCAGCATCACGGCGGCAATTTCGGGAGCATAGGCCAGGTAGTTGATGCGGGCTTCGACCACCTCGATGCCGGCAAGCGACAGGCGCTCGTTGAGTTTGGCCTCGAGCTGCTCGTTAATCTCGTCACCACCCGAGCGCAGGGTCAGTTCCTTGGTGTTCTCGTCGTTGTCGTCATAAGCATATTGGCCGGCTACCTGCCTTAGGGCAGCATAGCTCTGAACGCTCACGAAGTTCTCCAGCGCTCTCATCAGTCCCTTGGCATTGCCGTTCATTGTGCCGTCGCTCGAGGCCATCGTCTGGGAATCGACTTCGAACAGGGCCTTGTAGGTGTCCTTCAGTCTCCACACCATCACCAGGCCGATCATTACGGGGTTACCCACCTTATCGTTGACCTTGATGGGCTCGGCGTCCAGGTTGCGGGCACGCAGTGACACCTTCTTGGTGCCGTAGAAGGGGTTTATCCAGTAGAATCCCGTTTGGGAGAAGGTGCCACTGTATTTGCCGAACCACGTGGTCACACGCGCGGTGTTGGGCTCGAGCATGAGGAAACCTCCTAAAATAAATAAGGTGCAGATGATGAGCACGATGCTCAAGATGAGCAGTGCGGTAGGCTGCCAGCCGTGATTGGGCAGATCAAACAGGATGATGCTCTGGTAGATGCCCCACACAGCGAGAATCGGCAACAGAATCACGATGAACAGCATCAAGAAACCGTTCACTGTCACACCCTTGAAATTAAATTCCTTCGTTTCCATAATAGATGAGAGTTTAAAAGTTGATATTTAGTTTTGTTTTAAAAATGATATCGTTTTGATATCACAAAGATATTTGCAATTTTTGTACCGACAAAGGACTTTGTGTAAACTTTAATACAATTTAACTACCTGGCTTTGTTGTTTCCTCTTGAAAGATAATTTCTTTCAAGTCTTGCATGGCACGATAATCTTTGCTAATTTTGTGGCCTATTTTCTAGAATTATGGAAGAAGTAACCTATCAGGGCCTGACGTTTGAGCCCTACATCAGACGTGAAGAGATTGCCAAGCAAGTGCGCCGCCTTGCTCAGGAAATCAAGCGTGACTATGCCAATGAGAACCCCTTGTTCCTGTGTGTGCTTAACGGAGCCTTCATCTTTGCTGCTGACTTGTTCAGGGCCTGTGACCTGCGTGATGCCGAGATTACCTTTATTCGTTTCAAGTCCTACGATGGCATGTCATCGACGGGAAAGGTCAAGGAAATCATGGGCCTGAGCGAGGACATCACTGGCCGCAATGTGATTATCGTCGAGGATATTATCGACAGCGGTGTGACAGCGGCCCAGCTGCGCAAGGAACTCGCCAAGAGCAACCCCAAGTCGGTCAAGATGGTGTCGTTGCTGTTCAAGCCTGATGCCCTCACTGTGGGCCAGGGTCCCGAATATGTGGGCTTTGAGATTCCCAGCAAGTTCATTCTGGGCTATGGCCTGGATCTGGACGGTCTGGCTCGCAACCTGCCTGACATCTATGTCCTGAAGGAGAAATAATTGAAATCTACATTTTAAAATTATAACCAAATTCTTTTTAGGAATACTATGCTTAACATTGTTATTTTTGGTGCGCCCGGTTCGGGCAAAGGCACCCAGAGCGATAAAATCATCGAGAACTACCATCTGTTTCACATCTCGACCGGTGACGTGTTGCGCGACAACATGAGCCGTGGCACTGAGCTGGGCAAGGTGGCTAAGGACTATATCGAGAAGGGACAGCTAGTTCCCGACGAACTCATCATCGACCTGTTGGCCCAGGTGCTCGACGAGAATAAGGAGAATGCCAAGGACGGTGTTATCTTTGACGGTTATCCCCGCACCATTCCTCAGGCCGAGGCGCTGGAGCAGATGCTTGCCGACCGCGGCACCCAGGTGGATGCCGTTGTGGGCCTTGAAGTGCCCGACGAGGAGCTCATCAAGCGCATCCTGTTGCGTGGCCAGCAAAGTGGCCGTGCCGACGACAACGAGGAAACCGCACGCAAGCGCCTGGAAGTGTATTACAACCAGACTTCGCCTCTCAAGGCCTATTATCAAGAACAGGGCAAGTATCTTGCCATCAATGGCCTGGGCGACATCGACGGCATCTTTGGCCTGATCAAGCAAGCGCTGGACAACATTTGATTTCATCTAAATGGGAGATAGGCAAGAAAGCCTGTGGCAACGCATCAACCGCAACGTGCGCTACTGCATTGGTGGCGTGTGGAGCGACACGCGCAACCAGTGGACCGTCCAGGCCGTCAAGGTTATCAACCTGAGCGTCCGTTCATTCCTTGACCGTGACTTGCAGACGCAGGCTTGTGCCCTCACCTACAGGACAGTGTTGGCCATTGTGCCGGCACTGGCCATGTTGTTTGCCATCGCTCGAGGCTTTGGGTTCCAGAACCTGATGCAGAGCGAGCTTTTCCGGTATTTTCCAGCTCAGCGCGAAGCACTGGAGCAAGCGTTGACCTATGTTGACAATTACTTGTCCCAGGCCTCGCAGGGCTTCTTTGTGGGTATCGGCCTGGTCTTCCTGCTGTGGACCCTCGTCTCGCTGATGGGCAACGTCGAGGACTCGTTCAACCACGTTTGGGGCGTGACTTCCAAGCGCTCATTCAGGCGCAAACTCACCGACTACACGGCATTGTTCCTGCTGTTGCCAGTGCTCATGGTTTGTTCGGCAGGTATCTCCATCTTCATGAGCGATGCTGTGCAGACCGTCTTCACCGGCGATTCGGTATCACCGGTGATGCACCGCCTGCTGGGCT